>Ga0310786_10004869_pt1 | contig 18487 bp, 13 predicted proteins | sample AusTroGonzalo_MG_FD_203881 | JGI IMG/M metagenome (GOLD analysis project Ga0310786, IMG submission 203881) | Bovine rumen microbial communities from tropical cattle in Woodstock, Queensland, Australia - Gonzalo_03 (v2) (version 2) | ecosystem: Host-associated > Mammals > Digestive system >... | reverse complement strand
TTCGATGATTTCATACGGCTGACCATCAACCATGATTTTCAATTTTTTACGGAATTCGTTGGTGCTTACAGTACCCATATTATCCTCTTTTGGTTTTTGATTCTAAATTTAGCAATATAATGGAAAATTCTGTTAAAACTTTTACGCATATTTCTGAATTTTTAGACTATTTGGGCAAAGATTTTACAGGTTTGACAAGCGAAACGCAAGCAAACCTAGACCTCACCCCTTCGTTTGCCTTTAACTGTTCCAAGCATTACGCAGACCTTATCAAGAAATCAAGCGATCCCGTCAAACTGCTACGCGAGGTTCTCCCCTGCAAGGACGAACTCAAGGACGCGCCCGGTTTTGTAGACGACCCTGTTGGCGACCTCCCCGCGGGCAAGTCCGAATGCATTTTGCAAAAGTACGAGAACCGTGCGCTCATCGTTTCGACAGCGGCTTGTGGTGTACGTTGCCGATTCTGCTTTAGACGCAATTACCCTTTCCAGGACACGCAGAATATCGCCAGTGACGTTTCGAACTGGCTCGATGTCCATACAAACATTTGGGAAGTCATTCTTTCGGGCGGAGACCCGCTAACGCTTGGACCGGGGCCGTTCCGCGACCTCGTTGAAGCGATAGCCTTCCACCCATCGGTCACGACACTCCGCATCCACACGCGACTCCCCGTGATGCGTCCCGACCTCGTGATGCAACATTTTGAATTGCTCCGCGAATTGCCCGCGCGATTCAATTGCGTTTTGGTAGTGCATACAAACCACCCCGACGAACTCGATGAAGAATCCGCAGCCGTTTTTGCACAGCTCAAGTTCAGCGGCTGGACGCTCCTCAACCAGAGCGTGATGCTAAAAGGCGTGAACGACGATGCGAAAACGCTCGAACGCCTATGCCGCAAGCTTTTTGAACAAGAAGTCCTCCCCTACTACTTGCATCAACTCGACCACGCGAAAGGTGTTGCGCATTTTGAAATCAGCGATGAACGCGCCCGCGAACTCATTGCGCAAATCCGCACCAAGCTCCCCGGCTATCTCGTACCGAAACTCGTCCGCGAAATCGCCGGCGAAAAAAGCAAAACACCAGTGTAGCAGAGAGCCTTGAGGTCGCAACCTACGGTTGCTTTGAGGTATGAGGTATTATTCGCTAAGGCGAGATGCTTAAAACCAGTAGCCGATGCCCAGCTGGATTTTGTTAATCAAGTAATGCGATCCGACGATACTTTCGTCGATATATCCAGACTCTTGTTGAACCGATTCCTTTCCGTTTGCATTGTCTGTACGGCTACTCCCCCAAGAAACCGTATAACTGCCACAAGTTTTATCGACCGTTACGACATCGGTCAGCTGGTGCGAAAAGCGTGCATCGATAAACAGCCCAAAAGAAAACTCATGACCGATGCCGAACGAAAGTCCCGCCCCAAAGAAGCGGTCTTCATGACATTTGTCAGTGCGGACACTTTTAGGCAGAAAAAACGAGCTTTTTCTCATAAGCTTAAAATCGAATACAGGTCCCGCTTCAAAATAAAGAACATTCGGGATATGAGCCTGTGCAAGCAGTGGAATTTCTAGACTCAAAAGATAGTCCTTGTTCTTTCCTGACCAATTTCCGCCACTTTCGCAATCACAATCGAACCCCATTTGCATGTAATCCGAAGCAAAATAACGATAGTCGATCCCAATCTCCGAATGCAGATAAAGCCACGGCAAGAATTTGTATCGAGCATCAAACGAAAGCGATGCGCCATACCCAACCCCATCCGCATAAACGCCCCAAGGCGCATCGGAAACCTCGACAATTCTGTTTACACCAGCGTGAACACCCAAACGAAGCGGCATTTTCGCAACCGCACCAATCGTCGGTTCCGCAGCACACACAAGCATCGGCAAGCTGGCCAACACCGCAAGCACTTTTGCAACTTTTTTCAACATATTTTTCTCCTAACACAGATAATTGTTACTTTCTTTCGCGACCGAGAATGCCGTTGATGCAATCCTCGAATTCAGTGTCATTACGCTTTCTAATCTCGTACGCTCCCGATTCCATTTCTTTTAGATAGGGAGCATTTTCTTCACGGCACTGTTCTTGCGTAATATTTGGAATTTCACGGTTATATGCATTGCAAACAACATTACCCGATGTCAATGTTACGGACACACTATCCTTTATTCTCGCATAATTCAATTTCAAATCAAAAGAATATCCCTCATAAGTAAACTTCATACTCCTATTCGTTTTTTCTTGCACTGTAATTCCATAATCTTCAGCTAAAGATTCAACATTCCGACCACCATAGAACGGAGTTTCAATCTGAATAGAATTTTGACTGTCAAAGAACATGAATAATTCTTCGACAAAAACGGATTTCATGTAATCATAGTCCGCGAGCTCTGCAATATAGAACTCCGTTTTTCCATTATCTATTTTTACAAAATCCTCATCGGCATCATTCAGGCAACCCATTTCACCTTTAGCATCAATCAGTCTGCACGGCAAAATTTTCCAGATTCCATCAAGCTTTCCAGACGATCCTCCAACAAGGAATATCGTCTCTGTCGATTCAAAACCGCCATTACCATCTGCATAGAGTACCGCCGGCCGTGTAAGCGCCAAAGTATCGCCGCGGAAGCCATAGGCAAACGTATTTGAATTACCATAATAGAAATCAGGATCATACATAAATGATTCGCCTTTCTTGAGGCATCCACCCACTTGTTCATCAACAAACGTTAACGAGTCTTGAGTTTCATTAACAAGAGCTTTACCGGAATACACCATACGAGCCGATGCAAAACCAGCCAGCACATCAACATTTCCAGAGTCCGCACTTGTAGATGTCTTTATATCGCTTTCAAGAATCCCCTTGACGCATTTTTCAAATTCAGAACGATTGTCCTTTTTATATTGCGACGCATGCGCATCTGAATCCGAATTTTCTGCGTTAAATTCCATATAAGGCGCATTTTCTTCGCGGCATAATTCAGGCGGGACGTTTTTCTTCCTGCTGTAATTGCCAACGCATGTCGTTCCATTAGACGAGAGCGTCACCGCCATACTATCGCTATAGCGGACAAAGTCTAATTTCAAGTCAAACGTGCGACCTTCATGCGTAAACTTCATGCTCTTATTCGTTTTTTCTTGAACTGTAATCCCATATTTCTCTGGGCTATTGTTGTTAGTACGTGAATAGAAAACATCTCCGAACACAATGGAGCTTTTATTGCTCAAGAATCGGAATACTTGACCTACAAAATCCGAATTCATATAATCATAGTTTGGCACATCACCAGCACGGAATTCTACGTTGTCTCCATTTATTTTAATAAACTTTTCATAAGCATCGTTATTACAGTAATGGACTCCATCGAGATAAAAGCACGGTTGCGAACGCCAAGTACCATCCAACACGCCTGAGGTTCCGCCAACGAACTGAACCGTCTCAAGCTCTTTTGTATTTTTATCTTCATAAATAGAAGAAAGCTGCAAAGTATCATTACGGAAGTTATAGGCCAAGCGACTTGTATCTGCAGAATAATAGTCTGGATCATAGTAAATCGTTCCATTACGCTTCAAGCAGCCCCCGAAAACTTCAGTTACAAATGTTACAGAATCCTTGGATTCATCAACAAGAGCCTTGCCCATTCCCGTCACACGAGCAAAGGCAAAGGCAGTCTGAACATCAATGAATCCGCCTTCATCATTCGAAGATGTATTTCCATCTTCGGTAAACCCGGCACACCCAGCAAGCAAGGCAATGCAAGCAAAGCAATTCGCCCATATATTCTTTACAACAGATTTATTCTTTTTCATTTTTTTCTCCAACTTGTTTGCTCAATGGAAAGAGCTGTAAATTCATTCGATAAACGCGATCGTAGCTTTTCACGTTCGACACAATTTCCACAACTTTTTTGCGGAAGGCATCAAGTTCTGCAGCGAGGCGCTCATACGCCTCACGATCAAGCCCCATCGTCATTCCCGAGACATGGCGATATTCGCGCGAATAACGTTCTAACGCGTCGACCGCCAAATGCGCATATTGTTTTTGCATATTGACAACCGTCGCCGACGCAACCACATGAGAACTCGAAATACCTTCACTCGTCTGGTGGTAATTGCCACGTTCATCTTTTTGCAAAAGCCCAAGCGATTCCTGAAGTTCCAAAGATTCACGGGCTTCCGCTGCAGAAATTGCAGGGACCAGTGTATGCCCCATTTCAAGCGGAGTCGCGCCTGGCATAATCGGAGCCAATTCTCTGAGCGCAGGATTCGCCCACGACGAGAAATACTCAAACGACTTCGCCTCTAAAAATTCGACACGGTTTTCTCGTGCAATCGACATCATCCGTTCAAACGCGACTTGTCGATTTTCCGCACTCGTCGAATCGCAAAATTCCACCATCTGACGGAAATATTCGGCCTGCGCACCCGACAAGTTCATCGCGGGCAAAACCTTTTCGACCGCCACTTTTGAAAGTCGCGTTTTGCCGTCGCAAACAAGCTTTAAAAATCCCGAAGACGAAAACCCCGCCAATTTTGCAAATTCGCGCCAAGTAAATGCGGAGCACTTTTTACGGCTCTCGTAAAAGTCCCGAATGAACTCGCGATAGTTTCTGTATTCAAAAATGGATTTCATGATACTTGATTGACTTTATCTGCTTTAAAAATAAAATCAATTCATTCAAAATTCAATATCAATGAAACAAAAATCTTCATTTTATTTAAATTTTCACGATTTTATCAATAAAATCGTTATTTTTACAGAAACATAAGAAACACAATGTTTCATATAAAAAATCCTCGCCTTGCATAGACTGAGGCGAGGATATCAAGAAATTACGGATTCAATCGGCCCAAAGGCCTCCAGAATGAAAACTTGATCAATAAAACACTTTCACGAGAAGCGTGCCAACGATAGTCGAGACAATCACACTCACCATGCCTGGCCGCATAAAGCTGTGGTTCAGCAAGAACTTGCCAATAACAGTAGTCCCCGAACGGTCGAAGTTCACCGTCGCAATGTCAGACGGATAGTTCGGAATGAAGAAGTAGCCGTACACGCTCGGGAGCACGCCCAAAAGTACCGGGCCTTCGATATGAAGGCTATACGCCAGAGGCAACATCGCCACGACCACCGCCCCCTGCGAATTGATGAGCACGCTCACCGCAAAGAAAGCAACCGCAATCGCCCATGGATATTTCTGTACGACATCCTTAAGGCCCCCTTGCATCACGTCCATGTAATTCGCGAAGTAAGTATCCGCAAGCCACGCAATGCCATAAATAGCGACAACAGCGACCATGCCGCTTTGCCACACAGCTCCCGCCACAGCCGTCTTCGGTTCCGCTTTGCAGCAAAGAATCATAAACGCCGCCGCCGAAATCATCACTATCTGAATGATGACATTCATTGCAAGCGGTTTCACTTGCGCAACGCCATCGACAACCTTCCCCGTCGGGAACGACGGACGAATATCGTGGCCAATCATTTGACAAACAGAAAATACCACAATCACAGCGAGTGCCGCAAGGAAAATATAGACCGCGCGCTTTGCTTCTTTCGTGACTTTTTTGTCGAGGATAGAAGCCGAACTTCCGAACATGTATTCTTTCATTTGCGGGTCTTTGAGACGCGCCTGGAACGCAGGATCCTTATCCAAATCTAGCCCGCGCTTATACGACACCACAGCCGCCGCCATAATCCCGCAAACACATGCGGGAATCGTAATCGCAATGACCTGCAAGTTGTTTATTTCGAATCCATTCGCGTTAGAGATAATGACGAACGAAGCAACCGCAGCAGCAATCGGCGAACACGTAATGCCCACTTGTGATGCAATGGAGGCTACCGCACATGGGCGCTCCGGGCGAATCCCCTTCTTGAGAGAAATATCGCAGATAATCGGCATCAAGGTGTAAACCACATGGCCCGTCCCCACAAGCACTGTCAAAAAGAATGTGCAAAGCGGTGCAAGAAACGTAATATGATCCGGATGGCGTCGCAATAAACGCTCTGCGATCTGGATTAGCCAATCCATACCACCTGACGCCTGCATAATGCCCGCGCAAGTCACCGCCGCGATGATGATGTAAATGACATCTGTTGGAGGCTTGCCTGGCTGCATTCCAAAACCAAGCACAAGAATCGCAAGCCCAATGCCCGAAATAGCCCCAAGCGCAAGGCTCCCGTAGCGAGAGCCCACATACAACGCCAAAAGTACAACCAACAATTGAATAATCATTAGAGCCATATTAATCTCCCTCTGCGCGATTCCATACAGGTCCGCGCTATTAGAAATAATATACTCTAAAAATCGATATTGGTAAAAAATTTATTTAATAAGAAAGGACCGATTCCATGAACTTCTTTTCTAACAAATCATTAAAGTTCGTCGGATTCATCACGCTTAAATTGGAATCTTTGCAATAGACTAGGCAATTGCCAAATTTTCCGCCCAGCCATTTCATGTCATTAAAAATCAGATTGATATTATCGTTTATGGTATAATCAACGACATCGTATTGAGAGAAATTAGAGTTTTCCCTACTTTTATTTTCAAAAGGCTTTTCTGTCTTTAGCGAAAGCAATTCAACCGAAGGCATTTTTTCCCAGCAGAAAAGCTTTTGGAAATCACTGAATGACGTCGTATTTGCAATCAGCAAGCTATTATCGCGTTCTTGCGCGTTGAAGAACAACAGCACGGCATCGTTTCGAAGGTCTCCAAATTCATCCACTTCAGACTGAAGGACTTTCAAAAGCGATTCGCTTTCATCTTTTTCTTCTAAATCTTCCTGTTCCGTTATTTTATTTACACAAACAATATCATAATTCCACAAAAAGCTTCCAGTAATATCGGAATTTGGGATTCGAATTTTTTCGTCCAAATACAAATACAAAAGTTTTTCTGGAGTGAGCCTTACCACGAAACATTCGTCAAGATATTTTCTTATGTTTTTACCTTTGGCCAAGTTCTTCTCGTATAAACTCGCATCAATTTGATAAAAGTTAATTTCGGATGTTTCTGAATCAAAGCTATCATTAAAAAGAATTTCTTCCTCATCCGATACGGCTTCAAGAACTAGCGTTTTCTTGCTGGACGGCTTAAAGATGGGCTGATCCACAGGAATCGATACGCGGACTTCTCCATACGCATTGACAAGATTGAGGTCAACTTTATCACCGTCGAATTCAATATTGCTAAAACGAATTTGAGACTTTTTAGCAATCATGTATACATGCGCATTTTTAATTGCGCCTTGAATTTCAGAATCATTTTTTGCCCAAGAAAAATCGTTAGTCGTTAGTGGGCAACACACTAGTTTTAAAGTCGTCGAAATGACGTTCATAACTCCTCAAGAAAAAAGACCCATACACGACGCCAAACATAAAACTTTTTTACCATTTTTACTAGACTGAATAAGTGCAAATAATTATTCTAAATATCTTACTTAACTGTCAAAAAAAAGCACAAAAAATTACAAAAAACATGCAACAATACAACACGCCCAAAACGCGCATTTTCTTGTGACAGGCGTCACAAAAAAGCGAAACACGTTCAAAGAGATTCAAGCGCACTTTAATCAAGTCCAACGCAGGTTAAAAAGATGACAAAAGTTGACACCTGACTAACAAGAATAAAAAAAACATCTCCGCAAAGCGAAGATGATTGTGAAAAATTTTTGATTTTTTTCTAACGGATTAAATCAATATTAGAGCACACCTTTGCTGCTCGGAACACCCTTCACATTGCGCGATGGAGCAACAGCCATTGCCACGGCACGCGCGAATGCCTTGAAAATAGATTCCAAACAGTGATGGTTATCACATCCGTAGAAAAGTTCCACGTGCAGATTCATGCGGGCATTTTCGCAAAGACTCTTGAAAAAATGTTCAAACATGCTCGCTTCAATTCCACCAGCGGTTGCTGCGGGCAGCTTCACGTTCCACACAAAACCGATGCGGTTACTAAAGTCAATGCAAACACGGCTCAAGGCCTCGTCCATTGGAACAAAGTAAAAACCGTAGCGTTCGATTCCTTTCTTGTCACCAAGGCATTCAACAAGAGCCTGGCCAAGCACAATGGCAATATCTTCCATGCTGTGGTGCATATCGACTTCGACATCGCCCTTGCAGGTCAAATCGAGGTGGAACCCACCGTGGACCTGGAACAAGTTAAGCATATGGTCCAAGAAGCCCGAACCCGAACTAATATTGCCTCTAGAGCAATCGTCCAAATTCAAGTAAAGCTGGATATCGGTTTCACCCGTCTTGCGAGAAATCTTAGAAGAACGCATTTAAGCACCCCTTATTTAAGGACACGACCGTCGTAAACGCTAAAGCGCGCCACACGGCCAAATTTCGGCACAGGAACAGGCGTTTCAACGCCGTTCAAATACATCTTGCCAATGGCACGCGGTTCACCAATAACGATATACAATGTACCGCTAGCAGTATAAACAAGCTTGTGATCGACCGTTGCAATATTCGCTTCTTTTGCAAATTCGTCATCATCTTCATCGCGTTTGATGCCGACCCAAGAACGCATTTCACCAGAACCGACCAGTTCAATTCTTGTACGGCCATTATCCGAGACCGGACCCGTAACTACAGCCACAGTATCTTTTTTGGACGTCGAAGAGATAAAGATTGTCGCAGAAGCCGGGAGATTTTCAGCTTTTTTCACCGCCTTATCGACATCCGCTTGCGTCACTTTTTCGACTTTTTCTTCCTTAATGGAATCTGCAGGAACCGCTTCGGCACCTTCAGGCATATCCTGATTCACTTCCGCAGATTCTTCAGTAGCGACCACCGCTGGAGGATTGACGTTTGATTCAACAGAGACCTTGTCCCTTGTCGCAAAATGAAGCGCAACAATGAAAAGAGCAACAATAACCACAATGGCTATCGGAACGGCCTTGCTACGTGGTTTACCTTCTTCTTCTGTCACAGGAGCAATGTTTGTGATCGGTTCCGATTCGTGGACGGCAAAACTAGAGCCTACTTCTTCGCTATACATTTTAAGGATAGCTTTCGTATCCAAACCAAGTTTTGAACTTACAGAATTCAAATAGCTACGGACATAAGCTTCTACCGGCAAAGATTTCCAATCACTCGCTTCAATAAAGTGAAGCATTTTCACCGAGATTTTCGTGCGTTCAGAAAGATCTTCTATAGAAAGTCCTTGAGATTCACGAACGCGAGCCAAGAAATCACCAAGACGTTCGTTTGGATTCTTTTCTTCCAACTGAATCATTTGCTATACCCTAACTTGTAAACCATCCAACATTTCCAGCGTACGTGCAACAGGCAATCCAACCACGTTGTAGTAACAGCCTTTGATAGATTTAATCAGGCGCGCGCCATTCGTTTGAATGCCATAAGCTCCTGCCTTATCCATCGGGTCTTTAGAATTTACATAATCTTTAAGTTCTTGTAAGGAACAGTTTCTAAAAAAGACCTCTGTTTTCTCTTCTGATGCGCTAAGGATTTCTCCGTTGCGAGCGATGGCGACACCAGTAACCACCACATGGCCACGATTGTTCAACTTCTGCAGCATTTCAAGAGCGTTCGCTTCGGATTTTGGTTTACCAAGCGGAACATTATCCAAAAAAACGAGCGTATCAAATCCAAGAACGTAAGCATCGCGCTCTTGGCGCGAAACAGACAAAGCCTTGATGCAAGCGTTTTCACGCGGGAAATCAAGTGGATTTGAGCTTGTGGGCTTTTCATCTTCGCCGGAGACAACCACGCGGAAATGGACACCCAACTGTTTTAAGATTTCAGAACGACGCGGCGAACCGCTTGCAAGAATTATTTCGTTAGTCATTAGTTGTTGGTCTATGGTGATTAGTAAACAGTAGTTAGTGATTGGTGGTTAGCAGACAGTACGATTTAGTTGGTAGAACTTAGACCGCTTCGCTTTTAGAACTTAGGGCGGCAGAGCCGCAGTTGGTAGAACTTAGTTGGTAGAACTTAGATATTCTTAAAGATAAGAGAGAATGTTCTAAGTTCTAAGTTCTAAGTTCTAACATTCATCTAAATTAATCATAACTCTTTACATCGGTGCTACCGGCATTGAGCTTGATATCAGGCAAATCGCGGACATAAACGGAGAAGCTCCAACCTGCTGCAGGTCCTGTCGGCGTCCATGTAAAATCAAGCTGCCAGCAATGCAACACGCGCTTGAACGTAAACTCATGCGAGACAAACTTACCTTCATTGTAATCGTAACGGGTGCTGTAAGAAACATCCCAGTTGACCGTCGGTTGGAACGAAGCCGAAATTCCTGTCGAGTGCGAAATATTGTCTTTGAACAAATTCTTAGCCACGCGCGTACTGCTGAACGAATAACGATAATCCAAGCTCAATGACCACTTGAGCATTTCGTATTTTTCCAATTGCGACGGAAGCCCGCCATTGAACGTTCCGTTCCAATGGAAATTCTTCGAAAGTTCATAGCCCCAATACGTAAGTTCCGGGAACCTTACCTTGTTCGGATTCGATTCGTACTTGTGATAGAAACTATGGCGAGTATTGATGGTAAACATGTAATCCGGCAAAATCTGGAAGCCGAACGACGATGAAATATCCGAGAAGTTGAGAGAATCTGCAGCAAAGTTGTACGAAAAGCTATGTCTCGTCGTAAGCAAGCGGCGTGTACCATATTGGTCTTCGACAGCCTTGGCCTTCTTTGTCGAATCGCCACGAGTCGTATCCACTTTTGCAGCAACCTTGAGGTACTTGATATCAAAGTCGTTATTCAAGCTAAAACCAATCGTCTGTTGCTTTTCTTGATACGGATACTGGCCAAGGTACGGATGTGGTGCAAATTTCTTGACGGTATCAATTTCAGGCGCGTACGTATAAGAGATGCTCGGAGAAAGCACGTGGCGAACACCCGTAAAACGTCCTATTTCTGGAACCCAGATTCCGTAAAGTTTCGTATCGGCAGTCAAGCTGTAATTGTGATTATACGCGACATTACCAAAGCTTCCTTCATCAGGATTAAAGCTCACATAACGTTTTCTCTTGTACAAAGAATCATTCGGATTGCGCCAAGATGTACCCGTCCAATAGCCCGTAAAAGTCGCTCTCGGAGTAATGTTGATGACATCAAAAAGGCGACCTGAATAATCCAACGTGTAAGTTCCAGTATAACCGAGGTAATGTGCGGTCGTGTCCTTGTTCTGCAAAGTATCTCGTTCACGGTGAGACTTGTAGTTGAAGCGGTTCGTAAAACTATAGTTGAATTTTTCAAGGAACGACTGGAACGAGCCGTCTTCTGCCGCCACCTCGCCTTCTTCCAGTTCAAAGTTGAATAGATTGCCGCTCATGCGGTACTGGATATCAGGCAAGTCGCGTTCGAGCATGCCCGTTGTCAAGTTGTGGCTCTGCGAAATCTTAACCGTCAAACTCTTGTTATTGCCGAACTTACCGGAATAAGCAAGGGATGCATTCGCTTGCTGGTTCAAAATCGTACTCGCCTCTAGCGAGTTGTTCTTACGGACATTTTTCGTACTCACAAAAGATCCCTGACCACTCAAGGTATGCTTGGCATCAGGAGTCAAATTCTGATTGTGCGAAAACTGGATGTCGTAATCGCTATTGGCAAAATCAAATTCATTGAGATAACTTGTGTACTTCAAGTAACCATCTAACAAATAACGTTTCTTGTAGCGGACCTCGCCAGAGAGCGTCGAACGTTCAAAACGAGCCTCTTCGCCTTCGATAATATCCGCAGACAGAGTCGCATCCCAGTAGTCGTTTGCCGCATAATAGAAACCGATGTTGCGCAAGTAATAACCTTGCTTTTGGTCACCACCGAACTTGGGCGTCAAAAGGCCCGACTTTCGACCGCTCTTGAGAGGCGCCACAATCATTGGGAGAACCGCCACTGGCACATCGGCAATGTTCAAGACCACAGGCCTTGCCGTAATCGTCTCCTTGGGTTTCACCACCATGCGGCGGCCATAAAAGTAGAAGTGCTGGTGCGTCGTATCGTTACACGTACTAAAGTCACCACGCGCAATCTGGATTCGCGTATCCGGCAAGCGGCGGACTTCCATACCGTTCAACTGCTGGTTGTCCTGGAACGTCGTTGCATAGTAGACCTCACCAATTTTGGACTTGAGGTTGTACTTGAGGCGCATGCCTGACAAAGACGGATTTTTCGTTTCGCGGAGAACGGGATTGCCGCTAGCCGCCAAAATCTGGTTTTTCTGGTCCATCCAGATGGTATCGGACTCCAGTGTTGCAGTGCGGTACTTGAGCTGAGCCGACTTGTTCAAGTTGAACGTAGATGTTTCAACGTCATAAACCAAATCAACCGCATGATATTCAATCGTATCTACGCCAGTCGTATCGTTCATCCAATCGACCTCGGTCGTATCTTCAACAGGCTGTTCGCGCTCTTCGAGTTCAAAACGGGTCATGTCCTCGCCGTAAGAGCAAGGAGCAAAGACCGCCGCGATAAACAATGCAAAAACGGCCCACAGAAAACGATGGGTTTTGGATAAAATCACGGTGCAACAAGATAGAAAAAAAAGAACGCTCCAAACAAGAAGCGTTCTCCAAATTTATTACAATCTTGATTTAATCGCAAACTGATAAAAAGCGCGCGAGTTACTTCAGCACGGCGTTGGCACCGCTCACGGAGCCATTGTGGTCAATGGAAATAACATAGCGGCCGCTCGGGAGCTGAGAGCCATTCCAGTTGATCGTATTCACGCCAGCGACAGCATCGTCAAGGCCAAGCTTTGCCACCTGTTCGCCATCGGCATTCAGAATCGTTACAGCGACACGGCCCTTGGACTTCACCGTAAACGAAAGAGCCTTGCGGTTGAAGAGGCGAAGCGCAGCATCACCCTTGCGGACCGGAGTTGTCTTGGTGAACTTCGGAGAGGTCTGAACCTTTTCCACATAAACGCCATTAACATCAGCAGAAGCGATAGAGACATCGTTCTTGACGAGGTTTCCGCGACTGAGCACAGCCACGAACTGTTTGTCGTTTTCAGTAGCGCTTGCGTACGTTTCAAGTTCCTGAACGTTCACGCGTTCCTTGTTGCCATACCAGTTCTTGACAGCCTTGTTGTCCAAGTCCTTTACGGTAATCTGAGCACGGCGAATCACCGTAGAATAAGTTTCACCATTGCTCATGTAAGTGATTTCGAGCGGCTTATTGACCTGGCCACGAAGCTTAGACTTCGAAAATTCAATGTTCTGACCCTTGAGGCTTACACCATCAACAGCGGTAATAACATCACCAGCACGGAGATTCGTCTCTGCAGCCGGAGTGCCCGGGATGACTTCAGCCACATGGACGCCTTCATTCACCTGATAAATGGTGATGCCAACGCCACCAAAGGATTCGTCGGCCATAAGCGGAGCTGTCATCATAGCAGCAATCAAAGAAGCCTTAACAAAACTATTCATAAAAAATCTCCTTAAATTTCTTCCATAATATATAATAAAAAGTTTTTATTTCAAACGGATTCAGGCCGAAATATACTGAATAAAACGCCCAAAAAGCCATTCAAAGCAACGGATGAGCGCATAAGCGGTCCGTTTCGGCTAGTACAAACCTATTCCTTCACGCAGCGGATAGTCATCAAATCGTCCGTATTTTTCTGATCCTTATAACAAGCCATGTCATTGAATCCTATATGAAAGATCCAAACATCATCTGGATTTTGGCGATTAGAAGCCCAGTAATAAGCATCGCTCTTTCCACTTTTATCACTCGGATTTTTACTCGTTCCAAAAGACAAGAACGATGTTCCGTATGTATTGCATTCAAACCCGGTGCAAATGGAACCGATTTGAGACACTAGCTGTTCGTTATAACAGTTTTGCAAATACATGGAAAGGCGATCATATCCTTTTTCTAATGAATTGACAACAGTCGAATCAGGCAGTTTCCAGCCCGCTGGGCAAGCTGTTTTAGCGGCCTCTTTCGAATAAAATCTACCAGCGATTTCACATCCTTCTTGAACTGGGACGCTTTGCGCTCCGGTCGTCACATACCTCAAGTTTTCGGCCATCCAAGTGTAGCCATTAAACTCGACGGTCCTGTACGTGTCGCCATCGCGTTCGTCCTTTAGCGTTCCATACTGGACATTCGGATTAAAGTAATATTCCTTCGGCAAATCGCAACTCCAATTTCTTGAATAATACCACTTGCCGTTATAGCAGATGTAATCTTCTTTCAAGCCTTCTTTCCAGTCACGGATTCTCTTGCCCTCGGCATCGCAAGGAGCGTCGTAAAAATCGGCCCATGCATTTTGATGGCAAACATAAGTCATATTCGTATCAATGAGACCTTGGACGGATTTCCCTTCCGCATCGCAAGGTCTGTCGCCAACATCCGCTTCCCTTTGCGTTGCGACATCCCAGCCCGTATCGCGGCAGATATAAAAGATTCTCCCCTTATAGTCCTTGGTTCCGCTATCCACTATTTTCCCGACACGGTCGCAAGGAACATTTGTCGTTGAAATTTCCATTTGATCCGCAATTTTCCACTTTGAATCTTTGCACAAATAAAACCTGGTAGAATCAGTCGGACTTTGCACAAGCTTGGGCGAATCACCACAAGGGAGGTCCTGCGTTTCGTAATCCAACTTTGTCGCAATATTCCAGCCATCGGCCTTACAAATGTAGTACCGTTCATATAAAGACGCGCTCTTGAACACTTTACCGATTTTATCACAAGGAACATCCTTGGTATCATCTTCGTAATTGACCAGAAGCGTCCAACCCCTAGTATCGCAGAAGTAAAGCGAATCGCTGATGATATCTTTCAAGCCCGCCCGTTGAACAGTCCCAAACAGGTCCGCATTACAATAAGGGAGCCCGATGCACTTTCGGTAGACATTGCCAATGATAAGCGTGGGAACTAGCTCTTCGTTACCACTGCGGAAGCATCCTCGCGAAGCAAGATTCCTCACCCACTCTCTTAATTTTTCATAAGGAGCGTAATATTTTTCTTCATTGGTCGCACCCCAGCCCCGATTCATAATCCAAGTCGCGTTCCAAATTCCACAATATTCAGAACGATCGAGCGTTCCTTTTTCAGAAAACAATTGAGCAACGCTATATAGCGTGACCGAGTCATAACTAAAGATAAGGTTTAACACATCTTCGACGTCGGCTCTTATAAAAGAGGCTTCTCTAAATAAGGAGTCTAGCCCCAAGACCGTGATAAATTCCCTCTTGGCCGTTTTCGCCGCTTCATCCGCTGGGACCCCATCCGAGACGAGTTTTTCGGTTCGACCCTCAACAATCAACCTGTAAGGATAAATGTAATTTCCAGGAAGAGGTTGATCAGAAGGACGGAAACCGCCACCACCATCAGAAGCAGCCGCCACACTAAATGCAGCACCGCATCCCCCGCCAGTGCCTGGCGCTCCAACATCTAAAAAATCCAAATAATACGAGCTAGAGGAAGTTAGCATCTCGCTGCTACTAGACAGAACCGCTGTAACAGAAGAACTTGAATTTGGCGTTTTTTCTGAAGCCGACGATTGATTGGTCGCACTTGACAATGGCGCATCACGCATTGCCGAAGAACTTGAGGTCGGTACATTATCACCAGCAGACGAAGTCGCGCTTGACAATTCCTCGGCGCTCGAAGAACTCTCCCCTTGCGCTACAAAATCGTCGACCTGAGCAATACTATTCTCCGATTCCGAGCACGCGACTAACGCGACGACCGACAGCAAACAAGCAAATTTTTTCATCAAGCCTTCTCCCTCTTAATTTGATTCCTTGATGCAACGAACCGGCACGTAAGTTGTATAGTCGTATTCCTTACCTGCGTACATTTCTCTAAGATCTTCGCCCCACCAAAAATCAACATCAATCCCATTAATGTAGGCGATACGGCGTTTCTTTTCTTGAGTCGGGCTCATCCACATAAGATAGGATCCTCCTGGTCCACTACGTAAACTAGAGGCAGGCTCATTTATGATTCTTCCCGTCGGAATAAAACTCAAGCCGTGTGGATCCGTCGATTCGCCCTCATAGAGTTGCGAAAACAGATTTCTAATATCCAGTGGCGAACCTCTGAAATCTTCAATATCGCTAGAATCAGGAAGTTTCCAACCTTCGGGACAAACTTCTGCGGCTGCATACAAATCGTAGAAACGTCCCACATTTTTGCAACTGTCTTGGAGACAAGTTGTCGATTGGGGATTGTCCGTCAAGAGCGTACCCTCGTATTTCATGTTTTCGGCCATCCAGGTTTTGCCTTTGTACACCGTCGTGCGGTAAACGCGATGGTCGCGCGGGTCTTCGAAACTTCCATAATCAAAATCGGGATTGAAATAATATTCAGTGGGGTAATCCGAGTCCCATTTGCCTATGTGCCGCCATGTTTTGTTGTAACAAATATATCGATCGAATCTTGAGTTAAAATTTTCCTTTTTAACGCTAACACGCATATTATCGGTATCGCAAGGCATATTGAAAAACTCGGTCCACATTCCGTCATGGCAAACGTAGTATAAGTTCGAATCCGACGGACTTTGGTACGTCTTGCCCTCGCTATCACATTGTGCGTTCAATGTTTCGAAGTCCTTTTGCTGGGCGTAATCCCAGCCTCCGTCAGAAAAACACACGCCCACAGTCAAATTGCTCCTACAGAAAAAATCCTTTCGGCAAACGTAAGTGACATTTGGTCTGTTCGGGCTTTTGTAAAGTTTACCATGTTCATCGCAGGGAACGTCAAAAGTTTCAGCATCAATCGTCATCGCCTTATGCCATCCCGAATCTAAACTGCAAACGAACGAAGTATCGGGACGTTTAGAATAAAATACGTATTTACCTTCTTTGTCACATGGATTTCCATCAGTTGCAAGTTCCATCTCATTCGGCGTATTCCAGCCATCATCCCTGCAAACGAACGGGACCGTACCCAAATACGCATAAATATGCTTTACCTCGACGACGGTCCCGCGATTGGACTGGTCGCAAATAGGAAGTTTCATGCACTTGCGTCTTGTCTCATTGACCAATTCTAGCGGGATGGGGCGCGGTATGCCTCCGGCACATCCTTTCGATTCGAAAGCACTGTTGTCGTATAAAGTGTAACGGGGATAGGTGTTAAAAATATTGGGATAATATCTTCCGTTTTTTCTTTCACTTTTGTAGTTGTCCAAATCCTCAAAATTGCAGTAATGCTCGAATAAAAGCGTGCCATTCTCTGCAAAATAATCGTTCACGCCCTTATAAAAATCGCTTTGCGTCGTACCGCCAAAAATATAGTCGAGAGCTCGACTGACGGTGAGCTTTGTCACGCCTGATTTTTTATTGATAACGGAATCGATTCCCAAGGCCTCGAACAGTTCCGTTTGTGCGATGCATTCAGCCTGCTGCTTTGGTGCAATTCCCGATTCGGAAAGTTTTTGGATACGCTTTTCGAGAATCGTGTCGAGCGCAACCATGTGCGCGGGAGGATTGCGTGCAAGGAGAGTATCGTAATAGGAGGCGTAATCACTCGCCCCAATTCTGCTAAAGCCAGAACCTTTGACAAACGCGGCTACACCGCAGCCGCCTCCGCCGCCCTTATCCCAAGAATAGTCTTCGCTGGAAGCAATAGAATCTAGACCGTCTGTGAGGATCATAGACGCGCAAATTTTTATGGGCGTTATGGTTGCGGACGAGGAAATGGACGAGGAGGATTCGCCTACGCTGATTGATGAACTGGAAACGGGAACCGAGGCGGACGACTTTTCTGAACTATTCGATAAACTGTTGACTTGTTCTGAAGTATTTTCGACTAGTTCCGGTGTGATTTGAGATTCTATGGCATCAATAGCATTATTAGAATCCGTGCACGCAATCAACGCCGCCACCGATATCAGATATGCAATTTTTTTCACGGTTCCTCCCCAAAACAACACCCCGGAACTAACACTTGAGTAAAATACATTTAAATTATTTGTTGTTTTGTAAAAAAGACTCAACGCTTAGAATAAACGTTGAGAACCACTCATCTTTTTAGTTTTTCGTTACAAGATTGTCCCCCCGGCCATGGTGTCGGGGTCAGTTTTAAGAAATCAACGTCCAAAATATTGAAAAGTGTCGTTTTCGAAGTCAATTTTATATTGAAAAATGTAAAAAGCCTCGAAATTTCACTAAAAGCGCCATTTTCGCCTCATTGAGCGTTTTCTTCCTCCACCTTAACTTCGGGGATTCCAAATTTGACCTGCGAAGCAGGGAAATTCACTTGAGAACGTATTTCAGGGAAAGGCAATGGCGGGAGATCTTGACAATCCAGTAATTTTATCGAAACAGAATCAGCAAGTCCATAATGTTCAGCGACCTTCAAGACAACCTGATTATAGAAATCCGCCAACGGGTTCAACGAGACCTGTTCGCGAACAGTTCGGTAATCACAATACAGTCTGAGCAAATCCTGACGCAAAGAATCATTGGAATAGGCTTCTTCAAAAGCCGACCGGCGTGCTATTTTCCAAAACTTATGAGTCATGTCAT
>Ga0310786_10004868_pt1 | contig 18494 bp, 17 predicted proteins | sample AusTroGonzalo_MG_FD_203881 | JGI IMG/M metagenome (GOLD analysis project Ga0310786, IMG submission 203881) | Bovine rumen microbial communities from tropical cattle in Woodstock, Queensland, Australia - Gonzalo_03 (v2) (version 2) | ecosystem: Host-associated > Mammals > Digestive system >... | reverse complement strand
AATCTACTAGTTTTTTCCAATTCCTCTTCTTCAACTTTATGGTTCATTGCAATTCCTATAGTAAGTATATAAGATAGAATATAGAACCATAACATTAAGATGATAATATTGGCAAGACCACCATAGAATAAATTATACTGCGCTATATGTGAAATATAGTATCCATAAATATATGTTGCTAATACCCAACCAAATGTTGTAAATATTGCACCTTTATTAGTATGTCTACTTTCAGTTTTCTTATCAGGCGCCATGGTGTAAATAAGTTTAATAAATATAAACATTATAAACCAAGTAATTGGTCCTTTTAAGAAGTTAAATACTGCTAATATTTTATTAGTAACAGTTTGATTCATATTTACATATGCAATCATTTCAGTAATCTTTGTACCCATTACAGGAACAATGATCATAAATATAAATAGAAGTATTATAATAAAAGTCATTAGGAAGGCTTTTATTCTTCTTTTTATAAATGAAGTATTTTCAATACCATAAATTGCATTTGATGAAACGATAATTGATGCTGCACCATTAGATGCAAAATAGTAACCGATTAAAATAGTAATAATATATTTTATACCAGGTACATGTGTAGAACTTACAATTAAAGTATCAGCAATACCTTTATTAAATGCTGATGAAATAAAATTATATATTACATCAGTAGATAGATTAAGTAAGCTTGCTCCATAACCAATTAATGTAATTGTTGGTACTATTGATAAAATAAAGAAGAAAGCAAGTTGACCAGGAAGTACTAACATTTCTGGTTTAAACAAAGATTCTTTAAATTTTTTTAAAAATAACTTAATTCTTCTTTTTAACTTTTTCAATTTCTTACCTCATTATTTTTGGGCTTTTGCTTTTTCATATCTTCAAGAGCCTCATTTATAGCATCTTCAATTGTTTTTATATCATCATTAATCATACTATAACCTATGGCAGCACCATATTCATATGGTAATTTTTTAAATTCTTTTGTCAATTTATGAATATAATTTACTATGTGTTTTTGTTGGTAACCAACTAAGTATATTAAGAACTCATTACCATTTGTTCTCATGATATCTGAGTTGTCTAATTGAGTTTTGATTAAAATGTTTGCAAGAGCAGTTATTTGTTTATCTCCAGCTTCATATCCCTTTGTGTCATTTAAATATGCAATATTATTTAAATCAACCACTATCATAGTTTGTGGATAAATCTTATTATTATTCCATATTGACATATTCTCACTTAAATAATTTCGATTTTTTAGACTTGTTAGTAAATCTATATATTTTATTTTTTCATCATTCTTGATCTTTTTAGCAACTGTAACTTTTTTGCTCTTTTTATAAAAGAATAAAATAAATAAAACAGCAAGAACTAAAAGCATAATTAAATAATGTGCAATATTGGCAAGTACTTCACCTTTAGCTACAGTATGGTTATGATTATTTATTCCTTCATATTTAATCATATTTGGATCAAGAGATGATAAATAGGCATTAATTAATGTATTAAATGCTTTACTTCCCTTTACTCTATAACCATATGTATTATTAATGTTTTCTTCATATCTTACTTCAAATTTACTTAGTTTATTTCTATGGAAATATTCAAATACCTCACTATCAATAGCAATTAAATTCCCTTTTTTTGCAAGTTTGAACATTTCTTTTAAACTATCATAATATTTTAAATTTAGATTATAATTTGTTTTAAGATACGATGCTATTTTACTACCCTTTTGAACATATAAAACCCTATCAGCTGGGATTAAAGAAATATTGTTAATAACAATACTTTCATCAGCTTTAGCGATAATATCAAACTTAATGTTTTGATATGTATATGTAGTTTCAAAACCATCATCGAAATTGTAATTATTAAAATAAATATCTATTTTTCCATTTGCTAATGCTTTTTCAAATCTTTGATAATTTCTATATTTATTAAAGTTGAATTCTACTTGTGCAAAGTCAGAAAACTTCTTTAAATATACAGCAGATATGCCACCAAAATTACCACCAGTAATTACTTCATATGGATTTTGATTAATAAATCCATAATTATATGTCTTAGCTTGAAGTGAAGTTAAATCTGCTTCACTTAAATTTAGTGCAGATGTAAATGCTATTAATTCATTTGAATTAAATAATTCATCAAAATATTTTTCACTCCATACATTAAAGTACTTTTTAATAATTGAAGATAATTTATCATCTTTTGGGCCTTCATAGAAGAAATAGTATTTAACATCACTAAAGTGATAATTAATAACAAATTCTTTAGATAATATTGAGTCAATGTTACATATCATACTTACTAAGGCATAATTAACTTCACTATTTTTTAATCCTTCAAATAGTTGATCTTTTGTGTCATATATTTTGTAATTATAACCTGGTAAAGCATTTTTTAAGTATGCTTCATCATTTATGATAATACCAACTTGTCCTTCTTTAAAATCATTTTGAGATACGTGGACTAGTTTTTCTCTACCAACCATTACATAATGATCTTCATAAAACACAGTTGAATCAGAATTTATATCTGTACCGGCAGCAAATCTATTACCACTTACTTGTTCCCCTAGTAAGAATGTTACTGGGTTAATTGATATACGATACTCAGTTTCAAAATCAGTTAGAAAATCATAAAAAATACCTGTACCATTATCACCAAATACATTAACGTTATTTATAACATTAACATTTTGAACCACATTTAAATTATCAGAAATCCATTTCTTCTCAGATCTACTTAGTTTATTTTTGTCACTAACAAATGAGTAAACAAGTGTAGATATGATGATTAGTGCAACAATACCGGCTATAATAATAAATAATTTTTTCTTATCTTTCATATTTATCTATACTCCCTATTGTGCTTCATCTACAGGTGTATTATTACTCCATAATAATCCATTACCTGATGCATTTCGTGCACCCATTAATATTTCAAATGTTTTACCAGAAATAGTAAAGTTGATATCATACGTTTCCTTTATACCATCGCTAAATAAAACTAAAGATTCATCAGCAACTTTTTTAGCATCTTCTAATTTAATATCATCTTTAAATGTAATACTTATATATAAAGTTTTATGAGAAACCCTAAGTCTAACTTTTTCAACAGTAGATGATTCTTCAACTTTCTTAATATATTCATTTTGTTCTTTTTCTTTAATAACAGTTTTCATGTTATCAAAACGATTTCCATATTTAGAGTTTCTAGAGCCCACAAAGTATTTTAATACTACAATAAGTATAGCAATAAAACATACTGCAAGTATTGCTCCTAGGATTACTAATATTTTATTATTTCTCCATAATTTTTTCATAAAACACCTCATTTTTTTAGGTAAGATAATTATACTACATTTATGAGTTTTAATCAATCCAACAAGCATAAATAAAGTGAGTTTTTAAAGCTCACTTTTTAATTCATTTATCAAGTTGGTAACCTCATTATCATCTAGAATTTTTATATTTAATTCCTTTGCTTTATCATATTTGCTTCCTGGATCAGTTCCAACAAAAACTAAATCAGTTTTTTTACTAACACTTTCAACTATAATTCCACCAAATTTTTCAAGTACTTCTTTAATAAATGGTCTTGATGCAACTGATAAAGTTCCAGTTATTACAATTTTTTTGCCAGTTACTTTATCACTATATTTAGCTCTGGCACCTTTATATAAAACATTAACTCCTAAATCTATTAATCTTTTAATTAACTCTTTATTTTCTTCTTGATTAAAATAACTATAAATATTTTGCGCAAGTATCGGTCCAATGTCTTTTATACTTGATAACTCTTCAATAGTAGCATTATAAAGTAATCTAATATCTGGATAGTTTTCTGCAATAATTTTTGCAGTCTTAATTCCAATTCCTTCAATGCCTAATCCAAATAATAGTCTTTCTAAACTGTTATGTTTACTATTTTCAGCAGCATCAAGAATATTATTTATTTTTTTAAGCCCATAACCTTCTTGACTCATAATTAGATCTTTATGTTTAAATAAAGTGAAGAAATCATCATAGTTTTTTATAATATTTAAATTATAAAAATCTTCAACTATTTCATCACCTAAACCATCAATATCCATAGCACCTTTTGAAGCAAAATGAATTAGTTTTTCAATTGATCTAGCTGGGCAGCTAGTGTTAGGACAATAATAATCCACTTGTCCTTCTTTTTTTATTAATTTCGTTTTACAAATAGGACAATCACTAATCATTACAAAAGGTTTTTCTGTACCATTTCTTAATTCCTTTTTTGCTTCAACTACTTCTGGAATAACATCTCCAGCCTTTCTAATAGAAACAGTATCACCTATTTTTAAATCCTTCATTATTACGTAATCTTCATTATGTAATGTTGCTCTTGATATTGTAGAACCCATAACTATTACAGGATCAAGAACAGCGTTAGGTGTAATTTGACCAGTTCTACCAACAGTAAAGATAATATCATTTAACTTGGTTGATACCTCTTCTGCAGGAAATTTGTATGCAACAGCCCACTTAGGATATCTAATCGTATTACCCATTACTTCATGATCTTTGAGATTATTAAGTTTTATAACTACTCCATCGATATCATAATCTAGACTAGGTCTGGCTTCACACTTTTCATCAATATATTTTAAAACCTCATTAACTCCACCAACCAATTTATTGTTTGGATTAGTTCTGAATCCTAAGTCTTTCATAAATTTTAGTGCTTCATCATGAGTTTTAATTCCATAATCTTCAGGGTTTGGTAAATGATATATAAATACTTCTAATTTTCTTTTTGCAGCTATTGAAGAGTCAAGTTGTCTTACAGAACCAGCTGCAGCATTTCGGCAATTCTTTAGAAGCGGTTCACTATTTTTTTCTCTTTCTTCATTAAGTTTTTTTAATGTTTCCCTCGACATATAAATTTCGCCACGAACTTCTATGTCAATTTCTTTGCTTAATTTAAGAGGGACTTGTTTAATGGTTTTAACATTATTAGTAATATTTTCACCAATAAAACCATCTCCACGTGTTGCAGCAGAAACAAGAACACCTTTTTCGTATTTAAGTGAAACAGATAAACCATCAATTTTTAATTCGCAAACATATTCAGGCTTAATATTTTCATCTTTTATTCTTTTGTCAAATGCAACTATCTCATCTTCATTAAAGACATCTGCTAATGACATCATTGGAATATTGTGAGTAACCTTTTCAAATTTATCTAATATAACACCACCAATTTTTGTAGATGGAGAATCATCTCTTTTAAGTTCTGGATGAGCTTCTTCAAAATCATAAATCTCCCTTAAATAACTATCATATTCCTGATCTGTCATAGTTGTTGCATTGTCTAAAACATGATATTCATAATTGGCTTTATTTAGTAAATCTACTAGCTCATTATATCTTTCTTGTGTCATATTACTCACCTATAATTATTATAACATAAAAACAAGATGAATGATAATTCATCTTGTCAAAAAATCGCCTAATTCCAAAGGTTTTTTGGATAAACATCTTCTTCGATTAATTGTTCAATGTAAGTTTTTAATTCTTCAGCATCTTCTTTATATGTTAAGCCAACCCACTTAGCACTAGTTGGAATATCTAAGACTGTTTTTCCATGTCTTATTTCACTTGAAATTATATCAGGAAGTAAAAATTCATATGTATCAAGTTTATCTTTATTTTCTTCGAACGCTTTAACAAACTCTTTATCTATTGCCTTAAACAAATCTTTATTAAATCCATTCATTAGCATTGATACAGAATTATCTTTTTCTACATACATTACTGGTTTATTTTCATTAAGCGGCGTACATTTTACTTTATCACCATCAAGTTCACATACTGACTCTATTATTTCATCAACTATTCCATTATGACTTACTAAAACTCCACGTTTAACTGTACCATTTTTTGATAAAGTATCTCCAATATGATAACCAATTATTGAGTATGCATCTTGATCAAGTGTGTCTGATAGTTGTTTAAAACAAATATCTCCATAAAAATCATCAGCAGTTATAACAGCAAACTTTTCAGATACATAATCTTTTGCACAATATATTGCATGCGCTGTACCCCAAGGCTTTTCTCTTCCTTCTGGAGCTTTATATCCTTTTGGTACATAACTTAGTCTTTGAATAACATATTCAACATCAACATGACCCTCTAACCTTTTACCAATAGTATTTTTGAATTCATCAACTAATTCATCTCTTGTTACAAACACTACTTTATTAAAACCATACTTAACTGCTGAATATATTGAGTAGTCCATAATAAATTCTCCATTAGGGCCAATTGGATATAATTGTTTTGGACCACCAAATCTTGAACCCATTCCTGCAGCAAGTATTACCAACGTTTTATCTTTCATATATTCTATACCTTTCTAATACTTGAATGATTCTTCATAAGTTTTCTAATGCCAAATCTTTTATTAAATGCGATAGATACAAACTTATCATCTACACTTATTACTACGCCTCTACCATAAATCGTATGCATAACTACGTCGCCAGGATTATAAGTTTGTTCCTCATCATAAAAACATTTAGATTTGTCTATTACCTTTTCTTCTTTAATACTAGATTTTGTAATATCAATTAGTTCCTCTGGTATTTCTTTTAAGAACCTACTTGGAATAGTTTCATTTTCTTTTCCATATAACATTCTCTTTTTTGCTGAACTTAGATATAAGAGTTCTTTAGCACGAGTAATGCCAACATACATTAATCTTCTTTCTTCTTCAAGTCCGCCCGGTTCTAAAAATGAATTTTGGTGTGGAAAGATTCCATCTTCCATTCCAACAATAAATACTACTTTGAACTCTAATCCTTTTGCACTATGAAGTGTCATCAAGGTTATAGCATCAGTTGATACCTTATGTTCTTCCATATCAGCAACCAAGCTAATTTCTTCAAGAAAATCACTTATGCTAGTGCTACCAGTTTTAGATTCAAACGTTGCAGTAATACTCTTGAATTCATTTAAATTATCTATTCGTAGTTCATTTTCAAGCGTTAAATCGCTTTCCAATTCCTCAAGCATTTTTGAATCTTTTAAAATTTTGTCAATTAGTTCTGTCAACGATAAATTTTCGGCATCTTTTTGAAGTTTAAGAATTAATTCTTTAAAAACTAGTCCTTTACTATCTTCAATTGCATCAAACATTGATGTATTATTTTCTCTAGCTTTCTTTTCTAAGTCAGAAACATATTTTTCTCCAATACCTCGTTTTGGAATATTTATAACTCTTCTTAAAGATACATCATCATGAGGATTAACAAGTAATCTTAGATAACAAATTAAATTTTTAATTTCTTTTCTTTGATAAAAGTAATAACTACCAACAACATTATAAGGTAAGTTTGCTTTTAAAACTCCTTCTTCTGTTATTCTTGACTGAGCATTGGTTCTATAAAATATTGCGATATCTTTATACTTATATCCTTTTTCTACAAGTTTTTTTATCTCATCAACCACTAATGTAATTTCATGTTTTTCATCATAACTTTGAGTGTACTTAACCTTCTCACCATCACCTAGCATAGATGATAAGTTTTTGTCAGCCCTTTCCTTATTATGTGAAATAACTTGGTTTGCAGCGTTTAAGATATTTTGTGTACTTCGATAATTTATTAAAAGAGGAATAACTTTAGCATCTTTATATTCTCTTTCAAAGTTTAAAATATTCTTATAGTTAGCTCCTCTAAACATATATATAGACTGATCAGGATCACCAACAGCAAAAATATTTCTATATTTTGCAGATAAGAGTTTTGTCATTTGGTATTGAACTTCATTAGTATCTTGGTACTCATCAATCAGTATATATTGATAATGTTCTTGATACTTATCCAATATATCATCATTTTCTTTAAATAGTTTTACCGGTAAAAGTAGTAAATCATCAAAATCTACTGAATTATTTATTCTTAGAATATCTGCATATTCTCTATATACATCAAGCGCTATTTGTTCATTATTAGAAGAGAAGTACACTGATATATCTTTATTTGATAAATTTTCATTTTTTATAAAACTGATTCTATTTTTTATATATGATGGGTTAACGTCTTTCGGATCAATGTTTTGTTCCTTCATTATCTTTTTTATCAAACTCAAAACATCATCACTGTCTAATATAGTGAAGTTTTTATCTAAACCACATAGTTCATAGTTTTCTCTTATTATTTTTAAACCAAATGAGTGAAATGTACCGACAAAAACTTTATCAACATCTAATACATTCATGTTTCTTAGTCTTTCTCTCATTTCACTTGCAGCTTTATTTGTAAAAGTAATTGCCAATATATTTTGTGCTCTTACTCCACTTTCGATTAATTTTGCTACTCTAGATGTTAATACACGTGTTTTTCCAGAACCTGCTCCTGCTATTACAAGACATGGCCCCTCTTTATGATTAACAGCTTCAATTTGTGTCTCATTTAAACTTATGTTTGTATTCACTTTAATCATCCTTGTCTTATAAAAATTATAACATATATGGTATTTATATAAAAAGAAAAAGCAGTAAACTTTACTGCTATAAATACACAAAAACATCAATGTTTTCTTCTAACTTATTTATTAAATCTTCCTTATCATATTTTTCAAAAATCTCAACAAAGTTACTATTATCAATTAAGAACAAATCTGGATACTTAATAAAAATATCTTTATAATTATTTACTCCCAATTTTTTTAAATACGTAATATTGGCATTAACTACTCTTTTTTGTTCTGATAGCAAATTAAATATTACACTTGTTGTTGATTTTTTTATGACATTTATATCATCACTTGTGAACCCTATTTTTTCTAGATAATCCATTATCTTCTTATTCCTCTTCCAGTTTCATCTGAATTATCATATATATTATTTATTACTTCCATATTAATGAATGGGTTCTTATCCATTAAAATACTAAATGATTGTTTTATAATATCCTCTGCTGCAAGTGATTCATCTTTTAAAATTGGAATTATTTTTCTATCAAAATCATCATCTATATAAAGTAATTCTCCAAAATAATTCATTGAACTACTTTGAAGTTCACCACATAAATGAGAATATACTGATATATCAGGTAACTCTCTATATAAAACATCTTCAGGTTTCTCATTAGTTGTATATAATCTTTTACCAATATAATAACCTTTTAGATATGATGATTTACTTATTTCAGAATCATATACTCTTTTAAGAATAGAATTATTATTATCTGCATATGGATAATCATTTAATCTAGCATATTCAAGTTTTTCACTTAGTTCATCTATATCATATGTAATATCCTTAGGATTAGCATACGTAAGTAACTCATCAAAATATGATAATTTTTCTTTTTTTTCTTTAATTTCTGGTACAGAAATAGATAAAGCACATAGATCGCCACGAGATGATATCTTTTTGCAAGATATTCCATCAATAACAGTTACAAGTTCAGTTATATATGCTTCTCCCAAATTACCAAGATTCATAACATGATAATATGATTCTAAATCATTTTTAATTTGATCAAGATAAGCATCATCAACTACACATAAGTTTTTTAACTTGTCTGTTATTTCTGCAGCGGTACAATGTGCCATAATACTCCTCCTAGTATGCCATTAAAGGAACTTTTTGTGGATCTAATCCATTTTCTTTAAGCAAATTAATAGCATTAGTTAACCCATTTAAGTCATATTTCTTTAAAACTGATGGATTAAAATATATATCATCAACTGTCTTACCAGTTTCTAATATCTTATTAATTTTTTCTTCTAATTCAGTATCAGATAATATATTAACATTATCACTAACTATATCTAAATTAATATTGTATTTTTTAAGGATATTAACATTCTTTTCAACAGTTTCTTTATCTTCAAGTGATATTAATGCAGATAGTTCACTTTCAACAAACATTATTTCACTTAAACCCAATCTTTTGAATAGATCCATCATTGTTTCTTCTTCATTTGATTTTTGATTTGTTGAAACTTCCTCTTCTTCTTTATCTTCTTCATCATTTGGTAAGAATGTAACTTCTACAGGTTTTGAAAGTTCATTTTCTTCAAAAAAATTACCTTCCTTAACTTCTTCCTCAAATGGTAAAGTTTCTTTTTCGCTTGATAATATAGATGAAATATTTGACTCTTCTTCTACATTATTTTCTTCTTTAGCTTCTTCAACTGGAGCTTCTTCTTTATTACTACTTATATCATTAAAAATTTCACCAATTGGTTTTGCAACTGATTCTTTTGCTTCAATTAAAACATCTGAAATACTTCTTCCATTATTATGTTGCTCTTGATATTTAGCTTCATAATCATACAAAGCGTCTTCCGGAAACATCATTAATTTAGCAGCTTCTCTCTGTTCTTCCTCAGTGAAATTGAATTGACTAATTAATGAAGTGATTGCTTCTCTAGTGATATTGATGTTACCACTAAGTGCTAAATCAAAATATTCATTAAGTTTTTCTTGATTAGCTAGCTCAGTATCTTTTCTAACTGCAAGTTCATCAATTTTAGTAATTGCACTATTCATTTCTTCTTCAACAGAAACTAATTCATCTTCGGCTTTTTTTGTAGCATTAACAACTTCTTCAATAGTTCCAGGCAATAATTCATCAACTTTGTCCTTGATACTCTTTGGATCAAAATCAATATTTAATCTTTCAAGAACCATCTTAAAGTCTTCTGGATTAATACCATTTAATACTTCCCTTAAGTGTGCTCCTTGCTCTGCTAAAACTGATTCTTCTTTAGTTAATGATTCAATTTCTTCTTGAAGTTCTTGTTTCTTTTCTGTTGTTTTTCTCTTTGTTTCTTCTGCAATTTCCTTTTCTTTTTCCATTTCAACAAGAATATAACTATCTTCACTTCTTAAGTTATATAACTTGTCTAATAATGCAGTAGTTTCACTAGATAAGACTTTCATTTTATACACCCTCTTATTCTAATAATATATTATCAAATTATTATATTATTGTAAACCAAAAGTATAATTTATTAATAATAAATTCTTTTGTCTTGACATAACACTGGGTCTTAGTGTATCCATAAATTTTTCTTGTTCATATAATACATAAGAAAAGAGGATTATATGAAAAAAATTATTATATTAATTACGCTTGTTTTTCTAGTTTTAATTACAACAATATATTCGTTTTTTGGTAATAAAAACATAAATAATAAACTAGAAAAAATTAAACTTGCTGAAGTTACTCACAGCATATTTTATGCACCACTTTATGTATCAATTGAAAACGGATACTTTAAAGAGGAAGGCATAGATATTGAGCTTATATTAACTAGTGGGGCAGATAAAGTATCTGCTGCTGTACTTAGTAATGATGCTAACGTTGGTTTTGCTGGTATGGAATCTGCTATATATATTTATAACGGCGGTGAAAAAGATTACCTACAAGCATTTTCTGGCCTTACAAAAAGAGATGGTCAATTTATTATTGGTAGAAATAAAACCAACTTTACTCTAAATGATTTAGTTGGTAAAGAGGTTTTAGTTGGAAGAAAAGGCGGTATGCCTGCTCTAAACTTTATTAATGCCTTAAAACATGAGGGAATAGACCCAGCCAAAGTTAATCTTAATTATCAAATTGATTTTGCCTCCCTATCCGGTGCATTCATTGGTGGAACTGGTGATTACGTTAATTTATTTGAACCGAATGCATCTCTTCTAAGCAAAAATAAACAAGGTTTTGTACTTGAATCTGTAGGAAAATATTCAGGGGAAATGCCATACACTGTATTTTACTCAAAGAAAAGTTATGTAAACGACAATAAAGATTTGCTTTTAAGATTTAATAATGCAATTAATAAAGGTTTAACTTATGTTGATGAACATACGCCTAAAGAAATTGCAATGATAATTTCTAAACAGTTTCCAGATAATTCAATAAACGATTTAGAGCTAATGATTAAAAACTATAAAGATGCTGACTCATGGTTAAGTGATAACACTATTTCAAAAAAGAGTTTTGAAAATTTAGAAGAACTACTAATAGATAATAATCTAATAAAAGACTATGTTCCATATAACAAACTAGTTATTAATATTAATGAAAAATAAAATACTGTCAGTTAATAACCTATCCAAAAGTATTCAATCTCAAAATGATAATTTAGAAATTATTAATAATTTATCTTTTACTGTATATGAGGGTGAATTTATCTCAATTGTAGGTACATCTGGTTGTGGAAAAACTACACTATTAAATATTCTTGGAAACGTAGAGAAAAACTATTCAGGTTCATTAAAATACCACATAGATACAAGTGATATAGGATATATGCTTCAAGAACCCGCTTTATTCCCATGGTTAACAATTAAAGATAATGCTAACATTGCGCTTAAAATTAAAAACTTGAATAATTATGAACTAACTAGTAAACTTCTAAGAGAATATGGACTAGAAATATTTCTTAATAAATATCCGCAGAATTTGTCTGGAGGTATGAGACAAAGAGTAGCACTAATTAGAACAATGTCACTAAAGCCAAAACTTTTACTTCTCGATGAACCATTTGCTGCTCTTGATTATCAATCACGATTAAAAATAGGAAATGACTTAAAAAGAATTACTGAGAAAAATAATATAACAACTATTATGATTACTCACGATATATCTGAAGCATTAAGTCTATCATCTAAAATAATAGTTTTATCAAAAAGACCATGTTATATAAAGAAAATATATGAGTTAGATTTTTTAAATGATCTATCTCCTTTTGAAAGACGAAATACAGATGTATTTAATAGATATTTTGAAAATATATGTGAGGATTTAGAACTATTTGAAAAATAAAAAAATACTGCTCTGTCAGTTACTACTTTTAATAGTATTTATATCTCTGTGGGAGTTCTTATCAGACAAAAACATCATTAATTCATTTATATTTTCTTCTCCAAGTAGAATAATAAAATGCCTAATTAACCTTTATAAAAACGGGAATCTTTTAACTCATATACATACAACATTAAACGAAATATTTATTTCGTTTTCTCTTGGAATTATAATTGCATTTGTAGCGTCAATAATATTTTATGAAATAAAAATCATTTATCACATTTTAGATCCATTTTTAACGATTTTTAACTCTACTCCAAAAGTTGCTATAGGTCCATTAATCATCATACTTTTTGGTGCTGGAAGTAAAAGTATAATTATAATGGCACTATCTATTACTCTAATTCTCAATATAATTTCAATTTACAACGGTTTTTTAAATACCGATAAGTATTTAGAAAAACTTCTAGATTCGCTTAAAGCTAGCGGATATAAAAAACTAAAATATTTGGTTATTCCATCAGCATACAAGACCATAATTACTAGTTTAAAAATAAATATTTCTATGACTTTAATAGGCGTTATTATGGGAGAATTTTTAGTAAGTAAAGCTGGGATAGGATACTTAATTATATATGGAACTCAAGTATTTAATTTAACTCTTGTAATGAGTGGAATTATTGTATTAATGTTTATATCTTATATTTTATATTTATTTATTTCTTTAATAGAAAATAAATTAAATAGAGGTTCTCATTAGTGAGAACCTCTTATTTTATTTTTCAGTATAGAAAAGTTTTCCTTTATATGTATAATATTTAACTTTTTTACCTGTAATTTTGATGTATGCGTTATCCATTGTAATTAAATCAGTCGTAGTAAGTATTGTCTTTTTATTTTCAAGATTAATTATCATGCTCTTCTTGCCAGTTCTAACAATAGCATATTTTTTACCATTCATTTCCTTGTAATAAATATAATCGTATTTAGCTTCAATTACAACTTTTCCTTTTTTATCTATAATACCTTTTTTAGATTTTTGAGTTGTAGTTATATAGTAAATACTTTCTTCATCAGTTAATTGAATACTGTAGAAATTATCTGATATTTTCTTACCTTTTGAATTAATTAAATAACGATTTTTACCATCTTTACTAACAATAGCATTACCATTATTATCAAACTTAGATACGCTTTTAAAAGTATCTTTAATTGCTTTTTTACCATTCTTATCGTAGTAAGCATATCCATCTTTAGTTGTTAATACAAAATATTTATTAACATATCCACCGGTTGGGATAGTTCCTTCAACAGAAGCTATAACTTTACCCTTTTTATTATAGAAATTAACTTTCTTGTTATCAGCAGAACGCATTATATAGCTATCACTATCTATAAATTGTGCACCACTATTTATTTCCTTACCTAGCTCTGCCTTCTTACCATTTACTTTAATAAAATGAGCTCCTGATTCTGTTGAACATACAATTGTTTTCTTATTAAATATATTAAATCCAGTACATTTTTTACTCATGTCAATAACATTACCTTTATTAACAATAATGTTTCCTTGCTCTTTAACATTTTGGAAATATGATGCACATGTATTTAAAGTAAATGTCTTTTTATTTTCAGTATAGTTATTAACACAGTAATGATCCTTTTTATTTATAGTTGCAATAACATCTTTTTTCTTCGCATTAAATAATACTGTTTTACCATTATAGAATACTGTTGCGAATTCATCTACATAGTTAACTGATGGACTTTTTGCTTTTTCACTTAACTTAAATGAAGTAATTTCTTCTCCATCATAACTATATACAACTACTTTTTTATCTGTAGATGCAACTACAAATGGATAATCTTTACCATAAGAATCCATTCCTAAAGTTTTTCCTTCAAGTAACACTTTTCCTTTGTTATTTAGTAAATAATAAACTCCATCTTTTCTCGACTTATATAATCCATAATAGTTAGACATATATTCATATGTTCCAAATTTGATTTTTTCTTTTCCTTTTTCATTAATAACAGCATAATCACCATTACTATTTGTAACAAGTGCAGTTCCATTTATAAAGCTAGACGCTGTTAAATAACTAAATTCAGATACTTTTTTACCCTTTCTATTATAAATTGCATATTTACCCTTATTATTTCTTATAAAGAAAGAATCAGAGTATGATGCTAAATCTTTATAGTCATCATCTTTTCCACCAAAGATAAAAGTACATAATAATGCTATAAGGATTGCAAGAGCACCAAGAGCAATTATGATCTTGATTATTTTTTTCTTTTTATTTGTATCAGTTACTTCCTTTTTCATAAATACTACCTTTCTAATAACTAAATTAATTATATATCACAAATATATAAAAAGCAAAAAGAAGCTTAAAAGTAAGCTTCTTCTTTTAATTTTTGCTAACTTGGAATAATTCAACTTCAACAGAAGTTTCTTGACCAAATAAATCTATTAATATTGATAAACGATTTGTTTCTGCGTTAATAGAGTCAACTTTACCATGAATTCCTTTAAATGGACCATCAGTAATTGAAACTTCATCACCAATAGCAACTTCAGATTCAATATTAAGACGAGATAGACCCATATTAGCTAGCACTCTATCAATTTCTTGTGGTAAAAGTGGTGTTGGTTTAGATCCACGTCCACTTGAACCGATTAATCCTGTAACACCAGGAGTGTTACGAACTAAATGCCATGCTTCATCAGTCATAATCATTTCAACTAAAATATAACCTGGAAACATTTTTTTAGTTTTCTCTTTTTTTACTCCATCTTTTACTTCTACTTCAGTAGTTTCGGGAACAATAACTCTAAAAATATAATCTTGCATACCCATAGATTCAGCACGCATTTCAAGTTTTTCTTTAACTTTACTTTCATGTCCGCTATAAGTATTAACCACATACCACTCTTTTTCCATTAGTTAAACATTCCTTTCAATCCAGACATACCCATATTTAAAAGAATGAAGAAACCAACAACAACTACAACGAAAATAACTGTAGAAATAGTATACTTAAGTACTTCTTTCTTTTCAGGCCATTTAACCTTTTTTAGTTCTTTTCCAACTTCTTTAAAATAGTTACTTTTTTTCTTTTTTGTATTATTTTTCACAGAAAACACCTCATTTAAATTTTTTCAAATAAAAAACACTTTCGTGCTTGGTTATATAATAGCAAAAGAAAGTGTATTTTTCAAGTGTTTTTATATCATTTTATTATGATGCAAAATAAATAATTTCGCCAGCACCATATGGGCAAGAATCACTAGCTCCAGTAACCCAGTTCCATTGAAGATTATTTCCGTTAACACGCACTCTATATGCGGGCGTTGATGCTGATGAATTTGGATTCACTGTTGTTACAACTTCAACAGCAGCATTTGGTAAGCCTGTTGCTATAGTATAAGTTCCGTTTGAAGCGTTTGCTTTAGGGCATATATCATTTACTGTTACAATAACAATTTTACCCCATTTATGATATTTTACGTAACTAGTTGATGTAGTTTTTGTATAAGTAGATGTTATTGTCAAATTATCTGATGTAACATTTTTCACATCAGCACCGTCTATTGTAATTGAAGATGTCCCGTTAAGAACAATGCTTTTACCTAGTAATTGAACTTCTCCTTGAAGTGAAGATCCATCCTTCCATCCTCTTACTGAAATGCCACCATCAGCCAAAGGATTTATTGATCCTTGAATTTTTCCATTACGATATATATCGAACCATATATCATTAGTTGTAGAATACTTACCTAAATTTATACCATTACCAACAAATGGATATTCAATAGTATGAGTAGAGGTAGTTTCAAACGCAGGAAATAAATTTTCAATTATTTGTAATCTACTATTTATATTGGAATAGTCTGTTGCTGATGCATAAACTTGATCTATTGCTCCTTGTACATCAGTTGCAGCTATATGTGTTGATGAATTATCATAAGAAACTTCTGTTCCATCATACATTGTTGATAGAGCACCAACGGATGCAAGTGATGAAACAATAACACTAATTATTAGAATTGAAAGATATTTTAGATTCTCTTTACTCATAGTAAATCACTCCTATTATCAAATAAAGTATATCATCTACACTTTATTTTATCAATTAAAAAGAGAAAATAAGTTTATAACTTTACTTTCTCTTTAATTCTTTCTTTCATCTAATATTTTTCTAATTTTTGATTTTATTCTTTGTATTGTGTTATCTATTTGTTTTGGTTCTTTATCTAAAATTATTGCAATATCTCTATAGCTCATACCATTAGTCAAAAGTTCATATACTTCACTTTCAAAGTCAGTTAATGAATTTTTTATAGTCGTAATTAATTCAATATATTGTTCTTCTTCAGTCATTTTTAAAAGTGGATCAGAACCTTCATCTTCAATAATTTCTTTCAAAGTAGCATCAGAATTATCATAGTTATATTCAAGTGATAATGAATCTTTCATTACTTGATTTTTAATTCTACCTGCTTTTATACAACATTTTTTAATTCTTCTTTCAACACATAGACAAATAAATGTTGCAAGTGACGCATCTTTTTTTGGATTATAGTTTAGTATCGCATCTGTAAAAGCTACCATCGCTTCTTGATGTAAGTCAGTTAAATCAATACCTAAAGCTTTTGCTGCAACAGAATACTTTTTTATAAAATATTCTATTTTATATTTATTTCTTTCATATAAAATACTTTTTGCTTCTTCACTGTTTTCGTGAACTAGTTCTATTAATTGTTCATCAGTATAATTACTTTCCATTATTAATCATTCATTCCATAAATAAGTATACCAGCTGATACTGAAGCATTTAAACTATTTATGTTTCCTTTCATAGGAATAGATATTATTTCATCACAGTTTTCAGACACTATTGGACTTATTCCTTTTCCTTCATTTCCAATAATTAATACTTTCTTACCAGAAAAATCATAATTTCTATAATCTACTCCGTCCATGTCTGCAACATATACAAAGAAATTATTATTTTTTAATTTATTAATTGCATTAGTTAAATTTGAAACCATTATGATATCAACATGTGAAATGGCACCTGAAGATACCTTAATAACGGTCTCATTTACTCTAACGGATCTATCCTTTGGAATAATAATATGTTTAATTCCAGCACATTCACAAGTTCTAATGATAGCGCCAAAATTATGTGGATCTTCTAAGTGGTCAAGAATAACAACAAAATTATCATTGAAACATTCTTCTAATTCTTTATATTCGTAATCATAAATATCAACAACAATACCTTGATGATTCTTATTTGCCATATCATCAAGAATTTTTTTATCTACTAAATCATATCTAATCTTATTATTTTGCAAAAATGAAATATACTCATTTGCATTATTTTTATCAAGATATACCTTTCTTATCTTTTTTACATCAATTTCGTTAAAAACATTTCTTCCCCAAACTAACATAAAAATCACCTATAAATCCTTATGTGTAGAATAACATAAGAGTTAAAAAAAAGAAATAGTTTAATAAACTATTTCTTATTTATTTAACGATTAATTACATGTTTTTTCATATTTTTTATTACCAAATGTTACAAGTGCAGTATAAACGCTAGCAATAAGAAGTAATAAAATAATTAAATATATTACTAAAGCAAAATCATTCTTGATATGTGATGATGA
>Ga0310786_10004867_pt1 | contig 18496 bp, 12 predicted proteins | sample AusTroGonzalo_MG_FD_203881 | JGI IMG/M metagenome (GOLD analysis project Ga0310786, IMG submission 203881) | Bovine rumen microbial communities from tropical cattle in Woodstock, Queensland, Australia - Gonzalo_03 (v2) (version 2) | ecosystem: Host-associated > Mammals > Digestive system >... | reverse complement strand
GGTAGCTGTCGGGGTAGGCCACGGCGTCGGTGCTGGGGACGATATAATATTGGTAGAGGCCGTTGACGGTGCCGCGATGGACCCAGTAGGGGAGGTAATGGCAATGTTGAGTGATGAGTGATGAATGATGAATCTGTTGTTGAGTGATGAGTGATGAATGATGAATTAATTTCAACTCAATCATGATGCCGCCGTCGGTGTTGATGTCGCGCTGGTTGCTGACCAGGTTGCCCATGGAGTAGACCACTATCTCCTCGGGACGGTCGTTGCCGGGGATGGCGTCGAGGGTGAAATTCTGCACCACATGGGGGTGGCCGCCGATGACGGCGTCGCAGCCATGCTCCAACAGCCAGCGGGCGGTCTCTTCCTGCTCGCGGTTAGCCTTGACGGCATACTCGATACCCCAATGAATCAGTGTGATGATGAACTCGGCCCCCCTCTCTTGGGCCACCTGCAGGTCGCGCGCCATCTCGGCGGTGTCGATGAGGTTCACCACATTGGGGGCCACGACGGGGATGCCGTTGGTGCCGTAGGTGTAGGTGAGCAGGGCGATGCGGAATCCGTTGCGTTCCACTATCATGGGGTGCTCGGCGTCGCGCTGCTCACGGTCGCGGTAGGTGCCGAGGTGGGGGATGCCGAGGCTGTCGAGGGCGCGGAGGGTGCGCTCGAGACCATGGCGTCCACGGTCCATGCAGTGGTTGTTGGCGGTGGTCATGATGTCGAAGCCGGCCGCTTTGGCGTCGGCCGCCAGCTGGTCGGGCGCCGAGAACTGGGGGTAGCCGCTGTAGGGCTTGCCGTCGAGCGGCACCTCGAGGTTGAGGATGGCCAGGTCGGCACGGCGGACATACTCTTTCACATAGCGGAAACAGGGGGCGTAGTCGTAGCTGCCGTCGGGCTGCAGGGCGGCGTTGTGCTGCGGCATGTGGCCCATGAGGTCGCCGGCGAAGATGATTTTCACCGATTGGGCCTGAGCTGAATTGAAGATTGAGAATTGAAAAAGCAAAAGAAGACAGGAGACAAGACTCCTTAACTCCCTCGGGCGTACACGGGGGTACGCCCCTACAACTCCTTTAAATTCCATATATTTTCAACTAGTATTCAATGATTAAGGCGCCGCTGACGGCCCAGTGGCTGAACATGCCCTCGACGGGCTTGCCCTGCGGGATGGCGACGGTGAGGATGTGCTCCTTGCCGTCGGCCCAGGGCATCATGTCAAAGTAGACGGGCTGCGTGGCGGTGCCGGGGCACCAGCCGCTGCGCGAGAAGTCGCTACTCGAGAGTCCGTTCCAGAAGTTGCCGCTCACGGGGTTGAGGTCGCGGTAGCAGCCGCAGTCCTGCCGCCAGGGGGTGTGGGTGAAGGCGGGCTTGCCGTCGATAAGGATGGTATTGGTCTTGGGCACAAACTCGTCGCCTTCGCCCCAGCCGCCGTGGCCGGTGCTGATATAGCGCAGGCGGGCCGACTTGATGGTGTCGCCCAGCGAGTCGTATATCTTGAATTTCACCGTCAGAGAGTCGGTGCCGAACAGCTTGCCGTAGTTTTGGCCTGCCATCTCCAGCACGTTGCAGGTGTTGAAGAGGGTGGTCACCAGCCCCGACCATGCACCTTCATCCTCTGGCACATGATAACTGTTGGGATATGACTTGATGTCCACGGTAATCAGGTGTCCTCCGGCATCGTAGTTGCCTATCCAGGCACCGATAATAACGTCACGACCCAGGGCACCATTGTAAATATCGGTAATCTCCTGCCGGTAGTAGGCCTCGTCGCGCCAGTCGATGCCGAAACCTTTCATGCGCTCGTTGAACTTGCCCACGCCAAAGGGGGTGAAGAAGCGCACCAACTCCAGCGGAGCGGTGTAACCCACCTCCGATATCATGCCCTGGTAGCGCTGGCCGTCGCGGCCTGTGAAGGTGGGCAACGAGTCGGGGTGCCAATTGACGCCGTCGAAGAAGTTGTGTAGCACGTAGCCGTCGGTGGGGATGACGAAGATGGAGCCTGTGCGGTCGTAGGCGTCGCCGTTGCTCTGCTGGTGCACCTCGATGAAGTGCTGGTAATGGGCCGGAAACCACGGCAGGTGCATCCGCTTGAGGATGACGGTGCCGCCGGCAAAGTGGAGCACGGTGTCGTAGGGCATCAGCACCGACGAGGGTTTCAGTTTGTGGTTGCCTTCCAGATGCGCGTTCTCCTTGCCCCAGCACAGCTGCTCGTGGTCGAAGATGCGGGTGGTGACCACGAGGCGCTCCTTCATGATGCGGTCCAGCTCGCGGGGCGTGACGCGGCGTGAGGGGTGGCCGAAATCACCGTCAAGACTAAGGGATGGCATGCAGGCCGAACGCTCGGCCTTGGCCAGCACCAGCCGCTTTTGCCCGTTGCGGGTGAAGCTCCGCAGCACACCTTTGTTCAGGCCGTAGTAGGGCAACGGATTGACATTCACGGGAGCCCGCTCGTCCATCTCGAAGATGAGCGTGTTGCTGTTGATGTGGCAAGTGTGTAGGTTGCCGTTCACCGTCCATTCGAGGTCGCTCCGCGAGAAGCCGGTGCGGTAGTAGTAGGTGCTGTCATCGTAGGTGGCGGTGACGGTGAGGCTGTCGGCGGCATAGTCGACGCTGGTGACCGTCTGACAGTAGCCCGGTATCAACGTGCCTTGGGGCGTCTGTGTGTGGATATAGATGGAGTTGCCGTAGCGATAGACGATAATCTCCGTGGTGTCGGTCTTCTCGCCGTAGTCGAACTGCCAATAGGTGAAGTGGTTGGCGTCTTTCGGGATTTTGACCTGTGCGGTGGCTAAAAGAGGCAGCAGGCTCAGCAAAAACAATGTTTTTTTACTCATACGCAATAATAACGGGCGGGTGCCGTTAATATTGTACTAAAAAAAGAGACCTTACATGAAGAAAATCATTACTATGGCCCTTGTGGCCCTGTTTACTGCCGGAGGGCTCAGCGCCCAGCATTGCGGCCACCATGGCAACGGCCAGCACTGCGGCCGCCATCAGCAGACCCAGCAGGCTGCCGCGCCGCGTGTGAATGCCGACGGTATCGCGTTGGAGATAGCGGCCGTCTTCCCGACGGTGAAGAGCGTCAAGAAGGCCGAGAAGTGGACCGAGGTATACGACGGCAATAAGAATCTGCTTGGCTACGCCGTCTACAGCAAGCCTGCCAGCGACGGCATCAAAGGCTATGCCGGCGAGACGCCCGTCATGATAGCCCTCGACACCAAGAAGGTGATTCTTGGGGTGCAACTGCTGCCCAACGTGGAGAGTCCCGGCTACGTGCAGCGAGTGCAGCAGGCGGGCTTCTTCAACTCGTGGAACGGCCTCAGCATCAAGAAGGCCAAGAAGAAACAGGTGGATACCGTGAGCGGCGCCACTTTCACCAGCCGTGCCGTCATCCAGAGCGTGCAGGCAGCCTTGAACACCCTATAATCGATGAAGAATATCCGCAATTTCTGTATTATTGCCCATATTGACCATGGTAAAAGTACCTTGGCCGACCGCCTGCTGGAGGTGACCAATACCGTCAGCCAGCGCGAGATGCAGGACCAGGTGCTCGACGACATGGAACTGGAGAAGGAGCGCGGCATCACCATCAAGAGCCACGCCATCCAGATGAACTTTTCGAGGTCGGAGGCCGGAGGTCAGAGGTCGGAGTATATCTTGAACCTTATCGACACGCCAGGGCATGTGGACTTCAGCTATGAGGTGTCGCGTGCCATTGCAGCCTGCGAGGGTGCGCTGCTGGTGGTGGACGCCACACAGGGTATCCAGGCACAGACAATCTCGAACCTCTACCTGGCGCTGGAGAACGACCTGGAGATTATCCCGGTGATGAACAAGATAGACCTCGACAGTGCGATGCCCGAAGAGGTGGCCGACGAGATTGTGGACCTGCTGGGCTGCTCGCATGACGAGATATTGCGCTGTTCGGCGAAGACGGGAATGGGAGTGGCGGAGATTTTGGACGCCATCGTGGACCGCATCCCTGCCCCCAAGGGCGACCCTTCGGCACCCCTGCAGGCCTTGGTGTTCGACTCGGTGTTCAATCCCTTCCGTGGCATTATCAGCTACTTCCGCATCATGAACGGCACGCTGAAGACCGGCGACCATGTGAAATTCTTCTCCACAGGCAAGGAGTACGACGCCGACGAGGTGGGCGTGCTGCGCCTGAACATGGAGCCTTGCAAGGAACTGAGTGCCGGCAACGTGGGCTATATCATCAGTGGTATCAAGACCAGCAAGGAGGTGCGTGTGGGCGACACCATCACGCATGTCGACGTTCCCTGCGAGAAGCCTATCGAGGGCTTCGAGGCGGTGAAGCCGATGGTCTTCGCGGGTGTCTATCCTGTGGACACCGACGACTACGAGGAGCTGCGTGCCAGTATAGAAAAATTGCAGCTCAACGACGCCAGCCTCACCTTCGAGCCGGAGAGCTCGCTGGCCTTGGGCTTCGGCTTCCGCTGCGGTTTCCTGGGCCTGCTGCACATGGAGATTGTGCAGGAACGCCTCACCCGCGAGTTCAATATGGACGTCATCACCACGGTGCCCAACGTGCAGTACAAGGTGAAGCTCACCAACGGCAGCGAGATAGATGTCTACAACCCTTCGGGCATGCCCGAGCCGAACAATATCGCCGAGGTCTATGAGCCTTATATCCACGCGCAGATTATCACCAAGGCCGACTTCATCGGGCCGGTCATCAAGCTGTGCATGGACAAGCGCGGCATACTGAAGAACCAGAACTACCTCACCACCGACCGCATCGAGATTACTTTCGACCTGCCGCTCGGCGAGGTGGTGTTCGACTTCTACGACAAACTGAAGAGCATCTCGAAAGGCTATGCCTCGTTCGACTACTATATCAACGGCTACCAGCCCTCCAAGTTGGTGAAACTGGAGATTCTGCTCAACGGTGACCCCGTCGACGCCCTCTCCACCCTCACCTATGTGGACAACGCCTATCCCATCGGACGCAAGATGTGCGAGAAGTTGAAGGACCTGATTCCCCGCCAGCAGTTCGATGTGGCCATCCAGGCCGCCATCGGCAGCAAGATTATCGCCCGCGAGACGGTGCGTCAGGTGCGCAAGGATGTGACGGCCAAATGCTATGGCGGCGACATTACCCGCAAGCGCAAGCTGCTGGAGAAGCAGAAAGAGGGTAAGAAGCGCATGCGCCAGGTGGGCAATGTGGAGGTGCCGCAGAGTGCCTTCCTCGCGGTGTTGAAATTGGATTGATTTATTTTTTTAACCAGGATAACAATGAAAAGAATTTGGAGACTTACCCTTCTGACGGCCGTGCTGGTCTCGGCCATGGGCATGACTGCCTGTGAAAAGGAAGAAAACAATGACAATAACGGTGGTGGCCAGCAGCCCCCCGCTGACAACAGCCCTGCCTATGCTTTCGTCTATCAGGGTCAGGTGTTGGCTGCAGGCGACACCATTTATTATTATCCCACCTCGGAAGAGGCCTCCGACACCATCGACCAGGCGGCTGTGGAGTTCTATCTGAAGAACTTGACCGATGCCAACAAGGAAACGCAGATGCTGTTCGAGATGACCGAGGGTTCGATGGCCATGGCCAATTACCTGGAGGTGTGTTTCGGGGATGGCTGCAGCGGTGGACGCAGTCCTTGGACCTCCAGTGTCTTCACGGTGGCTCCCGGCCTCAACGAGAACCTGCCTGTCAAGTTCGATTATGCCCCCAGCAAGGTCACTGAAACCACGGTGATACGCGTCAAGGTAGGCGAGAATAGTTCGCTTGCACGTTCGCAAGTGATGTATCTCAACGTGGCTGCAAGCCCGAAGGAGTAAAACTACTTAGTCTTTCGGCAGGGAGCGCTCATAGCGTCGCACCTGCCAGAGATACCACACCAGCAGGGACGCTGCCATCAGCGCCCCTGCTGCTGCATAGAGGCGTATGGCCAGCACGAAGTCACCGGCATGGATACCCAGGCCGATGGCTGCGGCGCGGAGCGACAGCAGCACCAGATAGAAACAGAACTCGGTGCGCTGGGTGCCAAACACGTTGCTGATGAACATCAGCGAGGTGGAGCTCAGCATCAGGTAAATCCAAGGGAGCAGCGCACGCACGTAGACCCCGCAGCCCGTCCATCCGCTACCGAAGCAGAAGGTGAAGACGGGTTCTGCCACGAACCAGGCCAATAGGAAGAGTGGCAGGGCCGCAGCGTTGACTATCAGCAGGAAGCGTCCGATGGTGTGTCCGATGGGGCGACGGTTGCGCACGGCTTCGGCGGTGTGAGCGTAGAGCACGCGCTCGAAGGCGTTGTTCAGCAAGTTGACGGGGCGGAAGGTGAAGGCCAGCGCCAGGCCGAAAAGGCCTACGTCGGCACGGTCGAAATACAGCGCCAGCCACAGGAACGGCAGGTTGCCGGAGAGGCTGTTGATGAAGTCTTTGCTTCCTACATACAAAGGGAATTTGCGATGTTTGCGGGCTGCCTTGCGCTGGTCGTGTCGGGTGGTGGCGGGCAGGCTGAGCTGTTTCAGGCGAAGGCGGAAGCAGAGGTTGGCAATGGCGCGCCCCAGTACGGTACCCACCGGCAGACCGGCCTGCAACAGTCCCAACAGACCCAGGACTATCTTGAGCAGTGCTCCTGCACCGGCATTGACGGTCTCGGAGAGTGCGATGGTCCCGTAGCCGTGGGCGCGGTTGAACAGCGCGGTGTAGACCCGCGAGGAACCGCAGAAGAACACCATCGGGGGGATGAGCAGCACCATCCATCCCAAGGCGGCAAAGTGCGACGGCAGCAGGCCCGTCAGCCACAGTACTAGGGCCAGGGTGAGCAGCGCCAGCGACACCCAGGTGTTCAGCCGCAGGGTGAACCTCGACACGGCGGCCGCCTCTTGTTCGCTGCCCGCAACCACAGTGGCCATTTCGTATTTGCAGGTGCTGAGGATGATAAACACCTCGATGTAGGAGTAGAAGATATTGTAGAGCCCGTAGTCGTCGGGCGAGAAGATGCGGGTAAGGGCGAAGTAGGCAGCCAGTGCAATCACCTGTGCCAGCACGTTGCCACCCAGCAGGGTGCCCATCTCTTTCACCAAAGGAGCTTTCCTCATAGTTCGCCTTGGTATTTACGGAGTATCCATTCGGCTGCCAGCAACAGCAGTATCAGGGCCAGTATCAACGGCATGCGCAGCACTTCGGCATAGCGGGTGCGTGTGTAGAGGGTGGGTTTGAGGGTGGAGAGCTGGGAGTGGAGGGTGGCGAGTTCCTGGGGGGAGACGAGGCTTCCGCCGGTGAGGTCGGCAAGGGTGCGCAGCAGGGTGTGGTCGGCGGTGAGCCGTTGTTGCTCGGTATTGAGAGCCTCGACGGCAAAAGAGCCCTCGGCAGACAGGCCGTCGGCGGTGGTGGCGCGGTAACGGTAAAGACCTTCGCCGAGTCCCGGCAGGGTAAGGGCGTAGTTGTTGCCGTTGCGGCGGAAGGTATAGTCGGCCTTCAGCGAGTCGCCCGTCAGGACCAGCCCCACCTCGGGGGTGTTGGTGAGTTGGTAGGCTTCGTTGTAGAGTTCGGCCCGGAGGGTGATGGGTTCGCCGGCAGAGTAGGTCCGCTCGGCATCAATCCGCAGACGGTCGCGGTTGGCTTGCAGGGCTGTAAAAGAGACCAGCTGTGCGATGAATTGGTCTACGTGGCTGTGTGTGTGGTGGGTCTGGTAATCGGCCAGTCGCCAGCGCCACAGGCCTTCGCCCCAGATCATGGTGCGGCGCTGTTCGCCGGTGGCGGTGGCGGCGACCAATGGCTCGCGGGTGTCGATGCGGCCCAGGCGGGCACCGAAAAGGGTCTGCATGTCTGCGGTCATGCGGGATTCGCCGAACGGGGCGGACAGCGGCGGCAACTCTTCGAGGACAGCGGCATCGCCGGCATCAAGGGAGAAGAGGCTGAAGGCGGGATTGTAGATGGCGGTCACCTCGTTGGTGTGAGTCGACTGGGCGGTGATTTCCAACCCTGTATGCAGTGCGTTGAATCTGGCCAGGTCGGTCTGCAGGCCCAGGACGTAGATGGCGGGCAGGTCGCCGATATAGGCGATGGAGGTATGACGGGCTGACGGCAGGTTGTGCAGGATGGCCAGGCTGTAGCCCTCGGCCTTCCAGCGGCCGCTTTCGGCTTTGTCGGCCATGATAATGTCAGCTTCGTAGGTGGGGCTGTCCTCGAGGGCGTGCTTGATGGCCGCCAGGTCGGGATGGGGGGCGTTGGCGATAACGGCGATGCGCCGGCGGGTGTCGATGACATCGACATAGAAGGTGAGGCGGTTGTTGCTCAGGGAGGTCTCGCCGTCGGCGGCGCTCAGCAGCAGGTCGAACCGTTGCAGACCGGCCTCGGTGGCTTCAATGTTGAAAGTGAAGGTGGCGCTGTAATCGTCGCCGGGGTAGGCTATAGGTGTGCGTTGCAAGGAGCGGCCTTTGCTGTCGAGGATAGTGAGGGATGCGGAATGCCCGCCCAGGAGGGAGGCGGTGACGGTGGCTTCGACGGGGAAGCGGCTGCCCAGCATGGCGATACGGTTGCAACGAAGCGCCCCTACGGCAGCGTCACGTCGCGGGGTGGTATCGCCCAGGGCGATGCAGTAGATGGGGAAAGCCAGTTGTTCGGCTGCGGTTACGGGATTGGTCCCTCGGTTATGGATGCCGTCGGAGGCCAGCACCAAGGCGGCCACATCGTCGCCGCGGTGGCGGGCCAGGAGGCCTCCGATGTCGGTGGAACCGGCGTCGCCGAAGGTCTCGACGCTTATGCGACAGCGCCCTTCCAACTGCTTCTCGAGGGGTGCCAGGTTGAATGCAGAGTCGGCGCTTTGGGCGACGGAAGCCGATATGTCGCGGGCCAGCACTACGTGTGGCAGTTGCCGCTCGGTGAGGGTCTGCTTCATCAACGGTGCCAACAGCAGAAAAGCGATGGCGCTCACCGCTGTGAAGCGAAGCATTGCCAACCCCCACTGCCAGCCACGGCTGAAATGCCGACGCCCTATGAAGTAAAGCACGGCGGCATAGGCTGCCCCGGCAAAGAGGCAGAACAGGAGGTAGTACAGGGGATAGTCGGTAAGCATTAAGGTTTAATATTTAAAGGGGTTCATGGTTCGAGGTTCAGTTGCCATAGACGAGGGTGCCGAAACGTTCGGGGTTGAAGCAGGATTGTGCGACGGACAGGATGTCGTCGGGGGTGATCCGCAGGATGTCAGCGTTCATCTCTTCGAGGGTGTCCACGTGTTCGAAATTGAGCGCTGCCTTGCCGATAGATTGCATTTCGTTCATGCCAAGGTCGTTGTTGACGGCCATCTGGCCGATGAATTGAAGCTGTGCATGCCGTAGCTGGCGTTCGGTGAGGGGGGTGTCGGCCAAACGTTTCAGCTCGTCGCCAATCAGGCTCCGCGCCTTTCCCAGTGCGTCGTGGTCCACACCGGCGTAGATGTAGAACAGTCCGGTATCGGAGAACGGGACGTATTGCGACTCGATGGTGTAGCAGAAGCCGTAGCGTTCGCGAATGGCCACATTGAGGCGCGAGTTCATGGCAGGCCCTCCCAGGATGTTGTTGAGCAGCGTAAAGGCGGTCTTGTCGGTCCCGTAGACGCTTGGGGCTTCGCAGCCTACCAGGAGGTGGGTCTGGTGAGTGTGTCGGTTGAGGTGTCGTTCAAAGGGGTGGAATTCGGGTTTCCTGCTGCGGTCCACCGAGGAAGGATGGTTGCCGTAACAGCCAAAATAGCGCTCGCACAGGTGTACCAGCCGGTCGAAGCGTACGTCGCCGGCCACCGTAATCACCATGCGCGAAGGGGTGTAGCGGCTCTGCATGTGCTGCCGGATTCGTGCCGGGGTGAAGTGGCGGACATTCCGTTTGGAGCCCAGGATATTATGCGCCAGCGGGTGCCCCTCGAAGGCCAGTTCCTCGAATTGGTCGTAGATGAGTTCCGACGGCGAATCGCTGTAGCTGTTGATTTCCTCCAGCACCACGTCTTTCTCCTTTTCAATCTCTGCCTCCGGGAAGGTGCTGTGGAACAGGATGTCGGCGAAGAGCTCGAGGCAGCGCCCGAGGTGCTCGGTGAGCGACGAGGCATAGAGGGCGGTCTCTTCTTTGGTCGTGAAGGCGTTGAGTTCGCCACCCACGCCGTCGATGCGATTGAGGATGTGGTAGGCGCGGCGGTGTTCGGTGCCTTTGAAGAGGGAATGCTCGATGAAATGCGCCATTCCTTCGTCGGCCCCCGATTCGTCGCGGCTGCCCACATTGACGTAGACGCCAGAATAGACCACGCGCGATGCGGTGTGGCTCAGTATTATTTTGATGCCGTTGGGCAGGGTGTGGTATTCGTACATGGTGGTTCTCTGAAAGCTAGGAAGTATGTGCAGAACAAGATGCCGGCCAGGGTGTCGAGGGTGTCCTCGGTGAGGAACGAGATAAGCACTGCCAGCAGCCAGGCGACCATCATCGGCGAACACGAGGGGCGACGGACGAGGAGCGTGCGCAAAAACAGCAACAGCAACAAGATGAACCCGACGAGTCCGAAGGTGGCCGTCAGCGAGAGGTATTCGTTATGGGGGCTCTTGCTGGTGCCGCTCAGCGTCGATCCACTACGCTCCAGTTCCGCGTGCATTTCGTCCTTCACATCGCCGGTGCCTACCCCGAACCAGGGGTGGGCCTTGATGACTTCGACGGTGGCACGCCACAGCTCGAAACGCTGTAACATGGTGAACCCGCTGACGACGGAGGTATGGTGATAGAACTCGCGCTCCAGCAGGATGACATAAACCATCTTGCGCAGGGGGTTGCGGCTCAGGTACACCGGGTTGGCCACCCCTTGCTCCACGTCGTGCACCTGTGCGTCGGTCAGCATGGCCACGCCCGCACTGTCTTTGGTGAGTCCAACGGCGTTGAGGTAACGCACGAGGGTGGACTCGACGGTGAAGCCTTCGGAAGTGAGGGTGTCGAAGTTGACGGAACTGCGGCGGTTCCATTCGTTTCGCAGCTCTTCGATGCAGATATAGTTGCCTATGTAGTTTCCGTTCTCAATTACCCCGTGGCCGGCGTGTTCGTAGGGACGGCCTCCGGCGGTCAGGGGGCGCAGGGGCTCCTCGGCCAACGGCGAGAGGGTGTAGTAAGCCTTCACCTCACGGGCGGTCAGCAGCGCCACGCTGCCTACCGCCAGCACCCACAGGATGAGCCATACCCAACGGCGTTGGTCGGCCAACAGCACCACCAGTGTCGCCACGGGAAGCACTGCAATGGCGGTATAGGAATGTAGCAGCAGCACGAAGACCATCATCCACAGCATCAGCAGCGTGAGGCCGACGGTCACGACGGGCTGTGCCGGCCGCCTCAGCGAACGGAGCACCCCGCCGAGGCAGAGACATATCACCACGCAGCAGTTCAGCGAGAAGCGGATGTGTGAGATGTAGGGAACCGCATCGCGGTAGGGCAGGTGTGGGATGGTGATCATCCGCACCAATCCAATGATGCTCACCACCAATACGGCGGTGATATAGAATGCAAGTATTGATTGTCGGGCTTTACCGGTGACGGGACGCGAGGTGAGCATGACCAACGGCACGAAGAACAGCGGCATCTTGCTCCGCAACACCGAAAAACCTCGGTCGGTATTGCCGGTCCACAGCATCGCCACCGCCAGCAGCAGGTAGAGGGCGGCGAAAAGGTGCAGCGCACGGTTCTCTTTCGCCATCTGCCATTTCTCGCGCCAGCGTCCTTCCAGCAGCCAGTTCAGCCCCAGCAGCACCCATACCAGATTGGCCATCCATACAGAACACACCATCGAGCCTCCCAGCAGGGCCAGCAGCACGAGGTATATCCTTCTATGGACTTTTTCTGTAAACATCATCGGGTTTCAGGGGTTGGAGTCGTTATCGCTTGTTCGTCATCTCTTCTACGGCCCGATCGATGACCTTGTCGCTCTTCAAGGCCCCCTCGATGCGTCCGCGGTCGTAGTAATAACGCACCAGCAGCTCGGCCTTCAGCATCTCGCACACCTCGGTGCGGTGACGCTGCAGGTCGCCCGCCTTCTCATGCTCCAGGGTGGCCTCCATCGCCTTCAGCTGCTCCGCAATCGCCGTATCGTACTTCTCCTCGGCGGCCACTTCGCGCAGCTGTTGGATGATGCGTTCTGTGACGGTATTGTAAGTCAGGTTCTTCTGTTTCAGGAAACGGCAGAAATCGTCGTACAGGCTGTCCGTGATTTCGAACTCCTCGGGGGCGGCGATACTGCTGTGCGTGCGGCGGTACAGGGTGGCATAGTCGAATACCAGCATCTTCTGTGCCAGGGCGATGCCCAGGTTGGACATATATTCGGGCTCCACTTCCACATCGGGCTCGATGCCGAAACCGTCGTACACCGTGCGTCCTCCGCGGGTCTTGAAGGCGGTCTTCAGCGAGTCGGGCACCTTCACGGCCTTGCCCTGCTCGTCGCGGTGGCTGTAGTCGATGGCCTGGATGCAGCGGCCGCTGGGGATGTAGTATTTGCTTACCGTCACCTTCATCTGGCTGTTGTACGGCATTGGCAGGATGTTCTGCACCAATCCTTTGCCGTAGCTCCGCTGTCCTATCACCACCGCGCGGTCGAGGTCTTGCAGGCTTCCGCTCACGATCTCGCTGGCCGATGCCGAGCCGTTGTCTATCAGCACGGCCACGGGGATTTCGGTGTCTTCGGGAGCCATCCGGGTCGCGCTTTTCAGGTTCTTCGAGGCCACCTTGCCTTTGGTCTCCACCACCAGCGTGCCTTTGGGTACCCAGATATTCACGATGTCGACGGCCTCGTTCATCAGGCCGCCGCCGTTGCCGCGCAGGTCGAGGATTACTCCTTTCATGCCGGGCTTCTCCTTTTTGAGGCTCACAAAAGCCTCGCGCACATGCTTGGCGGCGTCGGTGGTGAATTCGTCAAGCTTGATATATCCGAAGTCGTGGTGCTCTCCCACATAGCCATAGTAAGGCACATTGGGCAGGTGTATCTCGCGGCGTTTCACGGTGCGCTCGAATATTTTCCCCTCGCGCTCCAGTTGCAGGGTCACGCTGGTGCCGGCCTGGCCGCGCATGGCGCTGCTCACGTCGGCGGTGGTCTTGCCCTGTGTGCTCTGTCCGTCGACAGACACGATGCGGTCGCCCGCCATCAGGCCCGCCTCGTCGGCCGGAAGTCCCTGGTAGGGTTCGCTGATGTAGATGGAGTCGCCGCGCTGCATAATCAGCGCTCCCACGCCGCCGTACTGTCCCAGCAGCTGCAGCTTTACGTCCTCCATCTGGCTTTCGGGGAAGTAGTTGGTGTAGGGGTCTAGCGAGGCCAGCATGGCGTCGATAGCCACCTTGATGGTCTTGCCCGGGTCCACATCGTCCACATAGTTCAGGTTAAGCTGCTTATAGATTGACGAAAAAATCTCCAGATTCTTGGCAATCTCAAATCCACGGTCATCGTTCTGGGCTTTCAGGCCATGTGCGGCCATCCCGACGAATGCAATAAAAGCTATGATGAGTGTCTTTTTCATTGTCATAATAAAATCATATCGTTAGTAACGCAAAACCGCCTTTTTATTATATCTCCACCATCTTTTTCTCGAAGCCGGTGATGGTGAGTTCCTCGGGGCTGACGAACCACAGTATGTCGCCGTGCTGGAAGAGGGTGCCTCGCGGGGGATTCACAATCTTCTCGTAGGTGACGTTGCCCCCATGCTGCCGCGACGTCACTTGGCGCTCAATGGCGATGACCATCACATGGTGCTTGGTGGCTAAGAACGAGGTGCCTATCTGCATGCCGCACAGGGGTCCGCCCGACTCGACGTGGTAGCGGTACATGTGCATCTCGTGGTCCGAATGGTCGTGCACCAGCATGTCGGCCTCCTTCTCGATGTCGCCCCGGATGGCCGACACCTGCTCTTCGGTGCCGATGACTGTCAGCATGTCGAACGGCATCAGTATATTGTCTTTGTCGGGCAAGTCGATGATGGTCTCGCCTCGCTCGATGGTGACGATATTGGCGCCATAGACTTCGCGGATGTTGTTTTCCGCCAATGTCTTGCCTGCCAAAGGCGAGGCTGCGGTCATCCGCAGGCGTTCCATGGCAAACTCGTTCTCCATGCCTGCCGGTATGTGGAACGACGCCTGTGCCTGACGTAAATTGAAGTTCTTGGTGAAGCGCTCCTCGATTTGGGTGTAGAAGCTGTCGGCTTTCCGCGAGAAGAGCACCGCGGCCACCACGATCACCGCAATCACCATCAGTAAGCCCACCGTCAGGTTCACGTAGCCCGCCACCACGATGCCCACGATTACCAGCGCCGCGAAGTAGCGCAGCACCAGCATCGGTATCACCACCGCTTGGCTGAAGCGGTACGTGTCGAACATCTCGCGTATTTTCTGCTTGCTGACGTTTTTCACTGCCACGGCCCACAGGAAGGGCGACATCAACACCAGCGTGCCGACCAGTCCGATGACGCGGCTCCATATCTGGGGAATCTCCAGGTCGCGGAACAGTCGGTCGAGGAACGGACGCAGGATGCCCAGCGAGAGCAGCGCGATGGCGACCAGGATGACGCCGTAGAGCAGTATGTTGGTCAGTTGCTTGCGGACAAAGCGCTGGATGGACACCTTGTTGTCGTCCTCGCTGTGTGCGTGCTTGCTATACTGCTCCAGGTGGCGTTTCAGCTTTTCCGGCAGCCGCGGCTCCACGCGGTTGTAGAACGGCACCGCCCCCTTGATCATATAGGGGGTGACGAAGGTGGTCAGTATCGACACCGACACGATGATGGGGTAGAGGTTCTCGTCAATGACGCCGAAACTCATACCCAGTCCCGCGATGATAAACGAAAACTCGCCAATCTGGCAGAAGCAGAATCCGCTCTGCACGGCCGTCTTCAAGGGTTTGCCGCTCAGCAACACTCCCAGGGTCGCCGCCGTGCTCTTGAACAGGATGATGCTCAGGGCAATCACGACAATCGGCAGCCAGTATTTCCCCAGCACTTCGGGTTTGATTAACATACCCACCGAAACGAAAAACACCGCCCCGAAAAGGTTCTTCAGCGGTGTCACCAGCCGATGGATGACCTCCACCTCGATGGTCTCCGCCAGGATGGCGCCCATCACGAAGGCGCCCAGTGCTGCGCTGAAGCCCGCCTTGGCGGCCAGCACCACCATGCCGAAGCACAACCCCACCGCCACCAGCAGCAGCGTCTCTTCGGTCATATAGCGCCGCATCCAGCGCAGGAATGTAGGTATCAGGTAGATGCCGAAGACAAACCACACGATGAGGAAAAACACCAGCTTCACCATCTGGCCCGCCAGCGCGCCTCCGTCGAAGTTCTTGCTCACCGACACCGTGCTCAGCACCACCAGCAGCAGCACCGCAATCAGGTCCTCCACCACCAGTACCGCCGTCACTGCACCCGTGAACTTCTGCTGCTTCAGCTTCAGGTCGTCGAAACTCTTCACAATGATGGCCGTCGACGAGATACTCATCATGCAGCCCAGGAAGATGCAGTCCATGTCGCTGAAACCCAGCAGGTGGCCCACCACGTTGCCGATAAGGAACATAATGGCCAACTCGGTCAGCGCCGTGATGGCACCGGTCGACCCCACTTTCTTCAACTTCTTGATGCTGAACTCCAACCCGAGGGCGAACATCAGGAACACGATGCCGATGTCGCTCCACACATGCACATTCTGTGTGTCGGTCACCGCCGGAAACCACGGGAAATAGGGACCGATGAAAAAGCCCGCCAGGATATATCCCAGTACCAGAGGCTGTTTGAGCCATTTGAAAACTACGGTGATAACGCCGGCGGTAATAAGGATGACCGCAAGGTCCATGAATAGTGCGGGCAGGCTTTCCATTTTGCTGTCTTGTCAATTGATAATGTTACTTGATTGACAACGACATCTTGGCCGTTTTATTGTGCCCCGTCCCTGAAAAAGGATCTGTAGGAGTGTCATCCGCCGCCGATGCAGGCGGCGACACGCTTGCAATGCACGCTTTGCTTCATCTCGGCATAGCTCAAACGGGTTTGGCTCTGCACTCGACTTCCGCAAAGGTCCGCCCCGGCATAATAATGTTTGGTGTAGCCCCTGGTGGTCAGCACCAGATAGGCCGAGGGGTACAGGGTGGGATTGTCCAAGTAGGCATAGGTGGCCATAAAGTCGGCGTTGATGTCCTGTAAGTGACTCTCACCCGTCAGTTTCAGACGGCGTTGACTTCGTCTACGTTGCTCCATCTCGGCATAGCTCAAGCAAGCTTGGCTCTGCTCTCGACTTGCGCAACTCCCGCCGCTGTAGTCGTAGGCGTAGTAGCTGTAATAGCGGTCGTCGACCACAGTGTGCATGCGGTTGGCTTTGCCAACACTGCTTTGGCTCGGAAAAACAAACGAGATTGCTCTTCTCTCGCTTTGCGCAGCTCCGTCCTCGGTCCAAAACAGATGTCTGCTTCCGAGCCAGAAGCCATCGCCCTTTGCACGGTTTCTCTGGCCGAGGTTGCCGGCCTTGTCCCAGCGCATATCATAAAGCATTCCGTTCTTGTAGTCAAACATACGCTTCACGGCGTGGGGCTGATTGTCGTCGCAGTAGCCGTAGCTGGCTTCCACATCGCGTTCCTCGCTGAATGTAATGCTAGTCAAAGGTGTTCGTACTTCCTTACAGGGTACTTCACCAGTGAAAACAAAGGAGTAATACCGCATGGTTTGAGTGCGGTTTACCCCTTCGGTTTTATGTGCTGGTTGGCTCAAATATTCAATCCCTTTTCTGTAATTCTCTCGTTGTGACACATGGCCCTTCTTTTCTATTCACACGATTTGACGTGAAAGTATGATACCGGACCGTAATATTCCATGGAAAATTCCAGTTCTTGCTGATATATTCTTATTTGTTGGTCAACCCCAGTTTTTTCCCATAAACAGTCTTCATCAATTTTTTCTCCACTACAACATGATTGCATTACGCATAAAATCGAATCATAATAGAAACACCCTATAACATTATATAAATAATATTGCTGAGGCTCCGTCAACATATCGTACATGTAGTAATTAGATGTTGGAATTACCCTTACTTTGTATTGTGAATTCAGAGTGTCCGATTCAAAAATTAAATATACAAAATAACCAGATGTGTCAGGAGATAGAATTGCCCCGTCAATTAATGATTCTTTTAAACTTTCCTCTATTATTTGGTATAACTGCATTTTTTTAATCTCCAATAATGGAATATTGAGGGTCGTTTTGTATACATTATAAAGTTTTTCAACAGTAAGAATCGGCAAAGAATCAAGGACATCCCATCCTGCAAAGAAATCTCGAGCCTCAGGTATGCAATTCGTAGTATCCATATTGTAGTATACTTTGGAATTGGAATAATAATTTTGAGACCATGCGGTTTCCCCTACCAATAAGATGTAGAACAATGGTATAATTTGTTTTATTTTGCGAATGTTCTCCATGTGTTACCAAATTTTTTAAGATTAATATAACCTTTACAAGGAACCATCCCACCAAATTCAAGGTGTCGTCCTTGAGAGTAAATTGTACACGTACTAGCGGGATTTGCCTTTGCTTTATCTTGATCACTCGTAGACGGATAATAACTCTCATCTTCATTGAATGGATGAAAATGGTGCCATTCTTGGAAGATAGAATATCGTCCACTTTTATGAATCATCCTGTTATGTATACCAGAAGAAGACAACTCACCCGTTCCACCAATAATGTGGTAATCCCATTCCTTTGATACCTGCTCTCGGGTGGATCCTAATTTTACAATTTTCTCAAAGACCGACTTCCCCCAAAGTGGGCTGCTAAATTCCAAATACTGAGTTACATACGGGTGACTTTCCCCATCTTCTGAGTATCTGCCTGTTGCGGGTTCTAATTCTTTGATAGTTTCGCACTTCTCTCGAGGAATTGTCATTGTTTCTTTTTCAAGAATTACTCCTGCCCTATAAAATTCAATACAATGATCGCCTTCAGCCTCCCGATATGAAAATCTCCCTTTATCTAAAAATATCTTAACCGTATCCCTTCCATCTGGATCAACCAACTTCACAGGATTCCACATACAATAATTGTAAGATGAAATCCCGGGATACTTGTCCGCCAGCGGGTCCACGCTCAGCCACATGGTCATCAGCTCGTGGTCCATGTAGCGGGCGCCGAAGTAGCCGTAGCCGGTTTCTTCATCGCGCTCTTTGCCGGTGAAGGTAAACCTCTCGCTGTAGCCATACGGACGCTGGTTGATGTACGGCTCGCCGTAGGGCAGGTACTGCAGATGCTGTACCGCTTTGCCAGAAAAGTCTGTAATCCAGCTGGCGCTGCCAAGGTGGTCGCTGTGGTAGAAGAAGGCCTTCTCTTCATCTCCAGACTCATGTTCGCAAAGTTCAACCACATGATGGAACCATTCGAGATCAATTTCCACGTCGGCATAGAGGCGGTCGGGCACCTCGAACAGCCTGGCATTCAGTTCCTCGTCCGACACATGCCCATAGGACACGATGCAATCCACGTCATTCTGAGGCAATTCGCGGCAGTGGAT
>Ga0310786_10004866_pt1 | contig 18496 bp, 20 predicted proteins | sample AusTroGonzalo_MG_FD_203881 | JGI IMG/M metagenome (GOLD analysis project Ga0310786, IMG submission 203881) | Bovine rumen microbial communities from tropical cattle in Woodstock, Queensland, Australia - Gonzalo_03 (v2) (version 2) | ecosystem: Host-associated > Mammals > Digestive system >... | reverse complement strand
CACCAGGGTCATGAGGATCATGGACAGCCACTTCTCAAAGGAGGAAGCGGGAATCATGAGCCAGGCGGAGCCTTTCCTGCGGTCGGTCAGATAGCCGTATGTGCGGGTTTGGAAGAGTTCCAGGGCAAAGCAGGCCAGGAGGAAGACAACGACGCGGGAGCCAAAGCCCGGAGCGGCCCAAATCTGGTTGAAAACAGCATTGTAGGCAATGCCTATAATGTAGAGGAACAGGCCGGAAAAGCCTATGAGGATAGCCGCCTTCACGTGGTTGCGCCACATCTGGGTGAGGTCATATTTGAAATAGGTCCAGAAACGCTGGCCGTTAAAAACTTCGTTTTTCATGGGACAATTCCTTTAGGCAAATAAGGCTTTGATGACATCTTTATGGGAATGCACGGCGTTGAAGAGGGCTTCCAGGTTTACCTTGGATTCCTCGCCGGTGGTATTGGGATACACCTGGATGGCGCCGGAGGGCGTATTCTCCAGATACAGGGCTCCTTCATGCAGCTGGTTGCCATAATCGAAGAAGAGCTTCTCGGTAATGGTCTGCAGGCTGGCGTTCAGCAGCACATCTTCCTTGTCAAGGATAATGATGGGATCGATGATCTCTTCCAGGTCACGTACCTGATGGGTGGAGATAATGATGGCGCTCTCGTCGGAGGTGTGCTTCATGATGGCCTTGCGGAACTGGCTCTTGGAAGGGATGTCCAGGCCGTTGGTGGGCTCGTCCATGAAATAGTGGCGGGCATTGCAGGCCAGGGCGAAAGCGATCCAGGTCTTCTTGAGCTGGCCGGAGCTCATGGAATCCATGCGCTGGTTAACATCTACTTCGAATTCCTGCAGGATAGTCAGGTATTTGTTCATGTCGAACAGGGGCCAGAGGGCACCGGTTTCTTTGCCGAAGTCCACGGCCTTGTAAGGCATGGGGCTTACCTCGTCGGGAAGGTAGAACTGTTCTGCCAGCAGGGACGGATGGCGGTCGAAGGGTTCGCGTCCATCCGTGGTGATGTTGCCGGTTTGGGGTTTCTTGAGCCCGCACAGGAGCGTCAGAAGGGTGGTCTTGCCCACTCCGTTCTCTCCCAGGAGGCCGTAGATATTGCCCCCCTTGAGTTCCATGGAGATGTTTTTGAGCACTCTCTTGGATCCGTAGCTGAAGGATAAATCTTTGACGGTTATCATATCTCTGTAGTGTATTAGTTCATTAGTACACTGCAAAGGTAAGAAGAAAATTTGAATTTCCAAATAAAAAGTGGAAAAATTCAAAAAAAGTGAAAAATGAGGCGTTTATTGCCTTTTACGCCATTGATTAGGCGTCACTCCTGTATGTTCTTTGAAGAGACGGGCGAAGTTGCTGCGGTCGGAGAACCCGACCCGGCGGCAGATCGTGGACAGCGGAATGGAGGGATTGGCCTTCATCTGTTCCATGGCGTCCTGGATGCGAAGGGCGGTGCGCCAGGAGCGGAAGTCCCTTCCATCGGCCGAGAAATACCTATATAATATAGGGTAGGTGGTGCCGATGCTCTCGGCGGTTTCCATGAGGGTGCGTTGGGGAAGGCGGAATCCTTTGTTTTGCACCCATACCTGGAGACGGGCTTCCAGGTCGGCCTCTGCGGAAGGGGAGAGGCAGGAAGAAGAAAGAGCCTGCTCTCTAATTGGGAACAGGCTCTTGAAAAGGTCTTTGACAGATTTCTTACCAGCCCAGGACATAGGCGAAGATGAGCGGTGCCACGATGGTGGCGTCGGACTCTACGATGAACTTGGGGGTATCGGGTGCCAGCTTGCCCCAGGTGATTTTCTCGTTGGGGACGGCGCCGGAATAGGAACCGTAGGAAGTGGTGGAATCGGAAATCTGGCAGAAATAGGCCCAGAGGGGAGTGCCTTCCCAGCCCAGGTCCTGCTCCATCATGGGAACGCAGCAGATGGGGAAGTCACCGGCGGTGCCGCCACCGATCTGGAAGAAGCCTACGCCGGGGGCGTTCTTCTTGTACCAGTCAACCAGGAACATCATGACCTCTACACCCTGGATGACCATGTGGGGGTCGTACTCGCCGCGGATCACGTGGGCGGTGAAGATGTTACCGGTGGTGCAGTCTTCCCATGCGGGGCAGATGATGGGGATGTTCTTCTCGCAGGCGGCTACGACCCAGCTGTCTTTGGGATCAATCTCGTAGTACTGCTCCAGAACACCGCTGCGGATCATCTGATAGATGAACTCGTAGGGGAGATATCTCTTGCCTTCGGCCTTGGCCTTGTCCCAAACTTCTACCAGATGCTTCTCCAGACGGCGGAAAGCTTCTTCTTCGGGGATGCAGGTATCCGTAACACGGTTGTAGTGGTTGTTGATGAGTTCCTGCTCCTGCTCCGGAGTGAGGTCACGGTAGCCGGGCACCCGGTAATAGTGGTTGTGGGCCACCAGGTTCATGATGTCCTCTTCCAGGTTGTTGGCGCTGCAGCAGACGAAGGAAATCTTGTCCTGGCGGATCATCTCGGCCAGGGAAAGGCCCAGTTCGGCGGTGCTCATGGCACCGGCCATGGCCAGAAACATTTTACCACCCTTGTTCAGGAGGTCTTCATAGGCTTTTGCAGCATCTACCAGGGCTGCGGAATTGAAGTGACGGTAGTTGTGGGTAATGAATTGAGAGATAGGTCCCTTTTCCATTTCTTTTACTGATTTTCCACGGGCGAAGCCAGTCTGTGGCTTCCAACCCGGAGATTGATTGCAAAATTAGGAAAAAAACGCGAGAAACGCTATATTTGTAAATTATTTTGCGTGTATGAATTTATTTCCTAACATCGAAAAAGCTTATACCCGGGAGCATTTGAATGCAAGGGAAGCCCAGCGTCTGGCCGAATTCATAGCCTTCGGCCCTATTGTCTTTCAGGTTAGCCGGCTTATGGTAAAGACGGGAATCCTGGATCGTCTTCGCGACGGAGCCATGACCCTGCCGCAGGTGGCCGAGGCTTCCGGCCTCAGCGAATATGCCGCCAAGGTCCTCCTGGAGGCGTCTTTGTCCATCGGGACGGTTATCATCGACCCTAAGACGGACGAGTACCATCTGACCAATGTGGGCTGGTTCCTCCTGACGGACATGGCCACCCGAGCCAATATGGAATTTAACCATGATGTTAACTATGAAGGCTTTTTCCATCTGGAAGAGGCTCTGAAAGAAGGCCGTCCGGCCGGTCTGGAGCACTTCGGCCCCTGGCCTACCATTTATGAAGGCCTTTCCTCGCTGCCTCCGCAGGTGCAAGCCAGCTGGTTTGGATTCGACCACTTCTATTCGGACCATTCCTTCGAGGAAGCCCTTCCCATCGTTTTTGCGGGTAAGCCCCGCCGCATCATGGACGTAGGCGGCAATACAGGCCGATTCTCCCAGCAGTGCGTAGCGTATGACCCTGAAGTGGAGATGACCATCGTGGATCTGCCCCAGCAGATCGGCCTTATGAAGGAAGCCACAAAGGAAGATCCCAATGCCTCCCGCATCCATGGATTCGGCACCAATTTGCTGGACACGGCCAATGAATTCCCCGCTTCCGTGCATCCGGATGTCATCTGGATGAGCCAGTTCCTGGACTGCTTCAGCGAGCCGCAGATCCTGAGCATCCTGCAGCGTGCTGCAAAGGTCATGGACGGAAACACCCGCCTGATGATTATGGAAACCTTCTGGGACCGCCAGAAATACGAGCCGGCCTCTTTCTGCCTCACCATGACCAGCCTGTATTTCACGGTTATGGCCAACGGCAACTCCAAGATGTACCACTCCGACGACTTCGTCAAGTTGGTCAAGGAAGCCGGTCTGGAAGTGGAAACCATCCACGACGGCCTGGGACAGGGACACAGTATTATGGTATGTAAGAAGAATTAATATGACTATTGAAGAGATTAAAGAGAAAGTGACGGCTTTCCTGGTGGAAGAGCTGGAAATTGAAGAAGATAAGATCAGCGGAAGCGCCCGCCTGAAGGAAGACATGGGAATCGATTCCCTGGAAGTGGTGGACGTAGTGGTGCTGGTGGAAGACGAGTTCGGCTATAAAATGAAGCCCGAAGACTTCCGCACCCTCATTACCCTGGACGATTTCTGCCAGTTCATCCAGCAGCACGTAGCCTAGTGACCGATACCCGCCACATAGATATAGATACCATCGTGTTGCAGCAGCCGCCGTTCCGTTTCGTGAGCCGGCTGGATGCTTACGATACCGGCGAGGCGGTGGTTTCCTTTACTCCGGGCCCCGGCAACCTGCTTATGGAGAACGGCTGCCTGAGCGCGGCCGGGCTCATGGAGCACATGGCCCAGGCCAATGCGGCCCGCCTGGGGTATCTCTGTGTCTATGTTTTGAAAGTGCCCGTGAACATCGGCTTCATTGGCCAGATAAGGGATCTTACCCTTCACCGGCTGCCCCGGGAGGGGGAGACCATCACTACCCGGGTGAGTCTGCGCTATGAGATGTTCAACGTTTCTCTCTGCGAAGTGGAAGTGAAGAGCGGGGAGGAACTGCTGGCAACGGCTACCATCAAAACGGCTACCAAGGAATGAGAAGAGTCGGGATTGCAGGAGTTGGTCTGGTGACGCCGCTGGGCAACAGCCCGGCCGGCGTGCTGGCATCCGTTCGGGCGGGAAAGAGCGCGCTGGCGCTGCATCCCGTTTTCCCGGAGCCTTATTATGCTTCGTTGCTTCCGCGTGAGGAGGTTTCGGAGCCTTTCTTTGAACAAGTATCACTGGAGGCGGCCCGCCTGGCCGTGAAGGATGCGGGGATAGATCCCGCCGATCCTTCTACCGGTTTTGTGCTGTCTTCCATCAAAGGTGATATCCAACACTTTGGACAAAACGACGTTTCCCTCGCCTATAGCGCCGGGAGAATAGCCCGTTCATTAGGGGTACAGACCTCGCCTGTAGTGGTTTCGAATGCCTGTATCTCCGGACTGGCAGCCCTGGTACAGGGTATGCGCATGATTCGCGCCGGCCAGTTCAAGAGGGTGATTGTTGTGGGAACGGAACTGCAGTCTCCGTTTATTGTGACGGGATTCCAGTCCCTCAAGGCGCTGTCGGTGGAACCCTGCAAGCCTTTCGACGCTCATCGCGTGGGGCTGAATCTGGGGGAGGCATCGGCCGCCCTCGTCCTGCAGGCCGATGAAGGGGAGTGGGAATTGGTGGAAGGGGCCATCCGCAACGACGCCAACCATATTTCCGGTCCTTCGCGCACGGGAGAAGGCAGTTACAATGCCCTGCGGGCCGTTTTGCCCCACTGTGATAAGAAAGACCTGGCCTTTGTCAATGTACATGGGACGGCTACGGTCTATAACGACGAGATGGAGGCCATCGCCCTGAACCGCGCCGGACTCCTGGATGTGCCTGTGAATGCGCTCAAAGGCTATTTCGGCCACACCATGGGCGCGGCGGGTATCCTGGAGAGCATCCTTTCCATGCAGGCGCTGGAAGCGGGCGTAGTGCTGGCCACCCGGGGATTCTCCGAGCTGGGAGTATCGGCCCCGGTGAAAGTATCGGCCCAGGAGCAGCCGGCCGTAGGGAATTCCTTTATCAAACTGCTGTCCGGTTTTGGCGGAGTGAACGGCGCGCTGCTTTTCAGAAAAGGAGGAAGCCTATGAAACAGGTAAGCATTCCTTGCGGCGCAGATTTGACGCAGATTTACCGGCAGGAGGTGGGGGATTACCCCAAGTTCTTCAAGATGGACGTCCTCTCCCGCCTGGGAATCCTGCTCACCGAGCGCCTGGTGGCAGGTGAAGAAGGCCGATTCCAGCCGCGCGAAGACCGCGCCGTGCTGGTGTTCAGCCGGGAAGGCTGTCTGGCCAACGACCGCCATTATGTGGAGTCGATGAAAGATTTCCCTTCCCCGGCGCTGTTTGTGTACACGCTGCCCAACATCGTTTCCGGAGAGATTTCCATCCGGAACAAGTATGCCGGAGAGACATCGGCCTTCGTGCTGGAGAAATACGATGAAGAAGCCATCTTTGCCCTGGTACGCCAGGCTTTTCAGGATCCCGTGACACAGTCGGCCGTGGTTATCTGGTCCGATTGTGCCAGCGACACGGAATGGGACGCCCGGGGCTGGCTGGTAGAAAGAGAAGAATTATGAGCGAAGAGCGTCAATGGAGTGGAAAGACCGACGGGACTTTGTGGATGCACAAAGCCCTGATCAGCAGTTTCAAAATTCTGCCCACAGGCCTGATTTACTTCATCATGGCCTTGGTAGTGCCCTTCTATATGCTCATCAACCACCAGGGTTATCTGGCCATTTACCATTACCTGCGCCAGCGGCATGGACAGGGGCCTCTGAAAGCCTTCTGCGGCTGCTTTTTTAACCATTTCCTCTTTGGCGCGTCGCTCATGGACCGCTTTGCCGCCTATGCGGGCCGCAAGTTCCGGGTACAGAAGACGGGCTTCGACGTGTTCGACAGCCTGGTGGAACAGGATCACGGCTTTATCATGCTGTCGTCCCATATCGGCAATGCCGAAATGTCCGGTTACATGCTCTCCACGCCCCGTAAACGCATGAATGCCATCACCTTCCCTGAGGAGAAGTCCTCCGTGCGCTCCAACCGCGACCGTATGCTGGAGACCAACAACATCCGCCTGATATCGGCCGATGGAATGGACTGGCTGTTTACCCTTAATGCGGCGCTGTCAGATGGCGAGATTGTCAGCATCCATGCCGATCGTCTCTTCGGCTCCAGCAAAGCCCTTACAGTAAAAATCCTGGGGGCCGAGGCGAAGATTCCCATGGGACCGTTCAACCTGGCCGCATCGCGTGGCTTGCCGGTGACGGCTTCCTTCTGCATGAAAACGGGTTACAAGAGCTATGAGGCCATCCAGTACCGCCTGGATACGCCGGAAATGGAAACCATGTCCAAAAGGGAGAAGATGGATTATCTGGCCGCCCGCTATGCCGCTGCGGTGAACGAGATTCTGGGGAAGTGGCCCCTGCAGTGGTATAACTTTTTTGAATTCTGGGACTAAGCGGCTGGATAATAAAGATTAATTGCATACATTTGTAAACTATTATTAACGAATATGGAAAACCTTAAACTGGAACTGAAAGAGAAGATTATCGATGCGTTGAATCTGGTGGACATGACCCCCGCCGATATCGAGGACGACGCACCCCTCTTCATGGAAGGCCTGGGCCTGGACAGCATCGATGCCCTGGAGCTCATGCTCCTGATGGAGAAGAACTACGGTATCCGCCTGAGCAATCCGGCCGAAGGAAAGAATGTCTTCAAGTCCATCAATGCGATGGCAGAATACGTAAACGCCAACCGTACCAAATAGTTTGACGGAGAGAATCTGCATTACCGGTTGTGGCGTAGTCAGCGCCATCGGGGTGGGCCAGGCGGCCAACCTCGACCATCTTCTGCATGCCCGTTCGGGCGTGGGCCCCGTCCGCTTTGTGGAGGGTTGGTCTGAAGAGTTTCCGGTAGGGGAGGTTCCTCTGTCCAATGCCGGTCTGGCAGCCCTTTGCGGCGCTCCCGCCGGGTGGCCCCGTACAACCCTGCTTTCCATCGTCGCCCTCCGGGAGGCTTTGTCCCAGGCGGGTTTGGCCGATGGAAGCGGTATGCGCCTGATTGGAGGTACAACCGTCGGCGGCATGGATTTGACGGAAAGGATATTCCCCGACTATTCTCCCAACCACGGATGCGGGGCTTCGACGGATCTGGCAGCGCTGTATGTGGGCGGTTTTGAAGATGCCACCACGCTTTCTACAGCTTGTTCATCGGCCGCCAATGCCTTTATCTTCGGGGCTAATCTGATTCGCACGGGGCAGTGCGAGAGGGTAGTGGTTGGTGGCAGCGAAAGCCTGAGCCTTTACCATCTGAACGGCTTCAATTCACTGATGATCCTGGACCGGCAGCCTTGCCGTCCCTTTGACGCCACCCGCGCCGGACTCAATCTGGGAGAGGGAGCTGCGTATCTGGTTTTGGAAACGGCCGATAGTGCCCGCAAGCGCGGCGTAAAGCCGCTGGCCTGGCTTTCCGGCTTTGGAAATGCATGCGATGCGTTCCACCAGACCGCCTCTTCCGAGAATGGGGAAGGAGCCTTCCTGGCCATGAGCAAGGCTCTTGCGATGGCCGGTCTGAAGCCCTCCGACATTGACTATATCAACGCCCACGGAACGGGCACACCCAATAACGATGCCTCGGAAAGCACGGCGCTTAAACGTGTTTTTGCAGAGGTTGTTCCGCCGGTTTCCTCCACCAAAGCTTTCACTGGGCACACGACCAGCGCTTCGGGTTCCATCGAGGCAGTTTTCTGCATCCTTTCCTTGCAGCATGGCTTCCTGCCGCCGCAATTGAATTGGCAGACGCCGGATCCTTCCTGTGTTACGCCTATTACATCGGCCTTGCATAAACCTGTCCGCCATATCCTTTCCAATGCCTTCGGCTTTGGCGGGAATGACTCCTCCTTGATTTTCAGTGTCTATGAGTAGGGAAGTGTACATAAGGGCCGTTGTCAAGCTGGGTGCTGAGGATCCTGACTTCCGTGAAGTGATTACGCCCATGGAGGCCCGCCGTATGGGAAGGCTCTTCAAAAGGGCTGTCTGGTGCTCCTACAAGGCGCTTCAGGAGGCTGGTCTGGAAATGCCCGATGCCATCATAACGGCTACTGACTATGGTTGCATGGAGAATTCGGAGGCCTTCCTGAAGGGTGTCCTGAATCCGGAAGAGGGTTCCATGAGCCCCACCCGCTTTATGCAAAGCACTCATAACACCATTGGTTCCCTTATCGCTATCCGCTTGGGTTGCCATGGGTATAACGCTACTTATTCCCATACGGGCTGTTCGTTCCGCAGCGCCCTGGAAGATGCCATGATGCAGCTCCAGCTGGGAGATATCGAGAGCGCCCTGGTGGGCTGGTACGACGAACGCACGCCTGCCATGGATGCCATGCGGCTTCCCGGAACGGAGCACGCCGTCGCCGTAGTCTTATCTGTTAATCCTAAGTAAACCAATATGTTCAGACTTCTACTCCTGTCTGTCATCCAATCCATTCTGATGTGCAGCGCGCAGTCCCTTTTTAAGGTGGCCGCTACTCATATGGAGCCCTTCGCGTTCACCTGGACTTTCTTCCGGGACAGTGTCCTCCTGAACTGGTGGCTGCTGCTGGCAGGTATTTGCGGCATTGCCGGCGTCATCGAATGGATGTATATGCTCAAGACCTATCCGTTCAGCCAGGTATATCCGCTTTCTTCCATGAGTTTCCTCTTCGGCATGTTTGTTGCCATCATCTTCTTTAAGGAAACCGTTGTATGGCAGCAGTGGGTAGGGGTTTTCCTCATTTTAACCGGTTGTGGCCTCATAGCCCGATGAGAATGTGCCCTAAATATCTTCTGGTGGCCTTTCTGGCCCTGGCGTGTGCCCTGGAGGCACGGGCCCAGGAGGATGTTTGGACCCGGGTGAAAGAAGTCAATTTCCCTCAGAAAAGCCTGCAGGCCTCCTGGCAGAGGGTTTACAAATCTCCTCTGTTGCAGGACGCCGTGGAGAGCGAAGGCAAGGTGAGCCTGACGCAGCCGGACCAGGTGCGTTGGGAAACCCTCAAACCTGTGCAACGCGTGACAGTGCTGGACGGTACCCAGCCGCGCGGACGCTTCCGTCTTCCCACGGAGAAGGATTTCAAGGTGACCGTTCTGGAGGGTGATCAATATACCGTGCAGCTGGATCCTGTCCGCCGGGACCTCAAACAGTTGGTGGGCCAGATTGCACTGACCGTTGAGAAGAAGACGTATAAGCTTCTGTACGTAACCATTTTAGGTTTGGACGGAGACTGGACCCAGATTACTTTTACCAACGTAGTGATGGAGTAATATGCTGGAAGGATTTTTATACGAGACCGTGAGCCGGGAGGAGGGGAGTGCCGTGGTGCGCCTGCTGGCCGACTGCCCCATTTACAAAGCCCATTTCCCCACATTCCCCATTACGCCGGGCGTCACCCTGGTGCAGATTGCCCTGGAGCTTATGGGCAAGCCGCTGGTGAGTGCCAAAGATATCAAGTTCGTCGAGCCTGTTCTTCCCACGGCAGAGGGTCCGGAACTCCGCTATGAATGGACCTTCAAGGACAACGGCAGGGCCGATGTGAGCCTCTTCCTTCCCGACGGAACCCTCAGTGCCAAAATGGTCCTGGGAGTATGAACGACACCCTGGTCATAGTACCTACTTACAACAATGCCGGCACGCTGGAAAACGTGCTCAGACGTTGCCTGGACCAAGGTTTGCCCGTGCTGGTGGTAGATGACGGAAGTACGGACGGGACGGAGGGGATCCTGGAAGGGATGAGATCCCGGGTCAAGCCCGGGATGAGGGTTGTGACGCACGCGGAGAATAGGGGGAAAGGGAATGCCCTTAAGACTGGGTTTCTGGAGGCGCGGAGGCTGGGGTACAAGTATGCGCTGACCATAGACTCAGATGGACAGCATTATCCCGAAGACATTCCGGCTCTGTTGGCCGCAAAAGGGGAGCGTACCCTGGTAGTGGGCAGCCGCAGCCAGATGGGGGCCGATGGCGGCGGTTCGTTTGCCAACCGTTTTTCCAATTTCTGGTTCCACCTTTACACTGGTGTCAGATTACCCGACACCCAAACCGGTTTCCGGCTTTATCCTCTGCAGGTGCTGCCCTCGCTGAATCTGCTGAGCGCCCGTTACGAAGCCGAGCTTACTTTGTTGGTTTTCAGCGCCTGGAAAGGGCTGGAACTGAAGCCTGTCCCGGTGAATGTAGATTATCCCGAAGACCGCGTTTCTCATTTCCGTCCCGGTGCTGATTTTACGCGTATCTCACTGCTCAATACGCTGTTACTGCTTGTGGCCCTGCTCTATGGATGGCCCCGTACGCTTCTGCGCCGCATCATGGGCCGCTGATGTAAATCCCATTTCGCTATTCACGGATTTTTGCTAAATTTGTAGATTATAATCTACAACTCCGTGAAAAACGTCATTCTCAAGGTGTATGACTTCCTGTCGGCCCGCAAAGGGTTGGCAGGGACGTTGCTGGCGGTTTTGCTGGCCCTGAGCGCCTGGAGTGCTTCGAGGCTGCATTTTGAGGAGGATATATCGGCCTTCCTGCCCAAGGATTCCCGCGAGCAGTTGCAGGCTTCCGGGGGAGATGAGAAGATGGCCGTTTTCTTCCGGGGCGGCACGCCGGAGGAGCGCAAGGATGCCCTCTATGCTTTCCAGGACAGCTGGGAAGAGGCTTTCCCCGATATCTATGTGTATGAAGGCTCTTCCGAAGCCGCGCAGGTATTTGACTTCCTGAGCGCCAACTGGCCCTATTTCCTTGTGGATGAGGATTATGCCCGGATGGATTCCCTGTTGTCGGCCCCCGGTTACATTCCTTCGAAACTTCAGGAAGACAAGGAGTCCCTGGTACTGGGCAATCCCTTCACGGCCAAATACATGAGAAGCGACCCCCTGGGTCTTTATTCCCCCGTGTTGAACCGCCTGCAAAAGGCTCAGCCGGAGGCTTTGACCGATACCGATATCCTCTTCTTTGATTCGCCTTACGGCAGCACGGAGAGTGCCTTGAATGGAGAATTGCTGACCGCATTGAAGTCCCTGAAGGAAGAAATCTCCCAGGCATTCCCTGCCGTTCAGATTACTTCCACGGGAGGACCTGAGGTGGCAGTTGAGAATTCCTCGCGCATCAAAACGGACTCTTTCCTGGCTCTGGCCGTGGCCCTTCTTCTCATTTGTATTGTGCTGTGGATGAGTTACAAACGCGTGCAGGACGTGCTGTGGATTCTTTTGTCCATAGTGGTCGGGGCCGTGTTTGCTCTGGGCATCATTGCCTGCTTCAAGGCCAGCGTGAGCATCATCGTGCTGGGAATCGGCTGCACGGTAATTGGCATTGCCGTCAATTATCCTCTGCATTATATCGATCATCTCAAGTACCAGCCTGACCGGCGGGAAGCCCTGGCGGAGCAGGTGAATCCTCTTCTCACCGGCAATATCACCACAGTAGGTGCCTTCCTGGGCCTGCTTCTTTTGAAATCGGAAGCCCTGCACGACTTCGGGTTCATCGGCGCCATGATGCTGGTGGGCACCATTCTCTTTGTCTTGATCTTCCTTCCGGTGTTTATGCCCGTCTATCAAGGGGAGAGGAAGGTGATTAAACTGGATCCCGGCCGCTTCTTCCATCCGGGAGAGAAAACCCGCCGCCTGGTCTTCTTGGGTTTCCTGGTCCTTACCGTGCTTTTCTTCTTCACTGGAAAGAAGCTTCAGTTCGACTCCAACCTTCATAATATCAATTATATGACGGCGGAACAGGCGCAGGGCTTTGCCCTTCTGGAGTCCTTGTCTCCCGCCGCTGATGCCTTCCCGCTTCCTTCGGTCCTGGAACAGGAAGAGAGAATCGGCCTGTGGAAAGATTTCTGGGGCAGGCATGAGGATTTGCCTGATGTCCTTATTGACGAAGGCCTCAAGGCTGGCTTTACCGCCCATGGTTTCCAGCCTTTCTTTGATGCCATTGAAGCGGATTGGGAACCGCAGGAAAGGGTTTATTTCCAGCCCGTGGATTTTGCTCCGCAGGAGAATGCCGCGGGAGCCCTGGTGAGCGCCCTTTCGGAGGATTTCGACACCATCGGCCTGGTATGCAGCCTGATTGTCCTTATTTTCCTCTGGATCAGTTTCAGATCTCTGGAGCTCACCCTTGTGGCCTTCCTGCCGCTGGCGGTGAGCTGGATTTGGATAAGGGGCATCATGGGGCTGACCGGCCTGCAGTTCAATATAGTGAATATTATCCTGGCCACTTTCATTTTCGGTATGGGAGATGATTACAGCATCTTTATTACCGAAGGACTGGAATACGAGTTCAAGACCGGCAAAAGGATTCTTCACTCCTACAGCAATGCCGTAGTGCTGAGTGCCATCATCATGTTCATCGGCATAGGCGTGTTGGCTTTCGCCAAGCATCCGGCGCTCCGCTCCCTGGGCCTGGTGACGGTGATTGGCATGGTAACCGTGGTTGCCATGGCTTGCTACCTGCCTCCTATAGTTTACAACTGGCTTCATTTTAAACACGGCAAGCCCCGCAAGCATCCTCTGACCATCGGCGGAATGCTGGCCACGGTTTACATTGTGCTCCAGATGGTTTTCTGGATGTCCCTGCTGTCCCTGCTGGCGCTGTTCTTCCCGCAAGGGCCGGCCTTCAACAAACTGGTACGCCGCGTGGCCTACTGGGCCATCCACCTGGTTCCGGGATGCCGATTCACCCTTAACAACCCGCATGGAGAAGTTTTCTCCAAGCCGGCTGTTTACATTTGCAACCACCAGAGCCATCTGGATGTGCTGGCTCTCATCGCCCTTCATCCCAAGCTCATCTTCATGACCAACGACTGGGTCTGGAAGTTCCCCTTCTATGGGGCCGTGATCCGCAAAGCCGGCTATTTCCCGGCGTCCTGGGGCCTCTCCGTCAATAGCGAGCATGTGAAGAAGATGGTGGCCGAAGGGTATTCCGTGGTCATCTTCCCCGAAGGAACGCGCACCCTGGATGGCAGCATAGGCCGATTCCACCGCGGTGCCTTCCTGACGGCCCGGGAACTGGGAATGGACATCCTGCCCATCCTGATCCGGGGTTTCCACGAGGCCCTGCCCAAGCACGATTTCTTCCTTCGGCCTCACCCGCTCACCCTGGAAATAGGGGAGCGTGTGAAGGTTCCGCACGAGGCCGATATTGCTGCCTTTACAAGAGAAATGAGACATTTTTATGTGGATTGGTATGAAAAAGACGCTTAGCCTGCTGCTGTTGTTTCTGGCTCTCCCGCTGCTGGCTCAGGAGCGCATCTGGGAGGGAACCCAGTGCTCCAACCGGAGCGTGACCCTGACGGCTTACCTGCCGGAAGGGGAGCCGAAGGCTGCCATTGTGGTTTGCCCGGGCGGCAGCTATCACTGGCACGATATGGAGACCGAGGGCACGAAGGTGGCTCAGTGGCTGGCATCGGAAGGCTATGCAGCTTATGTTCTTAAATACCGCGTGGCGGGTAAGTTTGAATTCGTGGCCAAGTACCGCACCATCGTGCGCGGGCATCGGCACCCGGACATGATTTGCGACATTCAGAGGGCTATCCAGCTGGTGCGGGAGCGCTATGACGGTCCTGTTGGAGCCATTGGCTTCAGCGCCGGCGGGCATCTGGTGATGAGTGCCGGCGAATACTTCGGCACCAATTTCCTGTCCCGGTATGGCATAGAGCCCGCTGTTTCTTTGAGGCCGGATTTCGTGGCGCCCATCTATCCGGTGGTGACTTTATCGGCCCCTCCGGTGCATAAGCGCTCGCGCCTGGGTCTGCTGGGCGAATGGACGGTGCTCAAGCAGGAAATGCGCGATTCCATGTCCCTTGAAAAGCATGTTAAGCCCGATACGCCGCCGGTGTTTCTGCTCAACTGTGTCGATGACCCCATAGTGAAATATCAGAATTCGGAATTGCTGGATTCGGCTTTGACGGCGAACCGCATTCCGCACCTTTATACGCAATACAAGACGGGAGGCCACGGCTTCGGGGCCAATCCGGAGAAACAGAACGAAGAGACTAAACAGTGGCAGCCCGCATTCTTGATTTGGCTGAATCAAGTGATGGAGCATAGCGACCCAGGGGGTCTGGGGGATTAGGCCCCCAGCTATGAAATAGTTTATTATACATACGAAGTATGGATATTGAATTTAAGAAACCAGAAGAGATTAAAGCATTCCAGGAAGGTTTGCTGAAGGAGGCGCTGGTGTACTTGAAGGAGCATTCCAAGTATTACCAGCGGATGTTTGAGAAGTATCATATTGATATTGAGAAGATTCGGACCATTGAAGACCTGCAGAAGATTCCGTTTACGGAGAAGAAGGATCTGCAGCTGTTCAACGACGAGTTCCTCTGCTGTCCCAAGGAAAAGGTGGTGGACTATGTGACCACTTCGGGTACGCTGGGTGATCCCGTGACCTTCGGCTGCACGGATAAGGACCTGGAGCGTCTGGCCTACAACGAGAAGAAGAGCTTCGAGTGCGCGGGACTGGGCCCCGGCAATATTGTGCAGCTGATGACCACCATCGACAAGCGCTTCATGGCCGGCCTGGCGTATTTCCTGGGGATCCGGAAGCTGGGCGCCAGCATTATCCGCGTGGGGAATGGCATTCCGGAGTTGCAGTGGGACACCATCAACCGTCTGAAACCGGACACCATCATGTGCGTGCCCTCCTTCATTCTCCGGCTCATCCAATATGCCGAGGACCATGGCATTGATTATAAGAATTCCTCCATCAAGCGCATCATCGGCATCGGTGAAGGCATGCGGGACCAGAACTTTGACCTGAATCTCCTGGGCCGCCGCATCAAAGAGAAATGGGATGTGGAACTCTTTGCCACCTATTCTTCTACAGAGATGGGAGCCACTTTCTCCGAATGCCCCTACGGTTGCGGAGGCCATGTGCACCCCGAACTGATCATTGTGGAAATCATCGGCGAAGACAATCTTCCTGTGCCGGACGGCGAAGTGGGTGAGATTGTGGTTACCACGCTGGGAGTGGAAGGCATGCCTCTGCTGCGCTTCCGTACAGGAGACATGGCCGCCAAGATTACCGAACAGTGCAAGTGCGGCCGATATAGCTACCGCCTCACTCCGCTGGTGGGCCGCAAGAACAATATGATCAAGCTCAAGGGTACCACCCTGTACCCGCCGGCAGTGAACGATGTGCTGGATAACACCCCGTATGTGGAGAATTACGTGGTGATTGTGCAGGACTCCGATGCCGGAACGGACGATGTGGTGGTGCAGCTGGGCCTCAAGTACCAGCCGGACTTCGATGCTGTAAAAGACCTTAAAGACCGCTTCCGTTCCCGTATCCGGGTAGCCCCCAAGATTGAAATCCTGCCCGTGCCCGAGGTTGCGGCCATCAATTTCCCGGCCAAGAGCCGCAAACCCGTCAAATTTATAGATAAACGTTCCAAACATGTTTGATGACATTAGGCCTTATTTAGATTCGGAAATTCCTGCTGCCATGCAGCGGATTGTATCCGACAAGTATTTCCCCCTGGTGTGTGATTTCCTGTTCCCGGATACTCCGGTGCAGGAGATTGCGGTTCTGCTGGGCAGTTGCCGCACCGTAGAGGAATTCCAGATGCGGGTGATGTATAAGGTGATTTATGCCATCGCCCACAAGACTACCAACGGCCTTTCGGTCTCCGGAATGGAGCGTCTGGATCCGGACAAAGACTACCTCTTTGTCTCCAACCACCGCGATATTATGATGGATGCCGGCTTCCTGCAGGTTCTGCTGACGGATGCGGGCCGAAAGACCTCTGAGATTACTTTCGGAGCCAATCTGATGCAGGGACAGATGGTCATAGACGTAGGCCGGAGCAATAAGATGTTTCGCATCGAGCGGCCCACTACGGTAACATCGGCCCGGGATTTCCTGCGCAAGAGCCAGTATGTGTCGGAATACATCCGCTACGCCATTACGCAGAAAAAGGAAAGCGTATGGATTGCCCAGCGCAACGGCCGCACCAAGGACGGAATGGACCTGACGGACCAGGGCATCATCAAGATGTTCAACCTCTCCGGAGGGGAGGACCGCGTACAGTCTCTGGATGAACTCCACATTGCTCCTCTGGCCATCTCCTACGAGTGGGAACCCTGCGATGAACTGAAGGCCCTGGAACTCTATGCCAGAAGTTCCGGCCAGCCGTATATCAAGAAACCCGGAGAAGACCTGAACAGCATCCTGACCGGCATCACGCAGCCCAAGGGGCGTGTTCACCTGGCTGTGTGCGAACCCCTTAACCGTGAAGAACTGGATAAGTTCCGTGACTATTCCAATCCCGATTTCAACAAGGGTGTGGCCGAACTGATTGACTCCCGCATCCGCGCGGCCTATCGTCTTTATCCCAACAATTACATAGCGGCCGATATCCTCAGCGGGAAGCGCAGTCATTCCTACACAAATGCCGAGAAGGAAGCATTCGTGGCACACGTGGATTCTTTAACAAAAGAATATCCCGAAGAGTTACGGGATATCCTTCTGAAGATTTACGCTAATCCAGTAATGGCCTAGCCACCGATGAATTCCCGTAGCAGAGATGTTGCGGGAATTTCTTTATCCGGTACGGGGGTAAAGTAGTGGATGAACTTGAGGAGGCGGTGAGCCTCGGCGTACTCGGCACAGTTCTGGGGAACGCTGCGGAGGATGGGCTCGGCATGGTTCTTAAGCACCGCGAACTCAATGAGATAGGCGCTGTTGAACATTACGTCAGCCGTTTCCTGGTAGGGATAAATCCACTTTTGCTCGGCATCGAGGACATTCTGCCAGTGGGAGATGGACTCGCGGGCCGTGAAGGCTCCGGCATTGTAGTCCCTGACGATGCGGCGCAGCAGGCGGTTGTCGCTGGTAGGAATGCTGTTGTGGTCGTCCAGCAGGGTTCCGGTTAGCGTATTTATGAAAATCTTGAACTTGGCCGAATCGGGGATATGGCTGGTGAGCCCGGGATTAAGGGCGTGGATGCCTTCTATGAGCAGAATGCGGCCTTCTCCCAGTTTGAGTTTCTTGCCATTGTATTCCCGCAAGCCGGTTACAAAGTTGAATTCCGGCACTGATACTTCCTCCCCATTGATGAGCTTCATGATATCGCTCTCCATGAGGACGTGGTCCACCGTTTCGAAGTTGTCGAAATCGAAACTGCCGTCGGGGAAGCGGGGAGAGTCTTCCCGGTTCACAAAATAGTCGTCGGTGCTTACGGACATGGGCTTTAGACCGCAGGCCTTGAGCTGGATAGACAAGCGTTTGCAGAAGGTGGTTTTGCCGGAAGAGGAGGGCCCGGTGATGAGCACCACCTGGAGGGGATTCTCCTGGTCCTTGTAACGGCGCTCGATTTCTTCGGCAATCTGGACGATCTTCTTTTCCTGCAGGGCTTCTGCTATCTGGATGAGTTCGCTGGCGCGGCCGCTGAGGAAGGCTTCATTCACGTCACCCACGGTGCTCAGGCCCATGATGATGTTCCAGCGGAGGGCTTCCTTGAACATCTCGAAGGTCTTGGGCTGGTCTTCGAAATCGGCCACCCTAGACGGGTCTTCCCGGGAAGGAACCCTCAGTAGCAGGCCATCGTGGTAGGGCTGGATGTCCCAGACGGTCAGATACCCGGTAGAAGGGACCAGCTTGCCGTAGAAATAATCGGCCGTGTCTCCCAGCGTGTAGTAGTCCGTATAGGCCTCGCCGCTGGTTTCCAGCAGGCGCACCTTGTCTTCGAAGCCGGCCTTCTTGAATTCCTTGATGGCCTTTTCCGTCTGGACGTCGTAGCGGTGGAAGGGAAGGTCCTTCTCTACGAGTTCTCTCATCCGGGCGCCCACAAGGGGAATCTCTTCCGGAGTGATATAGGTGCTGTCGGCCTTTTTTACATGGCAGAAATAGCCGTGGGAAATGGGGTGCTCTATGTAGAGCTTGCTGCCCGGCAGCACATCGCAGGCGGCCTTGTAGAGTAAGAAGTAGAGGGAACGGCAATACACACGCATGCCGCTGGGT
>Ga0310786_10004865_pt1 | contig 18498 bp, 15 predicted proteins | sample AusTroGonzalo_MG_FD_203881 | JGI IMG/M metagenome (GOLD analysis project Ga0310786, IMG submission 203881) | Bovine rumen microbial communities from tropical cattle in Woodstock, Queensland, Australia - Gonzalo_03 (v2) (version 2) | ecosystem: Host-associated > Mammals > Digestive system >... | reverse complement strand
TTGGGCGAAAGCGGATGCAAAGGTACACACTTTTCACCAACCTGCCAAATATTTCGGCAACTATTTTTCAAAAATAAAGAAAGTTTTCGCGATTGTTTACAAAATGAATTGCCTACACCTTATTATATATTATAGGGCGTAGGCAATTTAAGCGAAATATGATGTTCAATCAGTCTCTCCTTGAACCGAAAATGCGCAAGAGATAGATAAAAAGATTGATAAAGTCAAGATACAACGAGAGCGCACCAAGGAGTGCAACTTTCTGGACTCCTTCACCGGCATCGGGGGCCATCAGGAGCATGTGCTTAATTTTCTGCGAATCATAGGCAATCAGTCCCACGAATACAAGGACGCCAAGATAGTTGAGTATCATGGCAAAGCCAGCGCTCTTGGTAAAGATATTGACGATAGTAGCAATGATGATGCCGATGAGTGCCATCATCAGTATCTTACCTAATGAAGTGAGGTCTGTCTTGGTGAAATAGCCAAAGAGCGCCATTACCGCAAAGGTTCCTGCCGTGATAAAGAACACATTTGTGATGCTGGAGGCCGTATACACCAGGAAGATGAATGACATTGTTGCGCCATTGATGACCGAATAAAGGACGAACATCAGCGTAGCCGTCGTCAGCGACAGTTTGTTGATGGCGGCACTCAGTCCAATTACCAATCCTATTTCAGCAATCAGCAGTCCCCAGAACAGAATCTGGTTTGTCACAATCGCCGTCAGTAAAGTTTCGCTTGATGCCACATAATAAGCAGTAAAGCCTGTTATAACCATGGCAAGTGTCATCCACAGATATACCTTTCGCATCAAGACAGGGAAGGCCGCCGACATTTCAAGCTCGCGCTCCCTTGATGCCACATTTGTAAATTCCTCGTAATCCATATTCTTGCTAAAAATTAAACTGTCATTTTAAAAACGGAAATCCAACTCAAGGTCCACCATATTATAATCATGGTTAGCAGCCGTGCGGTCGTTGACGCGGGCATACTCCAGGTTGACCTGCAGATTGTTGGTGAACACGTAGTCGGCACCCACTTCGTAGAGCGTCTTCGAACGTCCCCACTCCTTTGCCTCACGGTAGAGGTCATAACGAGCCTTGACATGGAACTTGTTCTTCTGGACAGGTGCGATGCAGAGGGCATAGATACCGTCGGCCTTGTCGCTTGTAAAGCCACTATTCCATCCCTGGCTGTGAATGTATTCCGTGCGGAAGGTCCAGTCGTCCTTGGCATATTCACCGGAGAAGGCATAGCGATTCTTCTCGCCGACGGCAGCCCGGCTTCCCGTCCACCCGAAGGCACCGATACGCAGTCCCTTGACAGGCACTACCCATAGTCCGCCGATGATATCCTTCCGATTGTCCCTATCCTTCTGGTTGATGCCTTCGCCGTTGAAGACGCCCACCTGATAGTGCAACAGATTGCGACCGTTATCATTCTTCAGGAAGTCGCCCTGTACCTGGAGACCGATGTCGCGGCCATTCGAGCCATGCTCGCCTGTACGGTCGGAGAATCCAGCCAACTTCGTCACATTCTGCGAATAAGACATGAAGCCCTGCGTAATGGGGTGCATGGGATTCTCGAAGGTAAAAGGCCGCTTAAACTGACCTGCCTTCACCTTGAAAAACTCATACTTCTGCCATTCGCCAAAGAGGTCCACCAACCTGATGTCCGTCTTCGACTTATCCGGATCATAAGTATTACCATTAATCTGCATCTGGGCTTTCCAGTAGAAATCCTTATGCGCACGTCCTTCCAACGCCATACGTACCAACCTGAGGTTAAAGCCGTTGTTCTCGGCACCCTCCTGGTCACTGGCCTGATACTGCACCATACCGTATCCACTGAACTTCAAATTGTCATACCACTTCGTGGTCTTCTCTTGAGCATTGGCAGCCAGTGTCAGTACTGCCAAAGCCATTGTCATTAATGATTTCTTCATAATTATTAGTTATTTCTCCGCAAAGGTACGATTTTTTTCCAACAATCAGCACATTCATCAAGAAAAAGTTGCTTTTCCCCTGTTTTTGTCATCGCTTGCTGCGGGTAATCATGGTTTTCACCTTATTATTATAGCGGTCGGCAGCCAGCAGCTGTTCGATGGTCAGGTGCATGCGCCACTGCCAGCGGTTGTAGGGGTCGCTGGGCACGTTGATGCGCTCCTCGCGGGGGTTCTTGCGGCGCAACTCGCCGTCCATCGCCAGCCAGTCCTGCAAGGAGAGCAGGCAGAACATGGAGGGGCAGTAGAGGTGGCGGGCAATGATCTCCTCAGCCAGATGGGCAGGCAGGTGCTCGGGCGCCCGTCCCTGCTTCTGCAGCATGGTGACGTAGTAGCGCTGCGTACGTTCAGGACTCTCCTCCCACCACAGCCGCAATGGCGACATGTCGTGGGTGGCGAAGGTGCAGACCGAGCGGTAGGGGTTGGCATCGAGATGACTGAACTCATAGCCCGTCTGCTTGGGCATGCTCTGAATCTCGAGGGTCAAGATGCGGAGGGCATCGAGTACGGGACTGACGCAGTCGGGCAGCATGCCGAGGTCTTCGGCACAGACCAGCATTCGAGTGTCCTGCAGGGTGTCGGTCAGGCGGTGCATGGCCACGTCGCCCCAGAACATGGAGTGACGCTGGTAGAAGTAGTTATTATAAAGGCGCATGTAGGCCTCCTTCTCGTCGCTGCCAAGAGCCTCGTAGACGGGTTCCTGCCAAGCATTGATGCGCGGATGGTACATATCGGGCTGTCGCGGGTCCTCGACAAAGAGCACATTGGCAACCAGCCGCAGCAGACCGTCGCGAATCCAGAGGCTGGTCTCGTCGCCCATGCCGTCGAAGGCGTTCATGACCTTGCGTTGGGTGTCGTAGTCCGACTTGAGGTTGTAGAGCCCGTAAGCCTTGACGGTCAGGAAGTTTTCGCGCACATACTGGGTATGCATACCGAAGAGCCGTTCCAGCACACGGTCGTTGATGAAGGGCTGCGTGAAGGTGGACTTGCGGAACGAGAGTCCGAAGTACTCAATCTCGCCGACGGTCATCGGCAGCGCGGGCGAGAAGTGTCCCAGGATGCCATAGACGGCGTCGTCGGGAATCTCCCAGATACGGAAGTAGCCCAAAACGTGGTCGATGCGGATGGCATCGAAATACTGCTCCATCCAGCGGTAGCGGCGGCGGAACCAGTCGGTGATGGTGAAGGGTGATGGTTGAAGGGTGAGTGGTTCCCAATTATAGGTGGGGAATCCCCAGTTCTGTCCCAAGGCGGAGAAAGCATCGGGGGCCGCACCCGTCGAGCAGTCAAGATGGAAGAACTCGGGATGCGTCTTGACCTCCACGCTGTCGCGGCTGACGCCGATGGGCACGTCGCCCTTCAGCACGATGCCTTTGGAACGGGCGTAGTCGGCGACGGCCTTCAACTGGAGGTGCAGATTATACTGGACAAAATACTCGCACCTCGTATCTCGTACCTCGCACCTCGGAAAAGCCTCCAGCCACCATTTATTCTCCTCGAACCACGCCTTGAACTCTTTCGTGGCCAGCAACTGCTCACCACGCTCGGCGAAGACGTCGGTAACGTAGTCGCGCTTGACGCGGTCAACGGCCTCGTAGTCGCTATACGGCAGGGCGTTGAGTTCGCGCTGCTGACGGCGGTAGGCGGTCATCTTCTGCTTGTCCTTCAGCGGGCCTAACTGCTCGAGGTCGAGGTAATGGGGATGCAGCGCAAAGCAGGAGGTGATGTTATAAGGATAGGAGTCGTGCCAACGTCCGTCGGTAGTGGTGTCGTTGACGGGCAGCAGTTGGACGACCTTCATGCCCGTTGCCACAGCCCAGTCTATGAACCGGCGGAGGTCGCCGAAGTCGCCCACACCACAGCTATGCTCACTACGCAGCGAGAAGACGGGGACGACGACACCTGCCGCCCGCCACGTCCGCTCCTTCAGATGGAGCATGCCACCATAGAGCACACGCACCTCGCCGTCGGCCAGCGGCTCGGTCAGTTGGCGGTTGTCGCCCTCCTCCCAGGCCAGCAACTCGTGGTTCTGGTCGCCGACCACCACATATTTATATTCTATAGGCAGCTGGACGGCGTCCAGATTGACGGAGAGCATCCACTCGTGACGGCCGATGTACTCCATGCGTAGGTAGCGGGCCGTGCTCCAACTGCCCATGGCGGGATGGCTGCCCAGCAGGGCCAGCGACTGTCCGGCCTCCAGCTGCGGTGCTGAGACGCGGAAGAGCGCCGTGCGCCGATAAAGGGGCAGCCGGCGGGCTTCCACCTGTTCACCATGAGGAGCCATGCGGGTGGTCTCAACGGCGTTGCTATAGAGGTGGGCACAGAGCGGCAGGTCGCGCCACTGGTCGTCGAATATGTAGTTCTTCGACGAGTCGAACCAATAGGTACGCGGCACCTGTGCCCACTCTCGGCGCAGTACCCGCCCGTCACCGTCCTCCACCTGATAGCAGTATGTGATGGCGCTGACGGGGTGCTGGCGGCTCTCGACGACCGCCGTCTCCAGCGTCCACAGCTGTCCGTCCTGCGTCTGCATCAGCAGGTTCTGCGTACGCTGGGTGCCGTCCTGACTGTGGTAGCAGAGTGCTACGTGGAGTGCCTCTCCCCACTGGGTTGCGTATGGTATTGTGAACTTCAGTTTCATTGTCTTCCATTGTTATTCAGCGCAAAGATACAAAAAAATTACGAATTACGAATGACGAATTACAAAATATTTCGTAACTTTGCATCGATTTTCATTAAAAAGGTATGAATAAGAACGCATTGAAACCCAAATATCTGTTAGTGGCCGCCGCCGTATGCCTGGTGGGCATCGTGGCGCTGGGCTACTATTTCTTCCTGACGGACTTCTCTGACACGAAGGAGACGCAGTATGTGTATGTTGACGATGACGACACCATCGACTCCGTGCTGACCAAGTTGCGCCCCGTGGCTACAGAACACGGCCTGACGGGCTTCGGCACCCTGATACGCCACACGGAATACGGCAAGCAGCCACGCACGGGCCGCTTTGCCATCGAACCGGGTGAGAGCACGTGGCACTTCATGCGCAAGATGAAGAACGGACAGCAGCAGGCCGTCAAGCTGACCATTCCTGAGTCGCGGACGATGGAGCGCTTGGCAGGTGCCCTCAGCCGTAAGCTGATGATGGACTCCGTAGAGATAGCATCGGCACTCATCGACGATGAATTCTGCCGCCGCTGGGGCTATGACACCAGCACCATAGCCGCGCTGTTCATTCCCAACACCTACGAGGTGTATTGGAACACCACGCTCGACCGTTTCATGGAGCGTATGGTCAGGGAACACAAGGCTTTCTGGGACAGCAACCGACTGATGAAGGCCGAAGCCGCCGGACTCTCGCCCGACGAGGTGTGTACGCTGGCCAGCATCATCGACGAGGAGACGGCCAACAACGCTGAGAAGCCGATGATAGCCGGTATGTATCTGAACCGCCTGCGCAAGGAGATGCCCCTGCAGGCCGACCCGACGGTGAAGTTCGCCCTGAAGAACTTCGCCCTGAAGCGCATCTACCACGACATGCTCTTCTTCGACAGTCCCTACAACACGTACCGCAATACGGGCCTGCCCCCTGGCCCCATCAAGATAGCCTCCGTGAAGGGCATCGACGCCGTGCTCGACTACGTCCGTCACGACTACCTCTATATGTGTGCCAAGGAGGACTTCTCGGGCACTCATAACTTCGCCGTCAGCTATGCCGAGCACCTACGCAATGCCGCCCGCTATGCCAAGGCTCTTAATGAGAGGGGTATTAAATAGACACAGAACGTTGCAATGTTGCATGTTGCACGTTGCATTTTCGTTTTTCTATTATTATATCAGGAATTATCAATATTTGTATTTAAATATTTACATATTATATATATTATATATAATATATATAATATGTAAATATCAATAGTATGTAATAGCGAAACATTTCAATTTACGAAAATGCAACGTGCAACATGCAACATTGCAACGTTCGCTACCCCCCTTGTTTGCGCTCATGTAACAGCCATACCCCTCGCAAACTCGGAGTTTAGTCCAGGTAAACCCGACCGTTGGTCGGAGCAAACTACCACTTTGGTCGGAGTAAAGTGGAGGAAATTTGAATGATTTTTTTTGTTTTTGTGTTGGTATTTGTTTTTTTCTTTGTAACTTTGCAGTCTGAATATAAAAGAACGCACATAATATGGAAGAAAAGAGAATGAATGAAAGCGAGGAGAAGAAGTCTGTGAGCTTCGTGGAACAGAAAGTGATTGACGACCTGGCTGCCGGCAAGAACGGCGGTCGGCTGCAGACACGATTCCCGCCGGAGCCCAACGGATACCTGCACATCGGCCACGCCAAGGCCATTGCCATCGACTTCGGCCTGGCAAAGAAATACGGTGGCGAGTGCAACCTGCGCTTTGACGACACCAACCCCCAGAAGGAGGACACGGAATACATAGAGAGCATTGAGCAGGACATCAAGTGGCTGGGCTACGAGTGGGCACACGTCTACTATGCCTCAGACTACTTCCAGCAGCTGTGGGACTTCGCCGTATGGCTCATCAAGCAGGGTCGCGCCTACGTGGACGAGCAGAGCAGCGAGGAGATAGCCCGTCAGAAGGGCACGACGACCTCGCCCGGCACCAACTCGCCCTTCCGCGACCGTCCCGTCGAGGAGAGCCTCAAGCTGTTTGAGTATATGAACAGCGGCCAGTGCGAACCGGGCACACTCACCCTCCGCGCCAAGATTGACATGGCCCACCCGAACATGCTGTTCCGCGACCCGCTGATCTACCGTGTGCTCAACATGCCGCACGTGAAGACGGGCACGAAGTGGAACGCCTACCCCATGTATGACTTCGCCCACGGCCAGAGCGACTACCTGGAGGGGGTCACCCACTCGTGGTGTACGCTGGAGTTCGTGGAGCACCGTCCCCTGTACGACCTCTTCGTGACCTGGATGAAGGAGTGGCGCGGCGAGACGGACAACATCGAGGACAACCGCCCGCGCCAGACGGAGTTCAACAAACTGAACCTGAACTACATCCTGCTGTCGAAGCGCAACCTGCGCATGCTGGTCAGCGAGGGACTGGTGAGCGGATGGGACGACCCGCGAATGCCGACCATCTGCGGTTTCCGCCGTCGCGGCTACTCGCCCGAAGGCATCAAGAACTTCATGGAGAAGATTGGCTACACGAAGATTGACGCCCTGAACGACATGGCTCTCTTCGAGAGTGCCCTGCGCGACGACCTGAACACACGCGCCCTGCGCGTCTCGGCCGTACTCGACCCCGTCAAGGTGGTCATCACCAACTACCCCGAGGGTCAGACAGAGATGCTGACCGCCGTGAACAACCCCGAGAACGAGGCCGACGGTACCCACGAGGTGGAGTTCAGCCGCGAACTGTGGATAGAGCGCGACGACTTCATGGAAGAGGCCGAGAAGAAGTTTATGCGACTGGCTCCCGGCAAGGAGGTGCGCCTGAAGAACGCCTATATCATCAAGTGCGACGAGGAGCACCCCTGCGACAAGGACGCCGAGGGTCGCATTACCACCATCTACTGCACCTACGACCCCGAGACACGCAGCGGACTGCCCGGTGCCAACCGCAAGATTAAGGGCAAGACCCTGCACTGGGTGAGCTGCCACAACGCCGCGAAGGCTGAGGTACGCCTCTACGAACGTCTGTGGAAGTTTGAGAACCCGCGCGACGAACTGAAGCGACTGGAAGACGAGGAGGGCATCAAGGGCGCTGAGGCATTGAAGCTGATGATGAACCCCGACAACCTCCACGTGCTGAAGGACTGTTACATTGAGCCGTTTGCCACCCAGCTGCCGGTACTCACCTACCTGCAGTTCCAGCGCATCGGCTACTTCAACGTAGACCCCGACTCGACGCCTGAGAAGCCGGTGTTCAACAAGACGGTGGGGCTGAGGAGTTAGAAGTGAGAAGTGAGGAGTGAGAAGTGAGGAGTGAGAAGTGAGGAGTGAGAAGTGAGCAACGAAGAGTACTATAAGGACGAGGAGTTCCGCGAGATTCTGGAAGAATACGAGGAAACGGTCAAGTCAGGGCAGCCGGTTTTCATGGATGCCGACGACCTGGCCGACATTGCCGACTACTACCAGATGGAAGGCCACCACGACCAGGCGGAGGTGGCCATCAACCGCGCACTTGAACTGGAACCCGACTCTGTCGTTGCACTCAACTACAAGGCCCACGACTGCATCAACTTAGGCGACTTCACCGGTGCCGAGGACTATCTGGACCAGATTATCGACCGTCAGCTGCCGGAGTACATCTATCTGCGGGCTGAGATATGGATTGCCCAGGACATGATAGAAGAGGCCGACAAATACCTTCGCCAGCAGTTCGTGGAGTGCCCGCCGGACGAGTGTCAGGACTACGTGCTCGACGTGGTGAACCTCTATGGCGACTACGGCTACAACGACAAGGCGATGGAATGGATGATGCGCGCCAAGCAGGACGGCAGCGACGACTTCAAGGAACTCATGGGTCGCACGATGCTGGGACTGGGCCAATACGAAGACTCCGAGCGCATCTTCAACGAGCTACTGGACCGCAACCCCTTCCAGAAACGCTACTGGAATGCACTGGCCAACGCCCAGTTCATGAAGGAAGACTATGGAGCCTCGGTGACCAGCAGCGAGTATGCCATTGCCATCGACCCCAACGACGGTGAGGGTCTGCTGGCCAAGGCCAACGGGCTGTTCCGGCTGGAGAACTACGAGGAGGCCCTGAAATACTACCAGCGCTACAGCGAGCGCGAACCCGACGACGAGTTCGGCTACCTGCATCAGGGCACCTGCCTCATCAACTTAGGACGCTGCGAGGACGCCATCGCCCAACTGAGGAAAGCCGAAGAAAAAGCGCTGGACGACTCGCCCTATCTGGAAGAGGTCTATCAGGAGCTGTGCTTCGCATACAGCGAGCTGAAGATGCCCGAAACGGCACTCTACTACGTCGACAAGGCCGAGGAAATGGGCTGTGACCATCTGGACATGCTCGTCATCAGAGGACATATCCTGCTGGGCAACAACCGCATCAAAGAGGCGGAGCAAATGTTCAAGCAGGCCATCTCCGAATCGAACAGTTCCAAGCAGATTGTGATGCGCGTCATCGTATCGATATACGACAACAAGTACACCGAGGCAGCCTACACGCTGTTCAAGCACTTCTACGCATATTACGACAAGGCCCACGAGGGTCACTCCTATATGGCGTTGTGCTGTTTCGACTTGAAGCATTACGATGAGTTCCTGACTTACCTGAAGTCGGCCTGCGAGCATCAGCCACAGGAGGCCCGTCAGGTACTGGGACATCTGTTCCCCCAGAGCATGAAGCCCGAGGACTATTATCACTACATGGTGAAGAAATTGAAGAATTGAAGAATTGAGGTATGAACATCATAAGCAACCTGCTCGGCAACCTGAACTACGGCACCATCCTGCTGCTGATGCTACTGGAGAGTACCGTCATCCCCGTTCCCTCGGAACTGGTGGTGGCTCCGGCGGCCTACCATGCGGCAGGCGGTCACCTGAACGTGCTGCTGGTGGTGCTCTTCGCCACTATCGGCGCCGACCTCGGAGCCAGCATCAACTACTTCGTGGCCCTCTACGTGGGCAGGCCCGTCATCTACCGCTTTGCCAACAGCCGTTGGGGCAAGATGTGCCTGCTGAACCAGGAGAAGGTGGAGAAGAGCGAGCGCTACTTCGACGACCACGGCATCGTGGCTACGCTCACCGGGCGACTCATACCCGGCATTCGCCACCTCATCAGCCTGCCCGCCGGACTGGCCCGCATGAACTACTGGAAGTTCCTGCTCTACACCACCATCGGTGCCGGCGCGTGGCACTCCATCCTGGCGGCAATGGGCTGGTACCTGCATGCCTTCGTCCCCGAGGACCAGCTTGAGACGACCATCACCCAGTACAACCACTACATCGTGGGCGCCATCGTAGGCTTGGTACTGATAGCTGTCGCCTATTTCACCGTAAAACATTTCAAGAACAAAAACAATAAACAATAAGAATTATCAACTATGGCACGTATCAACAATCATCTTGTCATCATGGCCGGCGGCGTAGGAAGCCGTTTCTGGCCGATGAGCACCGCCGAGTGCCCCAAGCAGTTTATCGACGTGTTAGGAATAGGCAAAACCCTGCTGCAACTGACCGTTGAACGCTTCAACACGCTGGTGTCGCCCGAGAACATCTGGGTAGTTACCAACCAGAAATATGCAGATATCGTAGCCGCGCAATTACCCGACATGCCCCGCGAAAACATCCTCTGCGAGCCTTGTCGCCGTAATACGGCACCATGCATTGCCTACATCTCATGGCGCATCAAGAAGAAAGACCCGAAGGCCAATATCGTGGTGACACCCTCAGACCACATCGTGATGAACGTGCAGGAGTTCCAGCGGGTCGTCACGGAGTGCATGAAGTTCACCTGCGATACGGATGCCATCGTGACCTTAGGCATGAAGCCCAACCGCCCCGAGACAGGCTACGGCTACATACAGGCCAACCTGGCTGCCAACTCGCTGCGCAACAAGGAGGTGTTTCGCGTAGACTCCTTCCGCGAGAAGCCCGACTTGGAGACGGCCAAGCAATATATCAAGCAGAACAACTACTTCTGGAACGCCGGCATCTTCATCTGGAACGTCAACACCATCGTCAATGCGTTCCGGATGTATCAGCCGTCGATGGCCAAGATCTTCGAGTCGATGCTGCCCTTCTACGGCACCGAAAAGGAACAGGAGGTCATCAACGAGCGCTTCCCTGAGTGCGAGAGCATCTCGGTGGACTACGCCATCATGGAGAAAGCCGAGGAAATCTTCGTCTGTCCCGCCGACTTCGGATGGAGCGACCTCGGCACCTGGGGCTCGCTGCACCAGCAGAGTCACAAGGACCTCTACGGCAATGTCGCCATCGGTCAGGATATCAACCTGTTTGAAAGCCACAACTGCATCGTACATACCACGCAGGAGAAGCGGGTGGTCATCCAGGGACTCGACGGCTATATCGTGGCCGAGAACAACGACACCTTATTAATATGCAAACTGTCCGAGGAACAGCGCATCAAGCAGTTCAGCGGAGAAAACTAAATAAGAATGAAGAAAATAGCACTTATTACCGGTATCACGGGTCAGGACGGTAGTTACCTGGCCGAGTTCTTACTTGAGAAAGGATATGAAGTTCACGGCACCATCCGCCGTTCGTCGGTAGACTTCCGCGAGCGTATTGCCCATCTGGAGGGTCTGCCCAACTTCCACCTGCACTATGCTGACCTCGGCGACTCGATGAGCGTCCTGGGCGTCATCGGCAAGGTGCGCCCGACGGAAATCTATAACCTCGCTGCCCAGAGTCACGTACAGGTATCGTTCGACTCGCCTGAGTTCACAGCCGATGTCGACGCCGTAGGTGTGCTGCGCGTACTGGAGGCCGTCCGTCAGTTGGGAATGGCCGACACCTGCCGCATCTATCAGGCTTCCACGTCGGAACTCTACGGCAAGGTGGAGGAAGTGCCACAGAACGAGAATACGCCCTTCCACCCGTACTCGCCTTACGCCGTTGCCAAGCAGTACGGCTTCTGGATCATCAAGGAGTATCGCGAGGCCTACGGCATGTACTGCTGCTCGGGTATTCTGTTCAACCACGAGAGCGAACGCCGCGGCGAGACCTTCGTCACCCGCAAGATAACGCTGGCCGCCGCCCGCATCAAGCAGGGAAAGCAGGACAAGCTCTACCTGGGTAACCTCAGCAGCCTGCGCGACTGGGGATATGCCAAGGACTACGTGGAGTGCATGTGGCTCATCCTGCAGCAGGACAAGCCTGAGGACTTCGTCATTGCCACTGGTGTGCAGCACTCCGTGCGCGAGTTCTGCTACTACGCCTTCAAGCACGTGGGCATCGAACTAGAGTTCAAGGGCGAGGGTGCCGACGAGAAGGGCATCGACAAGGCTACGGGCCGTGTGCTCATCGAGGTAAGCCCCGACTTCTACCGTCCTACCGACGTCGTCAACCTCTGGGGTGACCCGACGAAGGCCAAGGCCAAGTTAGGCTGGAACCCCAACAAGACCAGCTTCGAGGAACTGGTGGCACTGATGGTCGACAGCGACATGGCCAAGGTGGCTGCCGAGGGTGCCGCTGCCAAGGTGCGCACGAATCTGGCTGAGTATCTGGAGAAAGGAATCGTGAAGTAATATGCTGGACAAGAATTCAAAGATATACGTGGCAGGCCACCGCGGACTGGTGGGCTCTGCCATATGGAACAACCTGCTGCAGCGCGGCTATACCAACCTCGTAGGACGTACGCACAACGAACTGGACCTGACGGATCAGATAGCCGTGCGCCAGTTCTTCGACAAGGAGCACCCCGAGGGCGTCGTGCTGGCCGCTGCCTTCGTGGGCGGCATCATGGCCAACTCGCTCTACCGCGCCGACTTCATCATGCAGAACATGAAGATGCAATGCAACGTCATCAGCGAGGCTTATGCCCACGGCGTGAAAAAACTGCTGTTCCTTGGCTCGACGTGCATCTATCCCAAGAATGCGCCGCAGCCCATGAAGGAGGACTGCCTGCTGACATCGCCGCTGGAGTACACTAACGAGGAGTATGCCATCGCCAAGATTGCCGGCCTGAAGATGTGCGAATCGTACAACTTGCAGTACGGCACTAACTACATCGCCGTGATGCCCACCAACCTCTACGGCCCCAACGACAACTTCCACCTGGAGAACTCACACGTCATGCCGGCCATGATGCGCAAGGTCTATCTGGCCAAGCTTATCCACGACGGCGACTGGGACAAGATAGCCATCGACCTGAACAAGCGTCCCGTGGAGGGCGTGACTGGCAACGCCGGCAAGGAAGAAATCCTGAAGGTGTTGGCCAAGTACGGCATAGAGAATAATAAGGTGACACTCTGGGGCACCGGCACCCCGCTGCGCGAGTTTCTGTGGAGCGAGGATATGGCTGATGCCTCCGTCCACGTGCTGTTGAACGTCAACTTCAGCGACATCATCGGCATCGAGAAGTACAGCAGCGTACACTACGGAGCCTCCACCGACGGTGCCGTCGACCGTAACCACTCGGCAGGCCGCGGCGGTGCCATCCCCAAGCTGGGCGAGATTCGCAACTGCCACATCAACGTCGGCACGGGCAAGGAACTGACTATCCGAGAACTCTCGGAACTGGTGGTCAAGGCCGTAGGCTTCGAGGGTACCGTTGAGTTCGATGCCACCAAGCCCGACGGCACGATGCGCAAGCTCATCGACGTCAGCAAGCTCCACTCATTAGGCTGGACGCACAAGGTGGAGATTGAGGACGGCGTACAGCGACTGTTTGAGTGGTACAAGGCTTCACTCCAGTAAGACGATACCAATGCAGCTGCCAGAGGATTTTATAAGGTACACGCGCGAAGTGATGGGCGAAGAGCGGTTCCAGCGATACCTGGAATCGTTCAATGAGGAGACGCCCGTCAGCATCCGGCTGAACCCCCGCAAGACGCAGGAATGGACGGTGACCGAGGGGGCACAGCCGGTGCCCTGGTGCCGCGAGGGCTACTACCTGCCCCACCGTCCTAACTTCACGATGGACCCGCTGCTGCATGCTGGCTGCTACTACGTTCAGGAGGCCGGCTCGATGTTCGTCAGCCACGTGCTGCGCCAGTACGTTCACCAGCCCGTCACGATGCTCGACCTCTGTGCGGCACCTGGCGGCAAGTCAACGGCAGCCATCGCTTCGCTGCCCGAGGGTAGTGTGCTGACCGCCAACGAGCCCATCCGCCAGCGGGCCAACATCCTGAGCGAGAACATACAGAAATGGGGCTATCCCGGCTGCACCGTCACCAACCGCTATCCAAAGGACTTCCGCAAGGAGGGACGGCGGTTTGACGTCATCCTCTGTGACGTTCCCTGCTCTGGCGAGGGAATGTTCCGCCGCGACGAGGCGACCATCGGCGAGTGGAGCATGAAGAACGTAGAACAATGCTGGCGACTGCAGCGCGACATCGTCAGCGACGCCTGGGAGTGCCTGAACGACGGCGGACTGCTCATCTATAGCACCTGCACCTTCAACACCAAGGAGAACGAAGAGAACGTTAGCTGGATCATCGGGCAGTTCGGTGCCCAGGTGCTGCCCGTTGAGACGCAGCCCGACTGGAATATCACCGGCTCCCTGCTCGACGGCTTCACGGAGCCCGTCTACCGCTTCATCCCCGGCATCACCCGCAGCGAGGGACTCTTTGTTTGCGTAATGAAGAAAAGAGGAGAGAGGAGAGAGGAGAGAGGAGAGAGGATCTCCTCTTCAGCAAAACTCTCTCCTTTCTCCTCTCTCCTCTCTCCTCAAAACTCTCCTCTCTCCTCTCTCCTCTCTCCTCTAAATTACCAGCAAGCCATCGCCTACCTGCGCGGCGAAGCCCTCACACTGCCCGACGACACCCCACGCGGCATCGTCGAGGTCAGCTTCATGGGCCACACGTTAGGCCAGGTGAAGAACATCGGCACACGTGCCAACAACCTCTACCCCAAGGAGTGGAGAATCAAGACTACCCACATACCCACAGACTATGAAACAATACTTAGACATACTGAACCGCATACTGACCGAAGGTAGCCAGAAGGGCGACCGTACGGGCACAGGCACCATCAGCATCTTTGGCACCCAGTCGCGCTATAACCTCGACGACGGGTTCCCCCTGCTGACAACAAAGAAACTGCACCTAAAGTCCATCATCTACGAACTGCTGTGGTTCCTCAAGGGCGACACCAACGTGCGCTACCTGCAGGAGCACGGCGTACGCATCTGGAACGAGTGGGCCGACGAGAACGGTGAGCTGGGGCCCGTCTACGGCCACCAGTGGCGCTCATGGCCCGACTACAAGGGTGGCACTATCGACCAGATTCAGTATGTGCTCGACCAGCTCAAGACGAATCCCAACTCGCGCCGCATGATCGTATCGGCTTGGAACGTGGCCGAGGTGAACGAGATGGCGCTGCCGCCGTGTCACACCATCTTCCAGTTCTACGTCGCCGACGGCCGCCTGTCGCTGCAACTCTACCAGCGCTCGGCCGACACCTTCCTCGGTGTGCCGTTCAACATCGCCTCCTACGCCCTCCTGCTGCAGATGATGGCGCAGGTGACGGGTTACAAGGCGGGCGACTTCATCCACACTACGGGCGACACCCACCTCTACCTGAACCACATTGAGCAGGCCAAGCTACAGCTGACGCGAGAGCCGAGGCCCCTGCCCCGCATGGTGCTGAACCCCGACGTAAAATCGCTCTTCGACTTCCAGTACGAGGACTTCCAGCTCGAGGGCTACGACCCCTGGCCCCACATCAAGGCCGACGTGTCAGTATAGCCGCTTATTTTATCTTAGGATTCTTACTTTTAACAAGGTCAAAGAGATAAGTGGCCTTGATAACGATGTTTCCGAAATTTGACTTGGCGAAATAGTCACGTTTGGAGTTACCGTAGATGTTGCCCAAACCGTAGTAGTAACGGCCTTCTACCATGAAATGACCGAAATGACGGTTTGAGAACTCCACGCCCAGACCTCCGGCAATGCCATAGTCCAGTTTGTTCTCGACAGGCATGTGATACATATTCGAGAAATGATAGGTAACACCATCCTGAACAACATCAGGGCCAGAGATATGCGATATACGGTATTGCCAGTTAGGATGGTCAAGGTCGAAGTTGGCCTCCGTCTTCTCACTGAGATAATAACCTAACTGCGGACCTACCTGGAAGTAGACTTGGAGTCCGCGACGTTCCCTACCCCATCCCAGACGGGCAAAAAGGGGTACCTGTACATAGTCGATGATGCGGCGGTACTCCTCGGCGAGTCCTGTCTCGGTGTTGATGACGGGGTTATCTTCAGGATCCCAGATGCGCTCCTCCCATCCTATCTGGGAGTAGTTCACCTCAGCTACAATAGCACAAATACTGTTGAAATACTTCTCACCAGTATAACGAAAGGTCAGTCCCATTGTCTTGCCCTTCAACTGGTTTTGGGGGATGGTGGGCGTAAAGCCAATACTACTCATAATCAAGCCACCATTAACGCCAACAGCCAGTTCGTTGCGATAATCACCAACCTGCGCCTTGGCGCCTATGCCAAAGAAGAGCATAGACAGGAGTATGGCTATTCTGATTCTCATATCCTAAAACAAAATAGCCTCTACCCGTTGTTCAGGCAGATAGTGAATAAACTGTAAGAAGCGGTTGCGGAGTCCGCCATTGCCTATACGCTCAAATTTCAGTGGTGTCTGCACCGGCTCATAGTTCAAAGAACCAACAGTTCCTGTAAAGTCCTTTCCGTATTTCCGGAAACCCTGTAGGAAGAACATGGCATGGTCAAAACCCGTAAGGGCAAAGCGCGGCAATGACTGCATCATGTCCTGATGGAAATTCCAGCGGTACTTCTGTTCAATCCGCAAAGTCTTCGAAGTCAAGGCATTGTAATAGAACGCCGACGGGATATAAGTGTCGTACTTGTAGAAGTTGTCTAACTGCTGCTTAGTGTACATCAGCCAGTCGGTATAGCCAAAGAGTGTTATCTTCAAACCAGGATTCGTCGCCGTCAAGCCGTTCAACTTGGCAATGGCCACATTCAATTCCGGTGAGCGTCCTGTATTCAGGATGACGATGTTGGTCTGGGTCTTATTGAACGACTTGGCAAAGTTAGCTTCCGATGACTTCAGGTTGGTAATATCGTATGCTATGCCCTTCATCTCCAACTGACGGCGCAGGCCAAACGTGAAGATACCCTTCGTACTGGTAGAGTCGTTACAGTCGACAAACACCGGGTGGCAGCCTTCGAAGCGCTTCAAGAACTGTTCAATCACCAACTCATTGAAGTTATTTGCCGACTGGTACACTTGAAAGATATTACGGTTCGTCATCAACTGCGGTGCATTGATGGAGAACGGAATAATCAGGCGGATATCATTCTGGGTGACAAACTCAGAAAGCTGAGCCATCTGTTTGGAATAGAGCGGTCCGATAATGAAGTCGCACTGGCTCGCAGCCTTATCACGCAGTACGGGGGCAATATCCTCATTGTCAGGTGTATTCCAGGCATGCACGTCAATGTCGTAGCCCTGCTTGCGCAAGCTGTCACAGGCCATCAGCACTCCACGATAGTACTCCACCATGCGGCGACCGTCGCCATTGATGTCGTGTAGGGGCAGCATAATACCCATGCGGATGGCATTGGAACTTTTTTTTGCCGTCGGTTGTTTAACCTCAGAAGCAACAGGCTGCAGTTGTGGTTGGGGAGTCTGCGTTTCCACCTTATTACCTTTGGCATAGGGAATCATGATGTAAGAGTCCTTCTTCAGTTCATAACCTGGCTTGTTCATCTCCGGATTAGCATCAACCAACTCCTGAATAGTCAGTCCGTACTGACGGGCAATTCCAAAGATGGTCTCCTTTTTCTTTACCTTATGTATTTCACGCCAAGTTTGTGACTGAGCAGTCACCGTTCCTACCATGAAAGCAGCCATGACAGCCAACAGAAAATATCTGATTTTCTTGTTCATTTTCTTTCGTTTTACTGTTTTGCGCTACAAAAGTACTAAATAATTGTGAATTATGAATGATGTATTATGAATTATTTAGTATCTTTGCACCAAAATTCAGGAAAAGACATGAAAATAAAACAATATCTTTTGCTTGCCTTGTGGCTACCGCTGACAGCAGGAGCCCAAAAGGTTGTGCCGAGTGCCACCTACGTAGATGAGAACAACAATATGGTGGACAGCGAGAGCGACTTCACGGCACAAGCACCGCTTGATGTTTCCTTCAGGGCCAATCCCAAGGACCTCGGCGAACACACGGCGGCTTTCGAGTGGCACTTCCGAAAAGAGGGAGACGCAAAGGATCTGTTAGTACGCTATGAAGAAGACACCCAATACACGTTCAAGGAATCGGGAACGTTTCTGGTGATTTTGAAGGCAAAACTTACTGATATAGCTATGGAACTTGACTCTGCGGTTATCAAGGTGACCATCAGCGAGAGCCGCCTGGTGATGCCCAACGCCTTCTCGCCCAACGACGATCTCAAGAACGACATCTACGGCGCCAAGGGTGTATGCGACCCCAACAGTACGGAGCACTACAGGAGCATCGTCGAGTTCCACGGTTACATCTTCAACCGCTGGGGCCAGAAACTGTTTGAGTGGACGGACGTGTCGAAAGGCTGGGACGGCAAGTACAACGGAACACCCGTCAAGGAGGGCGTCTACTTCGTGAGAGTGATTGCCAAGGGTGCTGACGGTCGCGAGTACAACATTAAAAAAGACATCAATCTGCTTCGTAGCTATACAGAAGGCACCGGCACCTCAAGTAACCCATGAAAGAAAAGATAGAGGTTTTCGGAGCCCGCGTCCACAATCTTAAGAATATCGACGTCGAGATTCCCCGCCAGTCGCTGACCGTCATCACCGGCCTCAGTGGCTCGGGCAA
>Ga0310786_10004864_pt1 | contig 18499 bp, 14 predicted proteins | sample AusTroGonzalo_MG_FD_203881 | JGI IMG/M metagenome (GOLD analysis project Ga0310786, IMG submission 203881) | Bovine rumen microbial communities from tropical cattle in Woodstock, Queensland, Australia - Gonzalo_03 (v2) (version 2) | ecosystem: Host-associated > Mammals > Digestive system >... | reverse complement strand
GACGCCGGCCCCGGCACGGGAACGTGCATCATGGACTTCGAGCACGACAACAAGGGCTTCGTGATGGGTGGCATGCTCCACACCGACTTCCGCTGGACGCCGTACCAGGTGGCGAACCGACAGGTCGCAGGCGTTCCGGCTTGGGGGAAGGCGCGCAAGGATTTCATGCGCGTCAACTACAAGCGCTTCATCCGCATCTGCGGGCCGATCCAGCAGATACCGCGTTGGGACAACAGGGTTGTGCTTGACACAAGCCGCAAGGACTACTGGGGTCTGCCGTTCCTTCGGGCGCTTGGCCAGGAACATCCGAACGACTACAAGAACCGCGTGTTCATGGCCGCAAAGGCGCGTGAACTCGTGGAGAAGTGTGGTGCGCACGACATCAGCGGTTCCTGCGGCTGGCCGAAAGACGGTCCGTCGAAGTCATGGTCGTTTGGCGGTCAGCACCAAAGTGGGTCTTGCCGCATGGGGACAGACCCCAGGAAGAGCGTGACGGACAAGTGGTCGCGCGTGTGGGACTTCCCGAATCTCGTCATGGCCGACTGTTCCGTGCACGTGAACAACGGCGGCATGAACCCGGTCCTAACCGGCATGGCGCTCGCGTTCCGCGCGGCGAAGCACATCGTCGACAACCGCAGGGAGGTTGGGCTATGAAGCGCCTCGGCATGGTCTGGACGATCGTTCTCGCCCTGGTGGCGGTCGGGGTCTTCGCCGGCGTCGGCGCGTTCTGCCGGTTCGAGTTCGCCTCGCCGCAGAAGACGTGCACGCTGTGCCACGAGATACGCGGCTCGCGCGACAGGTGGGCGAAGTCTCCGCACAAGGACGTCAACTGCAAGTCGTGCCACGGCGGCACGCTGGAGGCGCTCGGCGACAACGTGAAGCGCGGCGTGAAGCACGTCATGGGGGCCGACTACGCAAAGCTTGACAGCGTGTTCTGCCTTTCCGAGAAGCAGGTGGAGGAAATCTGCGGGCGCTGCGCGAAGTGCCATCAGGCCGAGGCCGCGCAGTGGGCGGCGAGCGGACACGGCAAGCCCGCGTCCGCATTTCTCCAGGACGAAAAGCACAACGCGGCCTGGAAGCCGGCCGACAACTGCATGAGGTGCCACGGCATGTTCCTGGAAGGGGATATCGAGGAGAACGTCGTGCGCAAGGACCTTGCCTCGCGCAGGGTGATACCGTGCCTTGCGTGCCACAGGATCCACGCCGAAGACACCTTGCAGCTCTACTCGCGCAACGAGCGCACGAGCATCTCGGCGGCAAACCTCTGCATGCAGAAGATTGCGACGGAGGACGGCAAGCCCGTCCGGCGTTCGCCCGATGCCCAGAACAGGCTTTGCGTGAGCTGCCATGCGGCGAACGCGGAGGGGATCGCCGGATCGTCTGACGACCGCACGCCGCTCGGCGCACAGGAGGGCATGTCCTGCACCGATTGCCACAAGGGCCACGGACGCAAGGCCGACGCCTCTCGCGGACGCTGCCCGCATCCGCATGTGCGCGACCGGCGGCCCGGCCGGGTGCGCCGAAAGGCAAGTAGAGGGGCTGCCTGACGGTACTATGAAATCGCATCGCATGCATCTGCTTTCCTTCTGCGGGAGCGGCATCCTCCGCGGGGCCGTCCTCCTGGCCGCGGCGGCAGCGGCTTCCGGCGCCGTTCCGGCCGCCGGCGCATCGTCGCCGGAGATGGTGTTCCATGTATCGCCGGACGGCGACGACGCGGCCGACGGGCTGACGCCCGCCTCCGCGTTCCGCACGCTCGAGCGCGCGCGCGACGGCGTGCGCGAGATCCACCGCCGGACGCCGGGCGGGAAATGCCGCGTGAAGATCGCCGCCGGCAGGTATTTGCGCACAGCGCCGTTCGTCCTGACGGGCGAGGATTTCGATACCGTCTACGAGGGCGGCGGACAGGCTGTCGTCTCCGGCATGGTGGAGCTCAAGGGCGGTGTGGAATCCCGCGACGCGCACGGGCGCGTGTGGCTGTTCCACGTCCCCGGCGCGGCCGAGGGCAAGGTGTGGTTCAACCAGCTCTGGGTGAACGGCTCGCGAGCGGCGGTCGCGCGCTGGCCGAAGGCGCAGAAGGACTGGAAGTTCGCGACGAAGCGCACGGACTTCCTGCATCCGGCCGATGTCTCGCAGACGATCGTCACGAATGCGAAGACGAAGGTGGTGACCGTATTCCAGCGCCTGTTCGCCAATCCCGGAGACCTCGACCTGCTCAAGGGCGTGGATGCCGCCGGCCTGAAGGACATCTCGCTGATGGTGTGCCACAACTGGGACGTCACGCGCAGGATCGTGCTTGGATTCGACGCGGAGAAGGGGATGATAGAGGCGCGGGGGCGCCCGTTCAAGCCGTGGAACCCGTGGCGGAAGAAGTCCATCTACTATCTCGAGAACGTGCCTGCGGCGTGTACTGAGCCGGGAGACTGGAGCTTCCAGAGGCGCACGGGCGTTCTCATGTACCGTCCGCGCTCCGGGGAGGAGCTTGCCACGTCGTACCTGGAGATACCGCGTACCGGGCACACACATCTCGTGGAGATGGACGGAGCCAAGGGCATCGTGTTCCGCGGGCTGGTCTTCGAAGGTTGCGACGTGACGCGTGAGCGCGGCGCCATGCACCAGGGCAATCTTCGCGAGGCCCTTGGCGGCATGGCGTGGGACGCGCCGGGGCCCGTGCAGTACGATCCGCAGCAGGCTGCCTACTACGCCGGGGCGATGGTGCGCGGCGACAGGCTTGCGAACGTCGCCTTCGAGGAGTGCGTCCTGCGCCACACGGGAGACTATGCCATCTGGTTCCGCGACGGCTGCGTGGATTGCAGGGTCGAGCGCTGCCACGTGTACGACACCGGCGCGGGTGGCATCCGCATAGGCGGCATCGACAAGAAGAACCCCTCCCGCAGTCTTCTCGTGAAGAACTGCCTCGTCGAGGACTGCGGCCTCGTGAACCCCTGCGGCGTGGGACTCTGGATCGGCGAGCCGCAGCACTCCCGCTTCCTGCACAACCACATCCGTCGCACGCGCTACTCAGGCGTCTCTATGGGATGGAACTGGTCTTACGTCGGCGTGGGCGAGGGGAACGAGCTCGCGTTCAACATCGTCGAGGACGTCGGGCTCGGCGGCCTCACCGACGAGGGGGCCGTCTATCTCCTCGGCCGACAGGACGGCACCACCATCCACGACAACGTCCTCCGCCGCGTGGACGGCTACACCTTCTGCCGCTGGGCGCTCTATTTCGACCAGGGCACGAGCGGCGTGACGGCCTACAACAACCTGTGCTACGACGCGATCGACGGCGGCTTCACGTTCCACTACGGGCGCGACAATGTCGTCTCGAACAACATCTTCGCCACCGGCCGCGCCAACCACATGGTGAATGTCGGGCGCGCCGAGAAGTTCAAGATGATTGAGTTCACGCGCAACGTCGTGTGGTGGGACGCAAACGACGAGTACTGGGACGTGCGTGACAAGACCGTCGCCTACCGTGACTACGGACGCGACCGCCAGCCCGGCACGATGGTCTTCTCCAGCAACATCTGGTGGTGCGCCAACGGCGAGGTGAAGTTCCGCGCCGGGCACTTCACCGACAAAGAGAAGCGCATCAACGGCCTCCTCTCCTTTGACGAATGGCGCAAAGCCCCCTACCAGGCCCCCGGCAACGACGATGGTTCAATCGTGGCCGACCCGCAGTTCGTCGATCCCCACGCCGGGGACTTTCGTATCCGCAACAAAGCGCTCATCGAGCGTATCGGCTTTCGTCCGTGGAACTGGCGCCTCGCCGGAATCGAGCCGAACGTAAAGATTCCGCAATGACCCATTGATGGAATCGGCATTTGGGGGTAGGCCACGAGAGTATCCTGTGGTATAATACGCGGTTGGAGGTATAAGGAGTCTATTATGAAGAAACTGATGGTTGTGTCCGGCTTGGCGGCGGTAGTATCTTCGTTGTTGACATTCGGTTCCGATGGAAACGCCGATGGCAACGTCTCGAACCATGGTTCGGGAATGGCGAAGCAATGGAAGTATCTTCCGCCGCGCGATGTGGATCCAAAGGCGGCGACACTTGGAAGTCCAATCCCTCGCCGCTGGAGCGGACAAAAAGCCGCGCTCGCGTTCTCCCGCATAGAGCGCGGTTCAAACGGCATAACGCTCTCGTGGGCGGATGCGGCCGAAGCCAGGAACGCCCCAATGCTCAAGGGAGATCCGCGCAGCCTGTGGAAGGGACGTTCCCCCGACAAGCCGCCGGTCACCGAACCGCGTCTTTACGCAATGGGCAAAGACGGACGCCTCTTCCGCGACACGCTGCCGCCCGCAGGCGAGTTGATGCCGTTCGTCGTGGTCGTGGATGGCAATCCCGAGGACGGCCATGGCGGCTACGTGCTGGGATGCGCGGGCGGCGAATGGTCTTTGACGGGCACCAACGACTTTGTGGCCGTGGCGGGCGCGAATCCATATTCGATCGCGTTCGACGGCACGTGGCTCGCCGGACTGCAGACGGCCGCCCGCGAAAGGCCAGGCCTTTTTGCAAACACCGAGGGCATCTCCCCCGATCTGTGGGTGACGGTCATCTCCGAATGGGTGCAGGACGACAACAAGTGGAACTGTCCGTCCGCCGGCTGGACAGACTATCTGCGGCGGCGTTTCGCGTCCCGCGCCAAGCTGTTCGCGGATCCTCGCCTCAAGGAGACGTTCGAGAAGGGAATCCTGTTCAACACGCGCCGTACACCCACATGGAACCACTGCGTTGCGCAGTACTTCGGCTGGCGCCAGCGCCCCGGCGGCACTCTGCTTGTGATGGAAGAGCCGGGCCGTTCGTTGAAAACGCGCGACCTTATCGCCGGGCGGATGCCGAACGGCAGCTATCTGGAGCCGCGCCTTTCATATGGCGCCGACAAGACCCTCTTCGCGTTCGTCGAGACAGAAGGCGCGCTAGACCCATATTCGATGCCGGTCAACGAGAAGGGGACTGACGACCATTACTACCACTTGTGGTCGGTCAATATCGACGGTTCCGGCCTCAAGCAGATCACGCATGGCGTGTACGAGGACTTCATGCCGGAATTCCTCCCCGACGGCGACATCGCGTTCATGTCGTCGCGCCGCCGCTCGCAGAGCCGCTGCTTCTGGTACGGCTACTCCAACCGCTGGCAGGCATACACGATGTTTCGGATGAAGCCCGACGGATCCGACATACGCCAGCTTTCGTGGAATGACGTGGCCGAATGGTTCCCCTCCATGGCGAACAACGGCGAGCTCCTCTTCGCGCGCTGGGACTACATCGACCGCGACGCCGTGCGCCACCAGAACCTGTGGAGCATGCGCCCGGACGGCACGAACCCGAAGGCTGTTTGGGGCAACGAGACGCCCAGCCCGCACTGCACATTCCAGCCGCGCGCCATACCCGGTTCGCGGAAAGTGGCGTGCATCGCCTCCGCGCACCACGCCGTCACGGGTGGCCCGCTCATCCTCATCGACCCTTCCGTGGACGAGAACAGCGAGGCGGCCGTCACGCATGTCACGCCTGGCCACTATCCCGAATGCGACATGAAACGCCCGGCGGAGGACCGTTCCCCCGAAGCGCACAACGACTGGTACAACTCGCCGCATCCTTACGGCGAAGACCTCTTCCTGATCTGCTGGAGCCGCGAGCCGCTCCACTACGAACCGAGCCGCTCAGCGCCAAGCGACTCTCTCGGCATCTATGTTCTGGCGGCGGACGGACGGCGCGAGGTCCTTTGGCGCGACGGCTGCCTTTGCGCATGCTCGCCGCAGCCGCTCGTGCCGCGCCAGACGCCTCCGAAGCTCGAATCCCAGTTCGACACGTCCCTCGCGGCGCGGAAGAAAGGCGAGGTCTTCCTCGCCAACGTGTACCGCGGCCTGACGAACGCCGCCCCCGGCTCGCTCAAGGAAGTGCGCGTAGTGCAGATATTCCCGCGCACCGCGCCCGACCAGTACAAGCCGAACACCGGGCGCGGCGGACACGAGAACGCGCGCGCCGTGCTGGGCACCGTCCCCCTGGAGGAGGACGGTTCGGCTCGCTTCATCGTGCCCGCCGAGAAGCCGCTGCTCTTCCAGATTCTCGACAAGGACGGCTTGGCATGGAGGACCATGCGCTCCACGACTTCGCTCATGCCCGGCGAGCGCATCTCGTGCGTCGGATGCCACGAGTCGAAGCGCGAAGTCTCATACGGTCCCATCTCCGTCGCCCTGAAGCAGCCTGCCCGCGAACTGAAGCTCACGCCCGAGGCCGGGCGCCCATGGGGATTCGTCGAGAACGTGCAGCCGATCTTCGACGCGAAATGCGTCAGCTGCCATGGCGACGAGAATCCGCCGAAGGGCGTTGCGCTCACGCGCACGCCAGATCCGCGCTTCGGGCAGAAGCCGCATGTCGTCGAGGTGGGGCCGCTGCAGTTCTCCGCGCCGTTCACCAAGTCGTACGCCACGCTTTGCTTCACGGATGAGCCTACGGGGCGCAAGTCCAACGTGAAGACGTTCGAGAAGCCGTTCCAGTGCTGGAAGGTACGCATGGGCAAGGACATGCAGGGACGTTCCGCGCAGATGGTTCCTTGCTGGCCCGAATACAACCATGTGCAGACGACGCCGGAGGGACCGGGCAACAACGCGCTGGGGTCGGGACTCTTCGGCAAGCTCTCCCGCGGCAAGCATTCAAAGCTGCTCACAGACGCCGAGAAGCGCATTCTCGCAACGTGGATCGACCTTAACGCGACGTTCTACGGCTGCTACGAAGAGCCGTACCTCACCGACCAGCTAAACGGCAAGCCCATCCCCATGCCAGAACGGCAGTGATATTCATTTCACCCACTTGATTCACGCATCCACGCCAACGGCACGGTCGGATAGTCCGGCGCGCACTAGCGCGTAGGAGCGCGTCCCGTCGGGACGGATGAATATCGCCGCCGAATCGAGGAAACGAATCCAGTTTGATTCGTTGAAGTCCGTCTTCACGCCGCGTGCGTGGAGAAAGGCCCCGTTGTAGAGGTCATGCGTCGTGAAGATTCCGAGGCGCGCGGTGAAGTACGAAAGGCACCACTCCTCAAGGCGGTCCGTGGCCGGCCCGAGAGGATGGAAGCCGATCTGGCGCCCTGCCTTGAAGTAGGCGAATATCTTGTCGAAGAAGAGGCCGTCGCGGAAAAGCTCGAACACCGCTTGCTGGTCGGAGAAGTAGAACGAGGAGTTGCCGAGAAGGCCGTCAGTGGGGATAGGCGCGTCCGGCACGCCCATGCCTTCCGCTATGCCGGCTGCGGTCATGCGCGTTCGGCGCAGCGGACTTGACATGAACTGCACGTCTCCCGCGAATGCCCTGAGCCGTTCTCCGAAAGCGACGGACATCGCGTATCCCGCATCGGTGAGGGGAAGCGATTCGCCGAATGTGGGGTCTTCATGGTCTATGTGCGGTCGCTCGCCGTGGCGCACCATCAAGAGCGCGCGGCTGCCGTGCTCCAGTTCGGCGATTGCCTCGTCAAGTGTTATTTCATTTCTCAGTTGCATAATGACCGCCTCCGTTACATTGTGCCCATAATGCCTCATGCCGACATATATGATACCAACCTGGATGGTGTTCATCAAGTGGCTTGTCACGAAATCAGCATAGTTGCATGATTGACATTGGTCAAGAAAAAACCTACAATTTTCTCATCCAATTCTTTAGGAGGAATGTCCGACGGAATTTAAGGAGAAGTCTTCATCGAAGAGAAAGGAACGAGACATGAAAGAGACCACCATTGCCACTATTATGATGGCGGGATTTGCGCTGGCGGCGCTGCCGACGAAGTTTGTGCTGCCTGACCCGGCGCAGCTGAGGGTGAACGCGGGAAGGGTGATCCAGTTTGAGCATCCGCTGCCGCGCATGAGATGCGGCAATGCCAAGTGCGGGACGTACAACAACGCGGAACTTTCGCTTCCGGGCGTTCTTACGACGTCCGATTTCCGTCTCGGCATGTTCCTGCAGAAGCTCCGCGAAACCATCATGTCGAACCGCCGTCTTGTATTCGTGGACGACAAGGTCCTCATGTGCAACCACAACTGGATCCGCGACCACGTGCACCAGATGAAGGGCTGGCGGCACTGGGAGCGCGACCCGTTGTCGTTCCTCCAGTTCATCATCGACACGCAGCGTGCGGACGGACAGTTCTTCGAGCTGCTCAAGCAGATGGACGACTGCCACTGGGCGATGGTGGGACCTGAGTCGCACCGCCTCTACCCCGAGGACAACATGTCGCTCGTGCGGCTCGATCTCGAGGCGGACGTGGAATACCTTGTCGTGGAGGGCGCGTGGCAGTACCACCGCATGTCGGGCGACGACAAATGGTTCGCCTCCGTCCTCCCCGCGCTTGAGAAGGGAATCGACTACCAGACGAGCGATCCGCTGAGGTGGGAGCCGTCGTTGGGGCTATGCATCCGCCCCTACACGATCGACACCTGGGACTTCACGACGGACGTCTCGTCCGGCACAGACCGCCGCATCACGGGCAAGCCGCTTTGCGCGATGCATGGCGACAACACTGGCGTATACCAGGCTATGATGATGCTCGCCTCGATGAACCGCAGGCTTGGCAATGCAGACGGAGCGGCCAAGTGGGAAAGGCGCGCGGCGGAGCTTCGCGGGAACATCATGAAGCACCTCTGGAACGGGAGCTTCTTCGTACACCAGCTCCCCGTGCGCGGCGCGAAGCCGCTCGACGAAAACGAGTCGAAGCGTCTTTCGCTGTCCGACGCCTATGCGCTCAACAGGGGCATCCTGTCCGGTGACGAGTGCCGCGCCGTGATCGATGCGTTCATCGAGCGCGGCAAGACGGCGGGTACGTTCGCGGAATGGTTCACGATCGACCCCGCCTACGAGCCGACGTTCCAACGCTACAAGCCTGGCGAGTACGTGAACGGCGCGATATCCCCATTCACGGCCGGCGAACTCGCAAAGGGCGCGTTCGAGAACGGACGCGAGAAATACGGATGGGGCGTAATCTCGCGGTGGATGGAAATGCTCGAGAAGGACAAGGCGATATATTTCCTCTACAACAGGAAGACGGGCGAGTCCATGTCGGAGGGCGCTGGCCCGAGCGCATGGGGCGCGGCGGCGCTGATGGACGCGGTGGACGAAGGGCTTGCCGGAGTCCAGGATCTCGACTGCCTCTACAGGCGCATCCGCTTCGCCCCGCGCTGGGCCGTCACGCCGTATACGGAGGGGCGCTATGTGACGGGCTACGAGATATCCGGCAAGTGGGTCGATGTGCGCTGGATTTTCACGGACAAGGGCTTCCGGTATCGGCTTGCGTCGCCTGCAGAGGAGGTCCGCGCACATCTGATGGTTCCGATGGGGAAGATTCCGGCCAAGCTGCTCGTCAATGGCGTCGAGACGTCGTTCGAGAGGCAGGACGTCTGCGGTTCGCTTTACATCGACGCAGTCGTCATGCCGGAGAACGGCGTAGCCGACTTCGAGGTTGTCTACGAAATTTGGAATTGCCAAGCGTCATCATAAATTGATATAATGAATGCGCTATGGGCGTAGTGTGACAAATGCCGTCCCTGGCGAGCGAGGAGAGGACGAGATGAGCGATCTTATAGAGCCGAAATTGATACCTGATGGCGCGGTGTACGGCGTCAGGCAGTATTCGTATACTGTTGACGGGCGCGACGGCATGGACTACATAGCCGCGCTCGCAGCCGCGTCGTTCAAGGATTCCGTGGCCATAGAGGCGGCAGCGTCGTCGTATGCCGCGGTGATACGCCAACGGCAGAAAAAGGTGTCCGACCTCGGATACGCGCTCGCCCAGATCAACTGGTGCATGGCCACGATGGATCCGAAGAGCAACGACCCCGACAAGAAGAGCTCTGCAAACGTAGATCTTCCCAAAGCAGTGTCGCTGCTCAACCAGTACGGAATATCGATTTCGGTGACTGACGGCAACAAGCTCACGTACAGAAACGCCAGCACCGCCCAGAACAACATACAGTACGCGCTGGACGTCGAGAACAACAACCTTCAGCAGGACACGGTGTCGCTGCAGTCGATGATCACGAAGCGCGACAATTCATACTCAACCGCGGCCAGGATCGTGAAGAAGGCCGACAATGCCGCATCGAAGACAATTTCCAACATCGGCTCGTGATGATGGCGGTTTCACGCGAGACGGCAACGGCATCGCAGCCGTCCGGGTCGAGGTTTGACATCAGAGAAAAGGAATAAAAATGAAGTACATTGCATATGTCGGGCACCAGACCGACGAAAAGGAAGAGGGCATTCGCATTCTTGAGGCCGACGCCGATACGGGGCGGTTTCGTCAGCTTCGCCTCATCCATTTGCAGAACCCGATCTACATGGCGCTCAATCGCGCCAAGACGCGCCTCTACACGTCATTCTCCGATCCCACCTACGGTCCGCGCGGCAAGACGGGCGGTCTTGCGGCGTATGCCGTGAAAGGCGACGATCTGGTGAAGATCAACGCTCTCGGAACTGGCGCGACGACGCCGTGCCATGTTTCGCTGGCTCCCGATGAGAAGGCTCTCGTGTACGCGGAATACAGCGGCGCCACGGCAGGTTTCGTGGAGATCGGCGAAGACGGCGCGCTCAAGGGCTCCGTCGTGCAGACGGCCATCACCGATCCGACGGGTCCCAACAAGCCGCGCCAGGACAAGCCGCACGCGCATTGCGCAGTCGTCTCGCCCGACGGCAAGAACTTGTGCGTGGTCGATCTCGGCGTCGATCAGGTGAAGGTGTACGACTGGCAGAACCGCGCCGGCGGCCTAAAGGAGCTTCCGTCGCGCACGATCCACACCACTCCAGCCGGCGCCGGTCCGCGCCATATCATCTTCCATCCGAACGGCAAGTTGGCGTTCGTCATTTTTGAGCTCGAGAACTACGTCACCTCGTACAAGTACGACGGCGAGTCGTTCCGCCCCGTCCACCAGCTGTCCCTTTTGCCCGCCGGCTTCACTGAATTCTCCAAGGCTGCGGCGATCAAGATATCCGAGGACGGCACGCAGCTCTTCTGCTCGAATCGCGGCCACGACTCCATCGCGGTCTTCGCGGTGGATTCCGACACCGGCGCGCTTGCGCTTCTCAACATAATCAAGCTCGGCGGCGCCTTCCCGCGCGATTTCGAGTTCATGCCGGGCGGCAAGTTCCTTTTGGCGGGTCTCAAGATGAGCGGCATACTGCGCTCCTATGCGTATGACGCGTCGAAGTGCACGCTTGAGCCCGTGATGGAAATGGGCGGGCTTTTCCGCCCGCTGTTCATGAAGTTCGGCAACAAGATCGAGGCGTGACGAAACGAGGAGGCTGAAGCATGAACATTTCAAGAAGAAACTTCCTTCACATCTCCGCCGCCGGCGCGCTATCCTTTGCGGGAGGATGCCGCTCGCTGTTCACAGGGGCGTCCACGGACTACGATCCAAACCTGACGGTGTTCTTCTCGGATGTCCATGTTCGCGGCGGCAAGTCCTACCAGCTTGATCGCTTCATACCGTTCGTTGGCGAAGTGCTGAAGATGAATCCGCTTCCGAAGAATGTCGTGATATTCGGCGACCTCGCACATCTCTACGGCATCAAGGCGGACTACGAAACCACGGCGCCGTACTTGAAGCAGCTCTCGGACGCGGGAATCACGGTCACGATCGGCATGGGCAACCATGATCGCCGTTCCACGTTCTTCGAAGTGCATCCAGATTACAAGAAACGCAGCAAAGTGCCGGGCAGGGTCGTGTCGGTGGCTAACATAGGACATGCCGATCTGCTGATGCTCGACTCCCTTGCCGGCGGCGACGATCGTGGCGCGACCGACATGGGGCCTGTTCCCGGAACGCTCGACAAGGAGCAGCAGGAATGGCTTCTCGCAGAACTTCCCAAGTGGAAGCGGCCGGTGTTCGTCTGTGCCCACCATCCTCTGAAAGAGCTTGTCGCGGGCGGCAAACCCCTAAAGCAGCTGATCGGCGCCTCTCCCGCCGTCGCCGGCTACATCCACGGCCACAATCACCGTTGGTACACGGGCTGGGAACCGTACAAGTGGGGCAGCCAAGCCATTCTCCGCTCCCTTTGCCTTCCGTCAACCGGCCATTGGGGCGACATCGGCTATGTTTTATTCCGCACCACGCCGACCTCTGCCACGGCGACGCTTGAGGAGCGCGAGTTCTTCTTCCCCAAGCCGCAGGAAAAGAACGAGGCGCGTCCCGAAGTCTGGGACGTGATCGTCAACGAGAACCGCGGCGCGACTTGCAAGTTCCTGCTGCCCAAGGCGTAATTCCATGGCTACAAGTGCAAACTACTCGAGATTGGGGCTGTTCATAGTCTGCGCAAGCGCGCTCATAATCGGCGCCATCGTGTGGTTCGGAGGCGCGGGCGGCAAACAGTTCGAATTTCTGGTCGAGACTTACTTCAGCGACCCCGTGAGCGGGCTGGACGTCGGCAGCGCGGTCAATTTCCGCGGCGTGAAGGTGGGGTCGGTGAAGAGAATTTCCTTTATCGCCACCGAGTATCCCGAAGCGGCGCCCGAGGATCACCAGACGATCTGGGTGCAGATCGCCCTTGACCGCCGTCTTGTGGGAATGAGCGACGATTCCGACGGCGCATGGATTCGCGATCTTGTCGATAGGGGCATCCATGCCACCGTTTCCGCGAGCGGCGTGACGGGTCTTTCGCACATCGAAGTGAACTTCCCGAAGACCAAGATCAAGGACAAGAAGATATCCTGGAAACCGCGTTCCATATGCGTGCCGCCTGCCCCCAGCATACTGCAGAACGTCGCGGACTCCGTGCAGCACATCTTGGATCAGATCAACCGCATGGATATCGTGGAGGCGTGGACGAACCTGATCACCACGATACACGACGCCGGTTCCGCGTTCAACAACGCAAGCATCCTCCTTGATTCGCAACGCGGAAATCTGGGCGAGATCATCGATAATGTTCGCGACACCACCCAATCGCTCCGCGCATTCGCCGATCAAATACGCGACAATCCGGGCGCCATCATCCGCGATCGTCCTCGCGATCCTCTCGCCGAGACTCGCTGAGAATTGGTTTTGGCTTGCAATGGCCCCGAAAAACGAGTATAATCTTGCGGGAAAAAGGACATAACTAGGAGAGAGCCATGGCAAACAACAAGTATTTGGACGCATTCATGAAGACCTTCCCTTACGAGGGCCTGACGTACGATGATGTGACGCTCGTCACTCAATATGCCGATTTCCTGCCCGACGACGCTTCGCTCGAGACGCAGCTCACGTCGCGCCAGAAGATGAAGATTCCTTTCGTCTCCGCCGCCATGGACACCGTGACCGAAGCGCCGATGGCCATCGCAATGGCGCTCGCCGGCGGCATCGGCGTGATCCACAAGAATCTCGAGGAGGACGACCAGGCCGCGCAGGTTCGCAAGGTGAAAGGATACCTCAACGGCCTCATTGCAAAGCCCGTCTGCTTCCATGAGACAGACGACATATCTTTCCTCCGCTCCGAGAAGCGTCGCCTCGGCTTGAAGTTCAACGGCTTCCCCGTCTTGGACGCCGGCGGCCACCTCGTGGGCATGATCACCTCAAGCGACCTTCGCTACGCACCTCTTGACGCGATGAAGCTTTCCGACGTGATGCAGAAGGGCATGGTCACCGCCAAGCCCGGCACCACGCTCAAGAAGGCATACGATATAATGCGCGCCAACAAGATCGGCAAGCTGCCGCTCGTGGACAAGGCGGGCCGCCTCGCGGGCCTCTATTCCTTCACTGACGTCCAGCGTCTCGTGGAGAACCAGAATCCGTCATACAACTGCGACGACCACTTCCGCCTTCGCGTCTCCGCATCCGTTTCCGGTGGCAAAGGCGATCTCTCGCGAATGGAGAAACTGGCCGACGCCGGCGTGGACGTTGTTGTGGTCGATTCGGCGCACGGGCACTCCAAGGGCATCATGGACATGACGAAGTACATCGTCAAGCACTTCCCGAAGGTGGACGTGATTGCCGGCAACATCGCCACGGGCGAGGCCGCCATCGCGCTCGCGAAGGCAGGCGCGCACGCCGTGAAGGTGGGCATCGGCCCCGGTTCCATCTGCACCACGCGCGTCGTCTGCGGCGTGGGCATTCCGCAGCTCACGGCGGTCTACTCCGCCGCAAAGGCGTTGCGCGGCACGGGCGTGCCCGTGATCGCCGACGGCGGCATCAAGCTCTCCGGCGATGTGCCGAAGGCGATTGCCGCAGGCGCCTCCAGCGTGATGCTCGGAAGCGTGCTCGCCGGCACCGAGGAGAGCCCCGGCGAGAAGATCTACCAGAACGGCCGCCAGTACGTCGTCTATCGCGGCATGGGCTCCATGGCCGCGCTCAAGAACGGCAAGGGCTCGCGCGCGCGCTACTTCCAGGACAACGAGGCCGACGAGAATCTCGTGCCGCAGGGCATCGAGGGCATGGTGCCGTATTCTGGCCATGTGGCGTCCATCATGACGCAGTTCTGCGGCGGCCTTCGCGCTTCCCTCGGCTACTGCGGCACGCGCACCATCGCCGAGCTTCAGGCGCGCGGCAAGTTCTTCCGGGTGACGGCCGCCGGCCAGCGCGAGGCGCGCCCGCACGACATCACCATCACCAAGGAAGCGCCAAACTACCGCGCATAGCATGTGACGCATGCGTTATCCCCCCTCAATCCTTGGAGAGGAGACGGTGAGACATGGCAAGGGTTCTGCTCCATACATGCTGCGGACCGTGCGCGAGCGCGTGCGCGCCAGCGTTGCGTGACGACGGAAACGCCGTAGCCCTGTTCTTCTCGAATTCCAACATCGACACGCGCGAAGAGTTCGACCGCCGCCTTGCCGCAGCCCGGAAGCTAGGCGAGGCGGACGGAATCGAAGTCATCGCCGACACGTACGATCACGACGATTGGCTTGAGAAGGTAGCCTCCGGATTCGAGGATTGCCCTGAGCGCGGCGAACGGTGCGCCCGCTGTTTCCGCTACAGCCTTTCCCGCGCCGCGGCTTATGCCGCCGCACACGGCTACGACGCATTCACCACGTCGCTGACCGTCTCTCCGCACAAGGTTTCGCCAATGGTATTCGCCGCCGGCAGGGCGGCCTGCACTCTGGGCGCCGCTGAATCGCCCCCGGTGTTCCTTGAACGCGATTTCAAGAAGAAGGACGGATTTCTGCGCTCGCTCAAGCGGAGCGCCGAGCTTGGCCTCTACCGCCAAAGCTACTGCGGCTGCGAATTTTCACTTCACCGCCAAAGCAGAATTTGGTAAACTTCCAGCGTTTCTTCAAAGCAGAAAAAGGGAAAAGCATGAACATGAGCCGCAGAGACTTCATTGAAACCGCGTCCGCCGCCGCGCTTGCAACATGCGCGACAGGATGTTTTGGCGACTGCGCCGACCGCCTTGGCGTGTGCAGTTGGTCGTTCCGCCTTCCGCTCGACGGCGTGGCGGCCGAGATGTCGAAGATGGGCCTCAAGCGCATCCATCTCGCCCTGCAGCCGTTCCTGGAAGGCGAATCTCGCCATGGCGCCGCCGAAGGCGCCGGCGCTCTCGACAAAGTCAAGGCGCGCCTCGCTTCCGGCGAATGGATACTTTCCGCGACAATGATCGGTTTCCCGCAGGAAGACTACACTACGCTCCAAAGCATCAAGAAGACCGGCGGAGTGGTCCCCGATGACGTCTGGGAATCTAACAAGAAGATCGTCAAGGCAGGCGCAAAGCTCTCCGCGGAGCTGAAGTCGCCCATCCTCACAATGCACGCCGGAACGCCGTCCGAAGATGCCGCCGCCAAGAAGAAGTTCGCCGACCGGGTGAAGTTCGTGGTGGACACATGCGGCGAGGCCGGAATAGCCGTCGCTTTCGAGACTGGCCAGGAGACGGCCGAAGAGCTGGCAGAGTTCCTTCAGGCCGTGCCCGGTGCAGGCGTAAACTTCGATCCCGCCAACATGATCCTCTACGGCAAGGGCAATCCAGTCGCCGCCGTGAAGACGCTCGCTCCTTGGATTCGCCACATCCACATCAAGGACGCCAAGTACACGGCAAAGCCCGGCGAATGGGGCTCCGAGGTGCCGTGGGGTGACGGCGACGTGAACCCTCCTGCGTTTTTCGCGGCGCTCAAGGCCGGCGGCTACGCCGGGGCGTTCGCCATCGAGCGCGAGGGCGGCGACAGCCGTGTGGCGGACATAGCCCTTGCCGCGACGCGCTGCCGCGAGCAGTTCCGCCAATGATCTTGCTGCGTCTTGTCGGAGAGATTGACCATTGACCACCAAAATGCCATGAACAAACAATTTCTAAACCGCCGTGATTTCATACTGGCATCGGCTGCGGCCGCTGCGGCAGCGCCTGTAGCGAAGGGGCAGGGCGTTTCCGGCATCCGTCCAACCCGATTCCCTCCAATGAAGGTCGATGGGCTTGAGCCGCGTCCAGATTTCTGGCGCGTGCGACCCGATGAGATCATCGCCCTCTGCGAGAGCGCGACTAAATGCTCGCGGAAGGAGGTCATATGCCATACGCCGCTCGGCTATCCGGTATATGCCCTGTTCTACGGCGACTTCAGCGAACCGCCGCCTCAGACGAACTGGTCCGCCGGCGGTTCATCAACAACGTACCGCAACTACACCGCCCGCCCTGCGGGAGGACCGCAGACGTTCCTTTTCATCGCGGGCATCCATGGCGCAGAGCCCGAGACAGTCGCGGGAGCGGTGAATCTGATAAAGGAACTTGAGACTGGCGAAGATTTCCTCGGGCGCCGTCATGACGAGCTTGCGAAGTTGATCTCGCAGTACCGCTTCATCGTTGTGCCCTGCGTGAACATGGACGGCAGGGCCATTTCGCCCGATCATCTTCGCGGCATAGACTGGAATCGGTTCCGCCATGTTTCGCAAGGCACGTGGAAAGACGGCTCGCGCGTAGGCTGGCGCGGCAGCAAGGCCTGGTTCCCGTTGCCGCTCGACCGGGTGTCTTACCCAGGCGGCTACCCTAATTCCGAAGGCTACAACATCATGCACGACGCCGCACCCGGCGACATACGCACCGCCGAGGCCCGCGCGCTCCTGCAGCTCGCCGCACGCTGGCGCGTCGATGCGCTTTTGAACGGACACTCATACGAGTATGCTCCGTCCATACTGCCCCTAAGCTCGATCGACTACCCGGAAAAACTTGCCCGCAGCCGCGCGATACGATATCGCTGCAACATGGCCATGCACCGCGCGGGACTCACGGCGTTTCAACCCGTTCCGCCCGAGAAGGATCGTCCAGGCAGGCCGGGCATCAATCTCAACAACGTCCTGTCGCTTGCGTCGGGCGCGATGGCATTGACGCTCGAATGCAGCGTGTCGTACGACAAGCCGGAGAAGCCGCCGCGCGTTCACCCAACGCGCAAGTACACGTTCGAGGAGTTGATGGAGCCTGTCTTCATCACGCTGCGCGAATACCTTGCCGATGGCCTTGAGGCCCCGTTTATCGTCCGCGGCGACGAAAAGATCCATCAGGACTGAGCGACGGCGGTCAATCCCCCGTTCTTAGCAAGTGACACATCTCGCTTAGGCAGATGCCGTCATTCGGCTCGTCGGCGTCTTCAATCGCCGCAATTCGCGAAAGAAGATCCTCTATGACGGCAAGGCGCTCTTCAAATGTTTTCCTTGAAGCGCCTTTTTCGATTATCGCAGACGCTTCCTCTTGGACGGCATTTGTCTCCGACGTCAGCCATCCCTTGCCTTCGCCGCCAAAATCTTCGAAACTCTCGAGTTTGACATCCTTGACGTCCTTGTTCCATCCCCAGAAACGGCCTTTTGACAAACGTTCGACCTTGACGGACATCGGAAAGGAATTTGATGACACATAAGCCTTGATGCGCTCGATTTGATTTGTGCGATGGGCGAATGTAGTCTTTGCCATTTCAAGTTCCTTGTCGATTGAATCGATCTTTTCCCGCTCGAGCTTGAGGCGCGTTTTCAGTTCTTTCTTCTGTTCCTTGAAAAGTCCGAGCCAGAGTTTTCGATATTCTGAGGGATCTTTTTTCTTCGCTTCTTCAGTCCATTCCCACGGAAGTATCGTTTTCGAGTGCGCCTCGAGCCAAGAGAATATCCTCGGCTCCGACTTCTTGTCGGAGTCGGTCCACTTTTGGGGTGGAGTCCGAAGAAGTCGCTCGGCGTGCTCTTCCGCCGTCTTGGCGATGAATTCCGCCATCGTCCGGAGCGTGTTGGCCTGTTGTGGTTGAGAATTGAGCCATATGCGGTACGACAGCGACAATGCCGTCATGACCGCAAATCCAATGGCAATCATACTGATGGCTTTTTTAGATTCGTCTTTCATGGCATTGGTGTCCATTCGCTTTATCTTTTCCTCGGTTTCATCGGGAAGTATCATATCATATTGCTTGGCGTCCCACAACCTCCACTCAAAACTTCTGTCATTCAATGGGCTTTTGGGACCATTTTCATATGTCAATTTTCATGTGTTGCGGGGTGAGCAAAATGGGAATACTTCGGGCGAGCAAAACGGGACGCCTTGCAAGCCCATGGACCCCTGCAAACATTGGCTTTGAGCCTTGAT
>Ga0310786_10004863_pt1 | contig 18500 bp, 17 predicted proteins | sample AusTroGonzalo_MG_FD_203881 | JGI IMG/M metagenome (GOLD analysis project Ga0310786, IMG submission 203881) | Bovine rumen microbial communities from tropical cattle in Woodstock, Queensland, Australia - Gonzalo_03 (v2) (version 2) | ecosystem: Host-associated > Mammals > Digestive system >... | reverse complement strand
GGATTCCAACCATTGCTCTGCCTCCAGTTTGCTGCGTCCGTATGCGGTATTGGGCTTGGCTTCATCACTTTCCAGAATTTCTGTATAGGGTTGTTGTTCACGGATAGCACCCATAATGCTGAGTGAACTGATATAGACGAAACGGCGCAGGGGCATCTTTAATGCCTGAATGGCACGAACGAGGTTTTGCGTGCCCTCCGTGTTGATGCGATGGAAATCTGCTTTATTTAGACACTTGGTGACACCTGCGGCATGCACGACATAGTCGAATTGGTGGTCTTTCAACTGTTCTTTCAGCTGTTCTTCTGACGACAGATTCAGTTCAATGAAGTGGATACGCTCGTCTGTCAGGAATTGGCGTGAGCTGCTGCCACGTACTGCTGCCCACGTCTCAAATCCTTGTCGGAGTGCCTCTTCTACAATAAATGAACCAATAAATCCGCTGGCTCCTGTGATGAGAATCTTCATTATTTCTTAAATTTTGCTGCAAAGTTACGCATTTTATTCATAACTTTCGTATCTTTGCACAAGAAACTATTAATTTCATGATACTATGAGTAAGAAAAAAGGTGGAAAACGACTGAATAAGCGTATGCTGCAGGAAATGCTGCAGACGCTGTTCCAACAGAATCCTAACGAGACATTTTCGTTTAAACAAGTATTCAAAGCACTGAAACTCGATACGCATCCCACAAAGATGATGGCTGTCGATTTGATGGAGGAAATGGCGTGGGACGACTTCCTGTCGAAGGTCAGCGATAACTCATATCGTCTGAATCTGAAAACGCAGGTGCAGGAGGGTACATTTATCCGCAAGGCCAATGGTAAGAACTCGTTCCAACCCGATGATGGCGGCACGCCAGTTTTTGTGTCCGAGCGTAACTCACTGTTTGCCATGAATGGCGACCGCGTGAAGGTGGCTTATATGGCTCGCCGCGAAAAGCATATCAAGGAAGCGATGGTGGTCGAGATCCTCAGTCATAAGCGCGACCAGGCTGTCGGAAAACTGAAGGTCGAGAAGGACTATGCCTTCTTAGTAACTGAAGGCAACATTTTCGTACACGATGTATTGATACCCAAGAAGAAGCTGAAGGGCGGCAAGACGGGCGACAAGGCTGTCGTCAAAATTACGCAGTGGCCGTCGAAGGACTCGAAGAATATCGTGGGTGAGGTTGTTGACATTCTGGGTAAGGAGGGCGACAACAATGTGGAGATGCACGCTATTTTGGCGCAATACGGTTTGCCCTACAAGTATCCGAAGGCTGTCGAGGATGCCGCAGAGAAGATAGAACCGGGTATTACGGAACAGGAGATAAAGCGCCGTGAGGATTTTCGCGATGTGTTTACCTGTACCATCGACCCGAAGGATGCCAAGGACTTTGATGATGCGCTGTCGATTCGCAAACAAGGTAAACTGTGGGAGGTCGGTGTACATATTGCCGACGTGAGTCACTATGTCAAGGAAGGTTCAGTGATTGATAAGGAGGCCACGAAGCGTGCCACCAGCGTCTATTTGGTCGACCGCACCATTCCGATGCTGCCAGAACGCCTGTGTAACTTCATCTGTTCGCTGCGTCCTGATGAGGAGAAGCTCTGCTACAGCGTAATCTTCGTTTTAGACGAAGATGCCAATGTCAAAGATTACCACATTGCCCATACTGTCATCAAGAGCAATAGACGCTATGCCTACGAAGAGGTGCAGGAAATCCTGACGGGTAAGGATGGCGACTATGCCACAGAACTACGTACGCTGGATAAACTGGCCAAATTGCTGCGCGAGCGTCGTTTCAAGGGAGGTGCTGTGAAGTTCGACCGCGAGGAGTTGCACTTCGATATTGACGAGAAAGGCAAGCCTGTCCGCGCCTACTTCAAGAAGTCTAATGATGCAACCCAGCTCATTGAGGAGTTTATGTTGTTGGCCAACCGCACCGTTGCCGAGAGTGTCGGCAAGGTGAAGAAGGGTACCAAAGGTAAGACGCTGCCTTATCGTATTCACGACCAGCCCGATCCCACCAAACTGGAGACACTACGTGAGTTCGTGGTGAAGTTTGGCTATAAGATGAAAACCAGTGGAACGAAGGGCGCTATCTCGAAGTCGTTGAATGCGTTGATGGACGGTTGTCAAGGCAAGAAAGAACAGAAACTCATCGAGACGGTGGCTCTGCGTGCTATGATGAAGGCTAAGTATTCGACGCATAACATTGGACACTACGGTCTGGCTTTTGAGTATTATACGCACTTTACGTCACCTATTCGTCGCTATCCTGATACGATGGTGCATCGTTTGTTGACGAAATACCAGGATGGTGCCCGCTCTGCTAATCAGCAGAAATATGAGGAACTTTGTGAGCATTGTTCGGACATGGAGCAGACGGCACAGCAGGCTGAACGCGACAGCATCAAGTATAAGATGGTCGAGTTTATGGAGGACAAGATAGGTAATGAATACGATGCCCATATCTCTGGTATTCAGTCGTATGGCATCTATTGTGAGATAGACGAGAACCACTGCGAAGGTATGGTGCCGATGCGCGATTTGGATGATGACTACTACGACTTCGACGAACGTAACTACTGTCTCGTGGGACGTCGTCATCATCACAAGTATCAGTTGGGTGATCCCATTCGTATCAAGGTGGCACGTGCCAACCTCGAGAAGCGACAGCTCGACTTCGCCTTAGCTGATTAAATGCCCTACCACGAAAAACTGAGCCTACTTTTGGTGGGCTCAGTTTTTTTTTGTACTTTTGCAGCCAAAATAAAAAGATTATGAAGATAGAACAACAGATACAGCAGGCCGCGATGGCCGCAGTGAAGGCACTCTACGGACAGGAGGTGCCTGAGAAAATGGTGCAGTTGCAGAAGACGCGTAGCGAGTTTGAGGGTAGCTTGACCCTCGTGGTATTCCCATTTGTTAAGATGGCTCGCAAGAGTCCTGAACAGACTGGTCAGGAACTGGGCGAATACCTGGTGCAGAACTGCGATGCCATCAGCAAGTTTAATGTGGTGAAGGGCTTTCTGAACCTCAGCATTAGCGACGAAGCGTGGCTCTCACTGCTGGCCGACATCGATGCTGATGCGCATTACGGCGAGAAGGCCGCTGACGAGAATTCCCCTCTCGTCATGATTGAGTACTCATCACCCAACACCAACAAGCCCCTGCATTTGGGCCATGTACGCAACAACCTGCTGGGTTGGTCATTGGCACAGATTATGGCCGCTAACGGCAATAAGGTGGTGAAGACCAATATCGTCAACGATCGCGGCATCCATATCTGTAAGTCGATGTTGGCATGGCTGAAATATGGTAATGGCGAGACTCCAGAGTCGTCAGGCAAGAAGGGCGATCACCTGATTGGCGACTACTATGTAGCCTTTGACAAGCATTACCGTGAGGAAATCAAGGAACTCGTTGCCCAGGGCATGGACGAAGAAAAGGCCAAGCAAGAGGCTCCGCTGATTAAGGAAGCTCACGAGATGTTGGTGAAGTGGGAGAACAACGACCCAGAGGTGCGTGCCCTGTGGGAAAAAATGAACAACTGGGTGTATGCTGGTTTCGATGAGACCTACAAGAAGATGGGCGTTGGCTTTGATAAGATATACTACGAATCTCAGACTTACCTCAAGGGCAAGGCCAAAGTGGAGGAGGGACTCGCCAAGGGTCTCTTCGAGCGCCATGAGGACAATAGTGTATGGGCTGACCTGACCAACGAGGGACTTGATCAGAAGCTGCTGTTGCGTAGCGATGGCACTTCTGTCTATATGACGCAGGACATCGGTACGGCCGAGATGCGTTTTCAGGACTATCCCATTGACAAGATGATTTATGTCGTTGGTAACGAGCAGAACTACCACTTCCAGGTGCTCTCTATCCTGTTGGATCGTTTGGGCTTCAAGTGGGGTAAGGAACTTGTTCATTTCTCTTACGGTATGGTAGAACTGCCTAACGGTAAGATGAAGAGCCGTGAAGGAACCGTTGTTGATGCTGACGATTTGATGGAACTGATGGTTGAAGATGCCTACAAGACCTCGATGGAGCTGGGTAAGTTTGATGATATGACCGAAGAGGAGCGTCGCGAGATTGCCCGCATTGTGGGTATGGGTGCCTTGAAGTACTTCATCCTGAAGGTGGACGCTCGTAAGAACATGCTGTTCAATCCTGAGGAGAGTATCGACTTCAATGGTAACACGGGTCCCTTTATTCAGTACACTTACGCTCGTATTCGCTCAATTCTGCGTAAAGCAGCTGGTTTAACTAGTACGACTGGCCTAACTAGTGCTACTAGCCTCAGCGATAAGGAAGTAGAACTCATCCAAAAGATGTCAGAATATGGCGCAGCTGTCGAGCAGGCCGGCAAGGATTATAGTCCTTCTGGTATCGCTAACTACTGCTACGAGCTGACAAAGGTATTCAATCAGTTCTATCATGACTTCTCAATATTGAATGAGCTCGACGAGCAGAAGAAGGCTGTGCGTCTGATGTTGGCCAAGAATGTTGCCAAGATTATCAAGAATGCAATGGCTCTGCTTGGTATTGAGGTACCTGAAAGAATGTAATGGTAAACCCTCCCGATTATAGACACGACACCATACTGCCCTTGCCCCTTGAGGTAAGGGCAGACGCGTGGGCTGTGGATGCTGCATGTAGTGGCAACCCTGGTCCTATGGAGTATCAGGCCATTGATCTGGCTACTGGTGCCCGTGTGTTTCATTTTGGTCCTATGAAGGGCACCAACAATATCGGAGAATTCTTGGCTATTGTCCATGCCTTGGCACTGATGCAGCAGCAAGGACTGCACGACAAGGCCATCTATAGTGACTCTTATAATGCTATTCTGTGGGTCAACAAGCGCCAGTGTAAGACAAAATTAGAGCGTACCCCTGAGACGGAGCCGCTCTATCAGATTATTGCTCGTGCGGAACGTTGGCTGCAAACCCACCAATGGCGCAACCCCATCATTAAGTGGGAGACTCAGAAGTGGGGTGAGGTTCCTGCCGACTTCGGTAGGAAGTAATCGTATTTCCGTTATAATCCTTTTTTGATATCAACATCACCTCAGCAGGTAGCTGGGGTGCTGGTGTACCGTCTGTCACCGTGATGGGTGCTGTCTCGACGCGTATCTCGTCCCATAGCCCAGCTTCGATAAACGATTCATGTGTTTGTCGGCCACCCTCGACAATCAATGACTGAATGTTGTGTTGATAGAGGTCGTCCATCAACTGTGTGATAGGCCGGTCGTGTGTCAGAACGATGCGTTTGGGGTTAGGACCGTGCCAGTGGCGGACGGTCAGCGCAGGTTGGTCACGGTCGAAGGTAGTATGTCCGACAAGTATGGCATCCTCTTCCGCACGCAGTTGATGACTCAGCATTTGCGTCTGTTCGTTGCTAATCGTCAGGGGCTTGAAGTGGTCGTCAATAAACCCGTTCGCGGTCTGTGCCCATTTTAGGATAATATATGGACGGTGTTTGCGGTGATAAGTAAAGAAACGGCGGTTCAGCCATTGGCATTCCTTTTCCAATACGCCAACCGTTATTTCGATGCCTGCATCTTTCAGTTTCTTGATGCCACGACCCTGCACCTCAGCAAAGGGGTCGATACACCCCACGACAACCCGTTGTACACCTTTATTAATAATAAGGTCAGCACAAGGTGGCGTCTTGCCATAATGCGAACAGGGTTCCAGCGACACGTAGATGGTGGCGTCTTTTAAATGTGCTTCATCCTCTGAACTTACACTGGCAAAGGCATTGACTTCGGCATGGCCCTCGCCGCAGCGCACATGATAGCCTTCACCAATGATGCGCCCATTAGCTACGATGACAGCCCCCACCATCGGGTTTGGTCGTGCCCCATGAAAACCGTTAGCTGCCAGTTGAATGCAACGCAGCATATATTTTTCGTCCTCACTCATCACTTTTTTACTTTTTTACTTTTTTACCTTTTTACTTTTTCGTAACTTTGCAGTATGAATTACAATGAACTGTGGCGCCAACTGACGCAAATCTACGACGAGGGCGAGGCCAAGGCTATTGCCCGTATGACGTATGAGGAGCGCTTCGGCCTCACGTTGTCAGATATTTACCTCGGCAAAGATACACAATTATCTGCAGACAGCCAAGCAGAATTGGAAGAAATCGCCAAGAGACTATTACATGGCGAGCCTATCCAGTATGTTATGGGACATGCCGACTTCTGCGGACGGGTGTTTTTGGTCAATGAGCATGTACTGATTCCTCGTCCGGAAACAGAAGAACTTTGTCAGTGGATTACCTCACAGGGGGACTGTCCATCTGTGAGGTTGCTCGACATCGGAACAGGCAGCGGTTGTATTGCCATCACGCTGGCTGCAGAGATACCACAGGCTCAGGTTACGGCATGGGATATCTCAGCAGATGCCTTGGAAGTGGCACGCGATAATGCCAGACGTAACAATGTTCATGTGACGTTCGAACAAGTAGATGCCTTGAATATTTCTCACCTCTCACCTCTCACCTCTGAATACGATCTTATCGTCAGCAATCCTCCTTATATATGTAATAAGGAACGCGAGGCTATGGAAGCTAACGTATTGGATCATGAACCCCATACGGCGTTGTTCGTACCCGACGACGACCCGTTACTGTTCTATCGGGCCATTGCCCAATATGGGCGGACGGCCTTGAAAGAAGATGGCTGGCTTTATTTTGAAATCAATCCCATTTATACCAAGGAAATGTGTGATATGTTAGGTTCGATGAAGTACCACGACATTGAAATGAAGGAAGACCAATATGGTAAACAACGCATGATACGAGCACAACGATGAAACAGAAAACAGAGAATGATGCCTATCTGACACTGGCAGCACTATGTGCACAGGCTGAGCATTGCCAATATGAAATGCAGGAAAAGATGCGTCGCTGGGAAATCCCTGAGGATGCGCAGGCCCGTGTGATGGCTAAGCTCATCAAGGAACGCTATATTGATGATGAACGTTTTGCCCAAGCCTTTGTCAAGGACAAGATACGTTATAACAAGTGGGGTCGTCGCAAGGTGGAGCAAGCTCTCTGGCAAAAACGTATTGATGAGGATATTCGCAAACGGGTGCTCGACGAGGTGGATGAGGACGAGTATCTTAGCATCCTACGTCCACTATTGAAACAGAAACGTAAGACTATCAAGGCTAATAGTGATTATGAACTGAACCAGAAACTGATGCGTTTTGCTTTAGGACGTGGTTTTACGTTTGATATTATCCGGCAATGCGTAGATGTGGAAGATGAACTGGTTTAGCAGATTCCTCGATTTCATTTCCCCCCGTCTCTGTGTGGTCTGTGGACGTCGACTGTCGCCCACCGAGCGCAGTCTTTGTTCCGTCTGCCAACTCCATCTGCCACGTACGGCTTTTCAGTTTACGCCCCAAGACAATCCGATGGCTCAGCTCTTTTGGCATCTGGCACCTATCGAACGAGCTGCTGCATTCATCTATTATCAGCCCCATTCCGAAATGGCTCGTATGGTCTATCGGTTGAAGTACCGTAATAGTCCTGATGTGGGCGAGGACTTGGGACGACTGATGGCGACGGATTTTCTGTTGGCTCACTATTTCGATGACATAGACCTGTTGGTTCCTGTTCCGCTGACCAGAAAACGCCAGCACCAGCGTGGCTATAACCAAAGCGAGATGTTGGCTCGTGGCATCAGCGATGTCACGCACCTGCCAGTGGCGGCTAAAGCCCTGAAACGCCAGGTGTTTCGCGAGAGTCAGACCCATCTGAGTCGTCATGAGCGCCAGGAAAATGTGGATGGCATCTTTGTCGTGACTGATACTGAGATTCTGAAAGGTCACCATATATTGTTGATAGATGATATCTGCACGACTGGTGCCACACTGACGGCTTGTGCCCAGGTACTTGCTTCGATTGAGGGTATTCGCATCAGCGTGCTCACCCTCGGATTTACCAAGGATTAAGCACTTTGCAACCGAGTTGCAACACATGTTGCCTACCTTTGCACCCAGAAACAATTAAATGCAAAAGATATGGCACATCAACACGAACACCATCATTGCGAGACCTGTTCGCATGAACATCATCACGAACACGAACATCACCACGAGCATTCGTTGAAGAAACAACTGTGGCTTATTGTTGCTACCGCCATTTTGTTGGTTGGGGCAGTCTTTATCGAACACAATACGAGTATGACCACGTGGCAGCTGCTACTGGTTTATCTGGTTCCTTACCTCTTGATAGGTCACGAAACACTTCATGAAGCTTGGGAAGGTATCACGGAGGGTGACATGTTCAACGAGCATTTCCTCATGTCTGTGGCTACTATCGGTGCCCTCTGCATTGGTTTCCTGCCAGGTGCTGAAACCGAGTTCCCTGAGGCAGTCTTCGTCATGTTGTTCTTTCAGGTTGGCGAACTCTTCGAAGGTTATGCCGAAGGAAAAAGTCGCGATAGTATTGCACACCTGATGAATATCCGGCCTGATGTGACGAATATAGAGGTTAGTGGTGAGAGCGGAGAGGTGAGAGAAGTTACTGTAAGTCCTGAAGATGTTAAGGTTGGCTCTACCATCATCATCCGTCCTGGCGAGAAAGTGCCGTTGGACGGTGTCGTTGTTGAGGGGACATCTTCATTAAATACTGTTGCCCTGACGGGTGAGACGCTGCCAAAAGATGTGACTGTAGGCGACGAAGTCATCTCGGGTTGTGTCAACCAGTCTGGTGTACTTCGCGTCCGCACTACGAAGGCCTTTGGCGAGAGTACGGTGTCGAAGATTATCCGTCTGGTGGAACATGCTGGCGAACACAAGTCGCAAAGCGAGACGTTTATTACCCGCTTTGCCCGCATTTACACGCCTATCGTGGTCTTTGCCGCTATCGCCATCGCAATACTCCCGCCAGTATTCATATCTCTCACCTCTCATCTCTCACTTCTCACTTTTCTGCCTACTTGGCTCTATCGTGCCTTGATGTTCTTGGTCGTTTCCTGTCCTTGTGCATTGGTTATTAGCGTGCCATTGACGTTTTTCGGTGGCATTGGTGGTGCGTCACGTCAAGGCATTCTCGTCAAGGGTGCTAACTATCTTGACGTGCTGGCAAAGGTCGATACCGTGGTGTTCGACAAGACAGGAACGCTGACACATGGCCAGTTCGCTGTTACTGCTGTCCATCCCGATGGCAAAGAGTGTACGACGGAGTCCTCGCACCTCTCACCCCTTACCTCTCACCTCTTGCATTTGGCGGCTCATGTCGAACACTTTTCTACCCATCCCATTGGTGCAGCCCTGCGCGATGCATTCCCTGATGAGGCTACCGACGGTTGTCAGGTGAATGATGTCGAGGAGGTGGCAGGCGAAGGCATCCGTGCACGCATTGGTGACAAGATGGTATGTGTGGGTAATACAAAGATGATGGACCGTATCGGAGCCCAGTGGCACGACTGCCATCACGTGGGTACTATCATCCATGTGGCTATCGACGGGGATTATGCAGGTCATATTGTCATCAACGATAAAATCAAGGCCGATAGTGCTGAGGCTATTCATCGTCTGCATGCGTTAGGTGTCAAGCGCACCGTGATGTTAACGGGTGACCGCAAAGAGGTGGCCGATCATGTCGCCCAACAACTTGGCATCACGGAATATCATGCAGAACTCCTGCCCGCCGACAAAGTCGCAAAAATAGAGAGTCTTATTAACCCCCTCTACTTGGAGGGGGCAGGGGGAGGCTTCCCCTTAGCTTTCGTTGGCGACGGCATCAACGATGCTCCCGTCTTGGCTCGTGCTGATGTGGGTATTGCCATGGGAGGCTTAGGTAGCGATGCCGCCATCGAAGCTGCCGATGTGGTGCTGATGGACGACCAGCCGTCAAAGATAGCCCTTGCCATTCGCATCGCACGTCGCACTTTGGCGATAGCTCGTCAGAATGTTGCTTTCGCCATAGGTGTCAAGGTAGCCGTGCTCTTGCTGGCTGCCTGTGGTATAGCCACCATGTGGATGGCTGTCTTTGCTGATGTGGGAGTTACGGTGCTGGCTGTCCTTAATGCCATGCGTGCTTTGAGTACCCCGACCGCGAATCGAACGCGGAACTAAGTCTTAGGAGGACCTTGTTATATCCATTTAACTATCAGGGCATCACTTTCCAGTTGCAAAGGTACGAATAAGCGAGAGAATAACCAAAGAATAAAGAAAAAAAAGCTGTTTTTTCTTTGTATTTCGCTCGATTTACACTACCTTTGTCGGCAAAACAGAAATAATAACAGGATTATGAAGAAGATAACGCTGGTATTGGTGATGGCCCTGATGGGGCTGGTAAGTTATGCACAGCAGGACGCTGTGGCAGTGGTAAGGTATGGCTATCTGAGCTACGATTCAGTGTTTAAGGCTATGCCTGAATATGCAACGATGCAGGTGTCTTTGCAGGCACTTCGCGACAAGTATGAGGCTGAGCAGAAGCGTGTGGAGGACGACTTCAACAAGAAATATGAAGAGTTCCTTGATGGTCAGGCTGGTTTCCCACAGACTATTCTCCAGAAGCGTCAGAGCGAGTTGCAAGAGATGCTGGACAAGAATATTGCCTTTAAGAAGGAGAGTCAGCGTCTGCTCGGCAAGGCAGAGAGCGATGCTAAGGCTCCGTTGAAGGCGCGTCTGGCTGGTGTGCTGGCCAAGATTGGTCAGGAACGTGGCTATGCCTTCATCCTGAATACGGACTGCAATGCCGTTCCCTGGATGAATACCACGATGGGTGACGACGTGACGGAAGTTGCGAAAGAATTACTAAAGTAATTGTCAATTGTCAATTCTCAAGACTCCATTATCTCAGGCCCCTGGGCCTATTGGTATCTTTGACAGCGGTTACGGCGGACTGACCATACTGCATGGCATCCGTCAGCTGTTACCCCAGTACGATTATCTGTATCTGGGCGATAATGCGCGTGCGCCGTATGGTACCCGTTCGTTCGATGTGGTTTACGAGTTTACCCGTCAGGCTGTCACCCGTCTGTTCGAGATGGGTTGTCACTTGGTGATATTAGGGTGTAACACGGCATCTGCCAAGGCCTTGCGTACCATACAGCAACACGACTTGCAAAAGTTGGATCCTCAGCGTAGGGTGTTGGGCATTATCCGTCCTACTGCCGAGGTGATAGGACAACTGACGCACTCGCGCCATGTGGGTATCTTTGCCACGGAAGGAACCATCAAGAGCGAGAGCTATAATCTGGAGATTCACAAGTTCTTTCCTGACATACAGGTCAGTGGCGTGGCGTGTCCTTTCTGGGTGCCGCTGGTAGAGTATAACGAAGCCGACTCGCCTGGTGCCGATTATTTTGTGAAGAAGCGTATCGACCAGATTCTGCGTATGGATCCTGACATTGATACCATCATCTTAGGTTGCACGCATTATCCGCTGTTGCTGCCAAAAATTCATAAGTATATCCCACGAGGCATCCGTATCGTGTCGCAGGGGGAATATGTGGCTGAGGCCCTGCAACAGTATTTTGTACGCCATCCCAATATCGAACAGCGATGCACGCAAGGAGGAAAGGTGCATTACTTGACGACAGAGAATCCGGAGAAATTCCGGGAACAGGCTCAGGTATTTCTGAATGAGTCTGTAGAAGTAGAGAATATAATGTTGGGTTGACGGCTGTTGCTTTTTACTTCAACAGTCGACGGGCGAAATAGCGTACGGGATACCATACGCTAAGGAATCCTACGGTGATAACGGTGAAGAATATCAGCACGATGTCCCATGGATGGACGCTGACAGGGTAGGCATCAACCACAAAGCTGCCCTCGCTGGAGCCCAGGCGTACGATGCCATACTGCTGTTGCAACCAACAGAGCAACAGACCAAGGAGGATACCAATGACGGCACCGATGAAACTAATCATACGACCTTCAAACAGGAAGATGCGACAGATTTGACTGTCGTTGGCACCCAAGTTGCGCAGTGTCACAACATCGTTGCGTTTGTCGATAATGAGCATGGACAGCGAGCCAATGATGTTGAAGCAGGCTATCATAAGGATGAATGTCAGGAAGATATAGGCAATCAGCTTCTCGACCTTCATGATACGGAAGGTGTCGTCCTGTTGTTCATAGCGGTCAAGTACCTGATATTTCTGTCCAGCAATAGTCTTCATCTGATCCTTGACACGTTCGAAGTCGCTACCGGGTTTCAGTCGCAACTCGAGCGAGGATAGCATACCGTCCTTTTGGAACAGGTTACGGGCAAAGGCAATCGACGTAAGGATATAGTTCTTGTCGTACTTGCCCTGTTTCATGCAGAACACGACACCAGGCGAATAGAGTTCGTCCTCAACGAAACCATCTGTGGGGTCTGCCATGTTGAGTTGCCCTTCACGGCGAGGGGCATAGATTTTCATGGCATTCTGATACGTATAGCCTAAGCCCATCTGATAGGCGATGCCCAAGCCTGGAATGCCGTAGTTGATGTCGGCAGCATGCAGTTCGAAGGTTCCGTCGCCTTCCAGAATCTCGCGGATATGGGTGAGCTGGTCGAAGTTGTCGTCCACACCTTTTATTTTGACCATCATCTGACGGTCGCCATAGACAGCCAAGGCCTGGTCTTCCAGACATTCGGTGGCAATCTCGACCTCAGGCAACTGGCGTATACGGGTCAGTATGGGGTCGTCGGCAGGTGCACTCTTGCCCTTGGCAGGTATGACTTTGAGTTGTGGGTCCATCTGGGTGAAGAAGGACGCCACAAGGTCGTGGAAGCCATTGAACACAGACAGCGTAACCACCAAGGCCAACGTTGCAACTGCAACGCCCACCACTGAAATGGCGCTAATCACGTTGATAGCGTGGGTAGACTTCTTGGAGAAGAGGTAACGCCGTGCTATGTAAAATGGGAAGTTCACTTTTTGAGCAGTTCGTCAATGCGCTCGATGTAGTCGAGCGAGTCGTCGATGAAGAAGCGGAGCTCAGGGACAATACGCATCTGATGACGGATGCGCGTTCCCAACTCGTAGCGTATCTGCTTCTCGTTCTTGGTGATGTTCTTAATGAGCTCCTCGCCACGCTCAGACGGGAAGATACTGAGATAGGCGGTGCAGATGCTCAAGTCAGGCGAAATCTTGGTACGCGTTACGCTGACCATCACACCATGCATAGAGCGGGTCTGCTCCTGAAAGATCAGTGATAGTTCTTTCTGGAGCAGACGGGCTATTTTGTTTTGTCTTGTTTCTTGCATATATTATTTCTTCTCTTCCTTCTTATCTTCTACAATCTCCAATACCTCGACGTCGAAGATGAGAGCGCTGAAGGGCTTGATCTCGCCAGCCTCACGACTGCCGTAAGCCAGCTCCTGTGGAATGTAAAGCTGCCACTTTGAGCCTACGGGCATAATCGTAAGAGCCTCAGTCCAACCCTTGATGACCTGGTTAGGAGCGAAGGTAGCAGGCTCGCCACCATGCTTCTCGGTAGAGTCGAAGACAGTGCCGTCGATAAGACGACCTTCGTACTTCACCTTCACCTTGTCGGTAGCTGTAGCGACAGGACCGTCACCCTTCACCAGCACCTTGTACATCAGACCACTGGGGAGAACGGTGATACCTGACTTCTTTTTCTTGGCCAGTTTAGCCTGTGCAGCCATAAAGGCTTCACCAGCTTTCTTGTTGTCGCCATACTTCTCTAACAGTGCCTCTTCCTTTACCTCCTGCATCAGGCGCTGAGCCAGTGCCGTAGCATCTTCCATGCTCATCAGACCGCCCTTGCCAGTGAAACCACTGACGAAGCCTGCCATGAACTGGTCGAGTGATATGGTTTTGGTGCTGTCTGTTCCAAACAATTCCTTGTTGATGCCAGACATCATCTGATTACCAATCTGCTGACCAATCTGTAGACCAGCATTGTAAGCAGCTTTCTGCTTGTTGTCACCAGCGTATGCACCCTCTTTCAGGCCTTTCACGAAGTCGTCGGAATAGTTGAGGTCAACCTTCAACTGCTTAACGAGATAATCTTTCAGACCTTGTGTCTGAGCCATACCAACGCTATAGCTCAGCGAGTCCACACGTGTTACGGGGGCCTGCTGAGCGTGTACTGAATTGAAAGTAGCACCCACCACGAGAAGGGCGAGTGCTACCATAATAGTCTTTTTCATTACTTCTTAGAATCTACTTCGAGCAGTTCAATCTTGAAAATCAGCATAGAGAAGGGCTTGATGTCAGCACCCTGCTGGCGCTCGCCATAAGCCAACTCCTGAGGAATGTAAACCTCCCAAGTAGAACCAGCAGGCATGTGAGTCAGAGCATCTGTCCAACCCTTGATAACCTGGTTTGCACGGAAGTCAGCGGGCTGACCACGCTTGTAAGAGCTGTCGAATACCTTGCCGTCAAGTGTCTTACCCTCGTAGTGTACCTTCACGCGAGAGGTATCGGCGGGAATGGCACCAGTACCTTCCTTCAGAACCTTGTACTGAACACCGCTGGGCAACACTTTCACACCTTCCTTCTTGGCATTCTCAGCCAGGAACTTCTCACCTTCCTTCTTGTTGGGGCCGAACTCCTTCTCCATGTTCTTAGCCTTGATGGTGCGCATCATGTCCTGAGCCACCTGAGCAGCAGAGTCAACAGTCATCAGACCGCCCTTGCCCAATGTACCGGCAACGAAGCCAGCCATGAAGTTCTTCAGAGAAATGGTCTTGGTAGAGTCGTCGCCAAACAGCTCGTGGTTGATACCCTTTACCATCTGGTTAGAAATCTGCTGACCAATCTGGATACCAGCATAGTAGGCGGCCTTCTTCTTGTCGTCGCCAGCGTTAGCACCCTCGTTCAGACCCTTGATGAAATCGTCCATATAGACAGTATCTACACCCAGACGACCTACGAGGTAATCCTTCAGACCCTGAGTCTGAGCCATACCAATAGCATAACTAACGGTATCAACATCACTCTTCAGGTCAGCCTTCGGAGTACCATTGCCGCATGAAGAGATCATGACGGCAGCAACAGCTGCAATAGCAGCAAATGTAAACTTTTTCATTGTTCTTTTTTTATAAATTATTTCGTTATTACGTTATATCGTTATTTCGAAGTCTCAATTACATCACCTCAATCAGCTCAACATCGAAGATGAGGGCTGCAAAGGGAGGAATAGAACTGCCTGCACCACCTTCGCCATAAGCCAGACGATAGGGGATGAAGAAACGGTACTTGGCACCCTCCTGCATCAGCTGCAGACCTTCCGTCCAACCGGCGATGACCTGCTGTAGTCCGAAGACGGCGGGCTCGCCGCGCTGGATGCTGCTGTCAAATACGGTACCGTCGATGAGGAAACCCTCGTAGTGGCACTTCACGCTGTCCTTGGCAGAAGGTTTCTTACCGTTACCCTCCTTCAGCACCTGATACTGCAAACCTGAAGGTAGCGTGATGACGCCGTCCTTTTTGGCATTCTCAGCCAGGTACTTCTCACCAGCTTCCTTATGAGCCTTGCCGGCCTCTGCGCGTTGCTTGCTGATTTTCTCTTCCTGTGCAGCGAAAAACTCCTGAACTATCTGTTGAGCCTCACTGCTCTTTATCTTCAGTTCCTTACCACCCAGAACGTCCTTTACGGCCTGGGCAAAATCATCGATATTCAGCTCCTGACCACCCATGTTTGCCAACTGGTGACCAATGCCAATACCCAATGCATAACTTACTTTATCCATTCTTCTTATACCTTATTATTATAAAATCGGCTGCAAAGGTACAACTTTTCTATGATTTATGTATGATAATTCTAGAAAAATTACTAATTTTGTGCATTCTTAATATTTTAGTATATGAAAAAGATAGTCGTTTTAACAGGAGCAGGCATGTCAGTGGAGAGCGGACTGAAAACTTTCCGTGATGCTGACGGCCTTTGGGAAGAGTATCCCGTTCAACAGGTAGCTACCCATGAGGGCTGGCTTCAGGACCCCACTTTGGTCACCAACTTCTACAACATGTTACGCAAGAAGTGTTGGAATGTGAAGCCCAACGAGGGTCACAAGCTGTTGGCAGAGTTAGAGAAGAAGTACGATGTGACGGTGGTGACGCAGAATGTGGACAACCTACACGAGCAGGCTGGTTCTTCTAAGGTCATTCATTTGCATGGTGAACTGATGAAGGTCTGTTCCAGCAACGACCCTGACGATCCACGTTACCAGCAGCTGCTGACACCTGATAATTGTGAGGTTGAGCCTGGTACCAAGGCTGGTGACGGTTCACTGTTGCGTCCGTTCATCGTGTTCTTTGGTGAGGCTGTGCCTAATATCACGATTGCTGCTGAGGAATGCCAGTCAGCCGACATCTTCATTATCATCGGCACTTCGCTCAACGTTTATCCTGCTGCCGGACTTATCCATTACGTCCGTCCGGGTGTTCCCGTTTATCTGATTGATCCCAACCCCATCAGTGCTGGTTCTAATGTTACGCAAATTCAGAAAGGAGCCTCTGAAGGAATGAAAGAATTGGTTGAAAAATTGTAGGGTAATAAAAAGTAAAGCCGCCTTTCACAGGCAGCTTTACACAGAGGAAAATGATAAATATAGATTAAAATTACTATTTGTGTGCGTACAAAGATACGAATTGTTTTTGAATCCGCAATGCTTTTCAAGAGTGAAAATTACACTTTAACTCTATTTTAACAATTAACCACCTTTTTTTATCGGTCAATCGGCTTGTTTATTATTTTGTTTACTTTTAAGAACACTTTTATAGGTTCCATCCTCGGTTAAAATGCGCTCTGCTTCGGCAATTGTTTTGTCTGTTCGGAGTCCGACTTGCAGTTGGCCGCCATGATAGTAATATGCTGACACGATATCTTGTTCCAGCAGCATCTGAATCTCTTGACGGTGGACATCCAAATCACGTGCCACGTCGTGATGGTCTATCTTGGCTTTCAGTGCTTCGAACTCTGCTTTGGCATCGTCGTAATATCCCTCGAACTTGGCAGCCTTGACTAATTCGTCAAACTGCTTCTTGCTCACCTGGTCGTAGGTGAAGCCAGCCTGGATGACACGTTGTTTGAATGCCTCGTAGTCTGCATCCGTCAGGTGGAAGTCCTTTGCAGGTGCTATCGTGGGATGCTTGGCGATGTAGTCCACCACATAGTCGAACATCACCTCGGTAGAATCCATTCGGTTCAGATAGAGTGTGATATTGGCCATTGTGTCAGGCTTGACCTCTATGTCGGGCTTGATGCCTTCCTCCATCGTGATACCGCGCCCGCTGGGCAGATAGTAGCGCGAGGTGGTCAACTTCAGGTTGGCGTTGTAGGGCAGTTCGATGTTTGGCACCTGCACCAGTCCTTTACCGTACGTGCGCGTACCTATTATAATACCACGTTTCAGGTCCTGCAGGGCTCCGCTGGTAATCTCTGAGGCCGATGCCGTTTCCTGGTTCACCAGTACGACGATGGGCATGATGGTGTCAAGAGGTTCCATGCGTGTCTTGTATTCGTTGTTGGCACGCTTCAACTTACCCTTGGTTTCAACGATACGCACACCCTTAGGTATCCACATGTTCAGAATGTCGACACACTCCGACAGCGAGCCGCCGCCATTGTTGCGCAAGTCCAGAATCAGTTTCTCGGCGCCCTGCTTTTTCAGGTCCAGAAAGGCCAGACGCATGGGTTTGGCAGGTTCGCCAGTAAATGTGTTCAGATTAATGTATCCTATCTTGTTGTTGCCCTCCAGCATGCCGTACCACGTTATCTCTGGCATCTTGATGCTCTGACGTGTAATCTTGAAGCTCATCTTCTTACCCGTCGAGGGACGCAGAATCTTCAGCATAAAGGTTGTTCCAGGCTCGCCACGCAGATGACTGCTGACGTAGCTGGTATTCTTGTCTGTCATCACCGTGTCGTCAATCTGCAGGATGATATCGCCCTTCTTCAGGCCCGCCTCGGCAGCTGGCATACCTGCATAAGGTTCATCAATCACCACACGTTTCAGTTTCTGGTGGTAACGAATCAATGCACCCACACCGGCATACTTACCCGTCAACATCGTTTTCAGCTCCTTTTGGCGGTCTTCTGGATAATACTCTGTATAGCGGTCGAGTGAGTTCAGCATGGCGTCGATACCTGCTGTAATCACCTTGTTGGCATCCAACGTATCTACATACATCAAGTCCAGATTTTTGTAGAGTGCATTGAAAATCTCCAGATTCTTGCCCACCTCCAACTGATGGTTCTTGCTGTTTTGACCAAAAGCCGTCAGCGACAGCAGGCACACCATTATTTGTAATATGACTCTTCTTTTCATCTTCATTTTATTAATTTCGGGGACAAAATTACAAAAAATTACGCATTCCGAAAATTTTTTTGCCAAAAAGTTTGCAGGATTCAAAAAAACATATTACCTTTGCACCCGCAAATCAGAAATGATGCGCAACTGCTTCAGTAGCTCAGTTGGTTAGAGCACCTGACTGTTAATCAGGGGGTCGTTGGTTCAAGCCCATCCTGAAGCGCCCAAGAAAGAGTCCTGTAAATCAATGATTTACGGGACTTTTCTTTTTCTC
>Ga0310786_10004862_pt1 | contig 18500 bp, 15 predicted proteins | sample AusTroGonzalo_MG_FD_203881 | JGI IMG/M metagenome (GOLD analysis project Ga0310786, IMG submission 203881) | Bovine rumen microbial communities from tropical cattle in Woodstock, Queensland, Australia - Gonzalo_03 (v2) (version 2) | ecosystem: Host-associated > Mammals > Digestive system >... | reverse complement strand
TGCAAAATGAGCTATTGAGCAATTTCAATCGTCGATTTATGCCTGAAGGTAGCTTGAACTCTTGAAACACCTGTGTTCATCGTACTTTGGGCGAGGTTTCAGCCTGCAAAATGAGCTATTGGTCGAATTTTACGAATTACACGAATTGTACGAATTTGTTCTAATTTCACTAATTTTTTCTTGACCACGAATTTTACGAATTACACGAATTGAGCGAATTATTGTTAATTTCACTAATGAAGCGCAGTGTCGTCGGCGGAGGATGAAAGCGCAGCCCAATTAGTGAAATTCATGTAATTTAATTCGTAAAATTCGTAAAATTCGTGTAATTCGTAAAATTCGTGGTTTTTACAAGCCCCCGCATCTGCATGGGAAGGCCTCCCATTGTGACGGGAAGGCCTCCCATTGTTACGGGAAGGCCTCCCATTGTGACGGGAAGGCCTCCCATTGTGACGGGAGGGCTTCCCATTGTTACGGGAAGGCCTCCCGTTAGCACGGGAAGCCCTCGGAGTTAGTTGCGGAAGACGAGGCCGTCGCCGAAGCAGTCGATGATGATGGGCTTGGTGCGATCAATTTGGTCGGCCAGAATCTTTCGCGACAGGTCGTTGAGAACGAGCTGCTGGATGGCGCGCTTCACGGGTCGTGCGCCGAAGTCCGGGTCGTAGCCCTCCTGTGCCAGGAATTCGATGGCGTGCGGCGTCACTTCGAGTGTGATGCCCTGCGGTGCGAGCATGTCGGCGACGTGCTTCATCTGCAGGCGTACCACGTCGGCTATCTGCTGCTGCGTGAGTTGCTGGAAGGTGATGATCTCGTCGATACGGTTCAGGAACTCTGGGCGCATGGTCATCTTCAGCTGTTCGCGTGTTGCGTTCGAAGTCATGATGATGATGGTGTTCTTGAAGTTCGCCGTGCGGCCCTTGTTGTCGGTCAGTCGTCCGTCGTCGAGCACCTGCAACAGTATGTTGAACACGTCGGAGTGTGCCTTTTCGATTTCGTCGAAAAGGATTACCTGGTACGGCTTGCGGCGCACGGCCTCGGTCAGCTGTCCGCCCTCGTCGTAGCCCACGTAGCCCGGAGGGGCGCCGATGAGTCGGCTGACGGTGTGCTTTTCCTGATATTCCGACATGTCGATACGGGTCATCATCGTCTCGTCGTTGAAGAGGTATTCGGCCAGCGTCTTTGCCAGTTCCGTCTTGCCGACACCCGTGGTGCCGAGGAAGATGAACGAGGCGATGGGGCGCTTCGGGTCCTGCAGGCCGGCACGCGAGCGGCGCACGGCATCAGAGACGGCGGTGATGGCCTCGTCCTGGCCAATGACGCGGCGGTGCAGCTCCTCTTCAAGGTGCAGCAGCTTTTCGCGCTCGCTCTGCAGCATGCGGCTGACGGGTATGCCCGTCCAGCGTGAGACGACCTCAGCGATGTCGTCGGCGGTGACTTCCTCACGGACGAGGCGTGCTCCCGACGGAGAACCGTCGGGCACAGTAGCGTTGAGCTGGGCCTGGATGGCGGCGATGTCGTCTTCGAGGGCCTTCAGCTTCGAGTAGCGGATTTCGGCTACGCGGCCGTAGTTGCCCTCGCGCTCTGCACGCTCAGCTTCTATGCGCAGGTTTTCCATCTCCTGCTTGTCCTGTTGAATCTGGTTGATGAGCTGACGTTCACCCTCCCACTTGGCGCGGAACTGTGTCTCCTGTTCGCGGAGTTCGGCAATCTCCTTGTCGAGCTGCTGGAGTTTGTCGGAAGCGGCAGAACCGCTTCCCGCAGTAGCGGCGGGGGCGGTCTCGCGCTTGATGCTCTCGCGCTCTATTTCGAGCTGGGCCAGACGGCGGGTGATTTCGTCGAGTTCTTCGGGCACGGAGTCACGCTCCATACGGAGCTTGGCGGCGGCCTCGTCCATCAGGTCGATGGCCTTGTCGGGGAGGAAGCGTTCGGAGATGTAGCGCTCGGAGAGCTTGACGGCGGCGATGCAGGCATCATCCTGGATACGCACCTTGTGGTGGTTCTCGTAGCGCTCCTTCAGGCCACGCAGGATGGAGATGGCTGACAGCTCGTCAGGCTCGTCGACCATGACGGTCTGGAAGCGGCGCTCTAAGGCCTTGTCCTTCTCGAAGTACTTTTGGTATTCGTTCAGCGTGGTGGCACCGATGGCACGCAGTTCGCCACGGGCCAGTGCGGGCTTCAGGATGTTGGCGGCATCCATGGCTCCCTCGCCGCCGCCGGCGCCGACGAGCGTGTGGATCTCGTCGATGAAGAGGATGATGCGGCCTTCGGCCTTCGTCACCTCGTTGATGACCGATTTCAGACGCTCCTCGAACTCGCCCTTGTACTTCGCACCGGCCACCAGTGCGCCCATGTCGAGTGAGTAGACCTGCTTGTCCTTCAGGTTCTCGGGCACGTCGCCGCGGACGATACGTCCGGCCAGTCCCTCGACGATGGCGGTCTTACCCGTACCCGGCTCACCTATTAATATAGGATTGTTCTTCGTGCGGCGCGAGAGGATCTGCAGCAGACGGCGTATCTCGTCATCGCGGCCGATGACCGGGTCGAGCTTACCCTTGCGGGCCAGGTCGACGAGGTTCTTGGCGTACTTCTCCAACGACTGGTAGTTGTCGTCGGCACTCTGCGACTGTACCTTCTGGCCCTGTCGTAGTTCCTGTATGGCTTTCTGCATCTCCTTCTCCGTGCAGCCGGCATCCTTCATGATGCGGGCGGCGGTGCTGTTGACGGTGAGGAGAGCCCAAAGAATGGGCTCGCATGAAACGAACTCGTCGCCCATCTTCTGTGAAAAGTCCGTGGCGCGCACCAGCACCTGGTTGGCCTCGTTCGAGAGGTACGGCTGACCGGCACCCTGCACGCGGGGCAGGTGCTTGATTTCCTGTTCCGTGAGCATTTCTATCTGCTGGCCGTTGACGCCGAGTTTCTGGAAGATGAAGTTGGCCACGTCGCGGGCCTTCTCCATCGTTCCCTTCAGTATGTGTACAGGCTCGATGGCCTGCTGTCCGTTCAGCTGGGCTGTGTTGACGGCCTGCTGGACTGCCTCTTGGGCTTTGATGGTAAACTTGTCTAATGTCATAGTCTTTCCTCCTAAATCTGTTTTGTTTGTACTGTTGACTGACGTACAAACGTTGTGCCGTAGACGAAAAAGCCGACAAAACGGCAGAATCAGCTGACGTTTTGTCGGTATCGTTTCCTTCCCGCTTCCGTGTTAATCGGTTTAATCCGTGCCCAAAATGCTAACGAATGATATGGGCTTACCGGAAGGAGTCGGTGAGTAGCTTGATTTCTATCTGCGGACTGATGCGCTCGTAGAGGATGTTGTAGACGGCGTCGAGGATGGGCATGTTGACGTGGCAGTGGCGGTTGATCTCCTTCATGCACTTCGTGCCGAAGTAGCCCTCGGCAATCATCTCCATCTCTATCTGTGCCGACTTGACGCTGTAGCCCTTGCCGATCATCGTGCCGAAAGTGCGGTTACGCGAGAAGTTCGAGTAGCCGGTGACAAGCAGGTCGCCGAGGTAGACGGAGTCGTAGGGGTTTCGATCTATGGGGTGTACGGCGGTGAGGAAGCGTGACATCTCCTGCACGGCATTGGCCATGAGCACGGCCTGGAAGTTGTCGCCGTACTTCAGGCCGGAACAGATGCCTGCGGCGATGGCGTAGACATTCTTCAGCACCGACGAATACTCGATGCCGATGACGTCGGTAGAGGTCTTGGTCTTGATGAACTCGCTGGTGAGCACGTCGGCGAAAGCCTGTGCCTTCTCGCGGTCGGCGCAGCCCACGGTGAGGTAGCTCAGTCGCTCGAGGGCGACCTCCTCGGCATGGCTGGGGCCGCCGAGACAGGCGAGGTTGTCGTAGGGCACGTCGTAGACCTGGTGGAAGTACTCCGAGCAGACGAGGTTCTCGTCGGGCACGATACCCTTGATGGCCGTGACGATGAACTTGTCCTTGATGCGCGTCTTGAGCTTGCGCAGGTGGTTTTTCAGGTAGGGCGACGGCGTGACGAACACCAACGTGTCGTACTGCTGGGCAATGCGGTTCAGATCGCTGTCAAAGTAGATTTCGTTGGTGTCGAAGTGGACGCTGGTCAGGTAGCTGGGGTTATGGCCCATGCGGCGGAAGTCGTCTATCTGGTCGTCGCGGCGCATGTACCAGCCGATGTGGTGAGTGTGTCTCACCACAATCTTGGCAATGGCCGTTGCCCACGATCCGCCGCCGATGATGGCTATTTTACCGCAGATATCCATGCTTGCACTTCATCTACCGAAGGCTTCGTTAATTCGAGCTTATATTTCTTGACGATGTCGCCAATCTTCTGCTGCAGTCCCTGGGCCTTCTCGTCCTTGATGTCCTGAATCAGGTAGAAGCCGGCCTTGCGGAGCACGTAGACCCAGTCCTCGGGCACGCCGATGGCGGCCCACTCCTGGATGCTGCTCTGCGGTGCCTTCTTCTCGGGCTTCATCTGCGGGAAGAGCATCACCTCGCCGATGGCGAACTTTCCTGTGAGCAGCATCACCAAGCGGTCGATGCCGATACCGATGCCGAAGGTCGGGGGCATACCGTACTGCAGGGCACGAAGGAAGTCGTGGTCGATGATCATCGCCTCGTCGTCGCCCTTGTCGGCCAGCCGCATCTGCTCCTTGAAGCGTTCTTCCTGGTCTATCGGGTCGTTAAGCTCGGAGTAGGCGTTGGCCAGCTCCTTGCCGTTGACCATCAGCTCGAAGCGCTCGGTCAGTCCGGGCTTTGAGCGGTGCATCTTGGTCAGTGGCGACATCTCAACGGGATAGTCGGTGATGAACGTCGGCTGGATGAACGAGCCTTCGCAGAACTCGCCGAACAGCTCGTCGATGAGCTTGCCCTTGCCCATGGTCTCGTCGACCTCCATGCCCTTCGACAGGCAGAAAGCGCGGATTTCCTCTTCCGTCTTGCCGTCGCAGTCGAAGCCGGTCTTCTCGCGGATGGCGTCGAGGATGGGCAGTCGGCGGTAGGGGGCCTTGAACGAGATGACCTGTCCGTCAATCTCTACTTCGGGCTTGCCGTTGACGGCGGTGCATATCTGCTCCAGCATGTTCTCAGTGAAGGTCATACCCCACAGCAGGTCTTTGTAGCTGACATACAGCTCCATGCAGGTGAACTCCGGGTTGTGGGTCTTGTCCATGCCCTCGTTGCGGAAGTTCTTGCCCATCTCGTAGACGCCCTCGAAGCCGCCCACGATGAGGCGCTTCAGGTAAAGCTCGGTAGCAATACGCATGTACATGTCCTGGTCGAGGGCGTTGAAGTGGGTGATGAACGGCCGTGCCGTGGCACCGCCGGCAATGTTCTGCAGAATGGGCGTGTCCACCTCGGTGTAGCCGGCATCGTCGAGGATGCGGCGCATGGTGCGGATGATTGTGGCGCGCTTCAGGAACGTCTCCTTCACACCTGCATTCACCACGAGGTCGACATAGCGCTGGCGGTAGCGCAGCTCTGGGTCGTCGAACGAGTCGTAAACATTACCCTCAGCGTCTGTCTTTACGACAGGCAGCGGTTTCAGACTCTTGCTCAACACTGTCATTTCCATCACGTGAACGCTGATCTCGCCCGTCTTCGTCCGGAATACAAATCCCTTCACACCTATGAAGTCGCCCAAGTCGAGCAACTTCTTGAAGACGATGTTATAAAGGTCCTTGTTCTCATCGGGACAAATAGAGTCGCGCTGTACGTACACCTGGATGCGCCCCTTGGAGTCCTGCAACTTTGCAAAGGCAGCCTTTCCCATGATGCTCTTGCTCATAATGCGTCCGGCAATGCTCACGACGGGACTGTTTTCCGGTGTAGCCGTCTCGCGCACATCGTTTCCTTGTTCGTCTTTGCCAATGACGGGAAGGTCAACAAATGACTTAATGATGTCAGTACTCCATGCCGTTACGGCATACTCGGCAGCGGGATAGGGTTCAATGCCCATCTTCCGCAACTCTTCGAGACTCTGTCGTCTCAGGATTTCTTGCTCGCTCAGTTCTAAAACGTTCATGTTTTTTCTCTTCAATAGTCGAATTATGGTGCAAAATTACGAAAATATTCTGAATAAGCGCGCTTTTCTTGAAAAAAAAGCGCAAATCATTTGGCTTGTACAGGAAAATTTCGTATTTTTGTCCCATCTTTTCGTAATATGTATGAATAAAGAGACAATTAAGACCCGTGTCGTCGGTGTGGACATCAGCTATGATGCGACCACATACGCCGTTGTCGACATACGTGGCAACATCATTGCAGAGGAGAGTTTCCCCACTGCCGATTATCCTGACATTAACAATTACGTGTCGAAACTGTCGGAGGCCATCGTCACCTTGGTGGAGGCCAACGGCGGCTACGAGACCATCCGCTCCATCGGCATCAGTGCCCCGAGCGGTAACTACGCCACGGGGTGCATCGTGAATTCACCGAACATGCCGTGGAAAGGTGTCATTCCCCTGAGTGCCATGCTGCGCGACCGGCTGGGACTGGCGGTGGCACTGGCCAACGACGCCCACGTCGTGTTGTTGGGCGAACAGGCTTTCGGTGCCGGTCACGGCATGAAAAACTTCGTGGTTGTCACCTTGGGACATGGCGTGGGCAGCTGTATCTACTCGAACGGCAAGGTACACCTGGGCACCGACGGCCATGCCGGTGAGATAGGCCATACGTGCGTGGTGCCCGGAGGCCGTGAGTGCGGCTGTGGCAACAAGGGCTGCTTAGAGGCATACGTCGCCGCGAAGGGCATTAACCAGACGGCCCGGGAGATGATGGCCGAGAGCGATGAGCCGTCGCTGATGCGGTCGTTGGATAAACTCACGCCGCGCACCATCTTCGAGTGTTGCGAACAGGGCGACAAGATGGCCATCGAGGTGTTCCGCCGCACGGGCGAGTCCCTGGGCGTCGGCATTGCCAACTATGCGTCGGTGCTTGATCCCGAGGCAGTCATTTTCACCGGCGGCATTGCCCGTGCCGGGCATTGGCTGTTGGACCCGGTGATGGAATCGTTCAGTAAGCACGTGTTCCAGAACATCAAGGACAGGGTCAAGGTGGTTATCTCGTCGCTGAACGACCACGAACGCGACGTGCTCGGAGCCAGCGTGCTGGCCTGGGACGTGCCGGAGTATTCGCTGTTCAAGTAAGGAGATTGAGGAGTTCAAGGAATTTAAGGAGTTTAAGGTGTTCAAGGAGTTAAGGAGTTCAAGGAGTTTAAGTTATTTGCTTAGAGTACATATATTATATAGTAAACCATGGAAATAGATTCGATAAAAACCCGTGTCATCGGAGTTGACATCAGCAGTGAGCGTACTACCTACGCCATTGTCGACATTCGTGGTAACATCATTGCCAAGGCGTTCTTCGATACGCCTGACTATCCCAACGTCAACGACTTTGTGTCGCACTTGACAAACTGCATCGTGGAGCTGATGGAGGCCAATGGCGGCTACGAGACCATCCGCTCCATAGGCTTGAGCGTGCCCAGCGCTAGCTCGGTGTCGGGCTGTGTGGAGAACGCGGCCAATCTGCCGTGGAAGGGCGTCATACCACTGGCAGCCATGTTGCGTGACCAGCTTGGACTGGCCGTGGCTATGGCGAACGATGCCCACGTCACCGCTATGGGTGAGAAGGCGTTTGGTTCGGCACACGGTCTGAAGGACTTCGTCATCGTGAACGTCGGCGTTGGACTGGGTAGCTGTTTCTATACCGCCGGTTCCGAGCACAAGGGCTTTGCCGGCTTCGGAGGCGAGGTGGGTCACACGTGCGTTGTGCCGGGAGGCCGTGAGTGCGGCTGTGGCAAGAAGGGTTGTTTAGAGTCGTACTCCGCCGCAAAGGGCATCATCCGCACGGCAGAAGAGATGATGGCCGAGAGTGACGAGCCGTCGCTGATGCGGTCGTTAGAAAAACTGTCGCCGCGCACCATCGCCGAATGTTGCGACCAGGGCGACAAGATGGCCATTGAGGTGTTCCGCCGCACGGGCGAGATGCTCGGTCTGGGGCTGGCCAACTATGCCTCCATCGTCGATCCCGAGGCCATCATCCTGGCCGGTGGTGTGTCGCACGCAGGCAAGTGGCTCATTGAACCGTTGCGCGAGTCGTTCAACAAGAATGTGTTCCACAATATTTCGGGCAAGGTGAAGATTGTCCGTTCCATTCTCGACGACCGCGAACGCGACGTCCTCGGTGCCAGCGTTCTGGCCTGGGACGTGCCGGAGTATTCGCTGTTCAAGTAAGAAGTTCGAGGGTTCGAGGGTTCAAGGGTTCAAGGAGTTTAAGAGTTTAAGGAGTTCAAGGGTTCAAGGTGAACGTCGAGGAAATCAATGCGTTAATCAATGCGAAGCCGAACTTGAGTACCGCCCTCGGCATGGAGTTTATCTCCACGCCGGAGCATGATACCTGCATGGCCCGCATGAAGGTTGACGAACGTAACCGCCAGCCCTTCGGATTCCTCAGCGGCGGCGCGTCGCTGGCACTGGCTGAGAACGTGGCCGGCGTGGGTTCGTCGGCACTCTGCAAGGGCTGCGCCTGTGTCGGCATAGAGGTCAGCGGCAGCCATATCAAGGCCGTGGCCGAGGGTGACACCGTCACTGCCTTCGCCCGGCTGCTGCACAAGGGGCGCACGTTGCATGTTTGGAATGTCGAGATACGTGACACCAGCGGTGAACTGATTTCCACCGTCCGCGTCACCAATTACATCATCAAACCTAAGAAGTAGATGCGGGGAACGGCCATTTATCGTCTGCCTTACAGCGGCATCTGCACGCTGATAGAAGGCAACGTCAGCGAACTGGCCTCCTGTGCGGGGCTGAACGGTCGGCGCGGATTCGTCGTCGCACCGTTTGAGGTGACGGCTCAACAGCCCATCCTGCTCATCAGCCCCGACCGTGTAAAGAGCATGGAACCGGCGGACGTGGATGACGCTTCTCTATCCATCAGCCACACTCCGCTCGCTACAGATTCTAATTCGCAATCCCCCGCATCCTATCCTCTGTCTACGCTTCACCTTCATTACTCCATCGACTTCGCCAACTTCCATGCCCAGTTGCAGGAGGGCGTGTTCGACAAGATTGTGCTGGCACGCTGTGTCGCTGAGCCGAACGACGGGCAGCAGACGCCCGTGCAGCTGTTCCGCAAGGCATGCCAGCTCTATCCGCGGCTCTTCGTGGCACTGGTCACCACGCCTCAGAGCGGCACCTGGCTCACGGCAACTCCCGAGATACTGTTGGAGGGTAGCGGCACGGCCTGGCGCACTGTCGCACTGGCCGGCACCATGCGCTTGGAGGGCGAACAGCTGGCCTTCGACACGCCGCCGTCGCCTGACGGAAGACGAATGGGAGATGTCCGCTGGAGCACGAAGAACATACAAGAACAGCGCATTGTCGCTACTTACGTCATAGAATGTCTGGAGCAGTTCCTGACAGGGCTGGGCGGAGTCGCAGGGCGCACGGGTGACTTCCGCGAAGAGGGGCCTCGCACGGTGCGTGCCGCCAATCTGGTGCACCTACGCAGCGACTTCACCTTTACACTGCCCGACACCAGTCGTCTGGGCGACTTGTTGCAGGCACTGCACCCTACGCCGGCCGTCTGCGGACTGCCTAAGCGTGAAGCTTTCCGGTTCATCGTGCAGAACGAGCATACACCCCGCCGCTACTACAGCGGATTCATGGGGCCGTTGGACATGGAGCAGCCGACAGCCGTCGCGGACTCTCCGATAGCGGGCGCGAACTCTCCGACAGCCGTCGCGGACTCTCCGACAGCGGGTGCTGCTTTTCCGCAGACTCACCTCTACGTCTCGCTGCGCTGCATGAGTCTCGCGCGCGATACCTATTATTTATATGCGGGCGGCGGACTGATGAAAGATAGCAATGAGGAACAGGAATGGCAGGAAACCGAGGCCAAACTGGAAACCATGCGTTCCCTCCTCTCCCTGAGTCATTCCTCTTGAACTCCTTGAACTCCCTGAACTCCTTGAACTCCCTATAATATGTTTTGCAATAAGGAAAACGTCAACATACTGACGGCACTGCTCGTCAGACACGGGGTCAGACATGCGGTGGTCTGTCCGGGTTCGCGCAATGCGCCCATCGTTCACAACCTGAACGAGTGTCCGGACATCGTATGCCATGCCGTCACCGACGAGCGTTCGGCGGGCTTTTACGCCTTGGGCATGGCGCAGGCGCTGAACGCACCAGTGGCCGTCTGCGTGACCAGCGGCACGGCCCTGCTGAACCTGCTGCCCGCCGTGGCCGAGGCGTGGTACCAACATCAGCCGTTGGTTGTCATCAGTGCCGACCGCCCGCCGCAGTGGATAGGTCAGCTCGACGGCCAGACGCTGCCGCAGCCCGATGCCATGGGCCGCTTCGTGTGTCAGGCAGTTTCCCTGCCTGAAATACCATCGGCCACCGAGGGTGGGGCAGGGGAGGACTGCCGTGAACAGCGGTGGCACTGCAACCGTTTGGTGAACGAAGCCCTGATAGCGGCGACGAAGAGCGGCGACCCCCGCCCTGTCCATATCAACGTGCCCATCAGCGAACCGCTGTTTACGTTCGACGTGCCCGCGTTGCCCGACGAACGGGCTATTGTCAGCATGACACCGCCGACCGACTACGGCGTGCTGCCTACGGAGTTGGTGGACGGACTGGCGGCGGCGCAGCGGCCCATGATTGTGTTCGGGCAGGTAAACCCGCACGACTTCGGGGGCGACGGCGTGGACTACCTGTTCGGCCATGTCATCGTGCTGCACGAGTCGTTGGCACCATTCCCCTCGGTCAGCCATTTCGACGAGGTGCTGGCTGCCGTTCCTCCTTCATCGTTGCTTCCCGACTTTATCGTACATGTCGGCGACTGCATCGTCAGCAAGCGCTTGCGCCACTTCCTGCGCAGTGCCGAGGATACCGTGACGTGGCGCATCAGCAGTTCGGGCGACGTGGAAGACACGTTCCAGAACCTGCGCGGCATCATCGTGGGCGATGCCGAACAGGTGCTTCAGTCGTTAGATGAGAAGATGAGGTTCCGCCACATGGCTGGCAGAAACTACCGACGGCAGTGGCTCCGGTTGCTGACCCAAGCGGGTGAACACGCGCTGAGTTATGAGCCGCAGTACTCGCAGATGGCTGCCGTGCGCGAATTTGAGCGGCGACTGCCAGACGACCATTCCGTCACCGTCCACTATGCCAACTCTTCGGCTGTCAGGCTTGCCAATATATATGCTCCACACTACGTCTGGTGCAATCGCGGCGTGAACGGCATCGAAGGGTCGCTCTCCACGGCAGCTGGCTACTCGCTCATTCCTCATGCCTCGATACCTGTCCAACAGCCCACTCCCGTCTTCTGCGTCATCGGCGACCTCAGTTTCTTCTACGACCAGAATGCTTTGTGGAACCAGGAACTGGGCGGCAATCTGCGTGTGCTGTTGCTGAACAACGGTTGCGGCGGCATCTTCCGGCAGCTCCCCGGACTGGAGCAAAGCCCGGCTCGCGACCGCTACGTCACCGCCCAGCACCCGACGACGGCCGAGGGTATTTGTCGGCAAAACGGAGTTGGCTATCGCGTGGCTCGCGATATGGAAACATTGTGTAAGGGAGTAGAATGGCTGCTGAACGCCGAGGCTACAAAGCCCCTGCTCCTGGAAGTGCAGACCGATGCCGACTGCGACGCCCAAGAGTTGAAAAACTACTATAGCACCCTGTGCGCCGTCATTCAAACTTAGCGGCCCAATTCAGGAATTTGATAACCCCGTCGTGCCCGAAGCGCTCCAAGCTTTGGGCTGCTTGGGCTACGGTCAGCACACGGTCGGGGCGCGATTTGGAGTAGAATTTGTCGGCATAGCAGACGAGTTCTTCCTCTATGTACTCCGGCTCAAAGCCCGGCAGGCCGGTGCCGGTGTGACGTTCGGCAACACGAGCGTGGCGTTCCCAGCCCTCCTTGCGCAGCAGCTCGGCTCCGATTTGTCCATGGCGGATGTAGGGCTCTGTGCCGTTGCAAAAGATTGTGGGAGCGTCGCACCAACGGATGCCGATGTCGTGCAGCATTGCCGCCTCTTCCACGAATTCGCGGTCGAGCCGGAGCTCCGGGTGACGGTCACAAATCTGCAGACAGCGGTCGGCGACTTGCCGCGAGTGCTTCATGAGCAGCCGCCGCAAGTCGCCATCCTCTGGGTAGTATTTGTCAATAATAGATTGGTAGTCCATTATTCACTATTCATTATTCATTAGGCGTAAGCCGCTCTATCCATGCAATCGTGTCGCCCTGGCGGATGTTCTGGCCGGGTTTCACGCTGATGTCGACGAGCTTGCCGCCGAGGGCTGCGGGAATTTCGACAATCTCGCCCCACTTCGTCTGCAGGTAGCAGAAGGTGTCGCCCTCCTTGTACTTCTGTCCGATGAACGGCTCGATGCATGGAGCCATCACACCCTCGCCGCCGAAGCTCCAGAACAGCTGTCCGGCTAACGGCGATTTCACGGCGTCGGCCTTGGCGTGCTTCAATGCGTCGATTTCCTCCTGCGAAATCTTCTGTTCTCCACCCAGCTTAGCGTCCTTTGCCTTCTGGATGTCGGCGAGCAGCTGTTTCTTGGCTTGGCCGCTCTTGAAGGGACGGTACTGCTCGGGGTGCATGGCCAGTTCGAACAGCTCTTCGTCGTCCTGTCCATAGTCCCAGCCGTTCTCGTCCATCTCCTTACGGAAGCCGTCGAGGGCATTGTCGAGCAGCGTGTGCGGGTCGACATCGGTGAACTCGCGATTCTGCTTCTTGGCCAGTTCGACGAGTTCGGGAGCAATCTCTCCGGGAATCTTTCCTGACTTGCCAAGAATCATGCCCCAGATGGCATCGTCCATCATCACGTAGCGGCCCTTGCCCTGCTCGATGGTCAGCAGGTTCATCAGTGCGATGTTCTTTGTGTACTGCGAGAACGGTGTCACTAATGGGGGATAGCCGACGCGCGGCCAGACGTACTCCACTTCGTTGAACAGTTTTACTAACATGTCGTCCATCGTCAGCTCCGGCTCGCCCTTCGCGGCACGCAGCTTGTCAATCATCTTCTTGATGCCGCCAAGGTCGGCCATCATCGAACCCATCATGCCGCCGGGCAGTCCGCAGCCGAGCAGCAGGCTCGACATGTGCTTGTTGGCGGGATTGATGAAGCAGCCCAGCCAGTCGTCGATGAACTCTTGAGTTAATGTACGCGCCTGCATGTAGGCGTTCATATTCAAATCGGCCACCTCGAAGCCCTCGTTCTTCAGCATCGACTGCACCGAGATGATGTCCGGGTGTACCTTACCCCACGAGAGCGGCTCGATGGCGGTGTCGATGATGTCGGCACCGTTGTTGCAGACTTCTAAGATGCTGGCCATCGACAGGCCGGGGCCTGAATGTCCGTGGTACTGGATGATGATGTCGGGGTGCTTGGTCTTGATGCTCTTCGTCAGCGCGCCGAGCATGGCGGGCTGTCCGATGCCGGCCATGTCCTTCAGACAGATTTCCTCAGCGCCGGCGGCAATCACCTCATCGGCAATGGCGCTGTAGTATTCGACGGTGTGGACGGGCGACGTCGTGATGCAGAGCGTGGCCTGCGGCGTCATGCCGGCAGCCTTCGCCCACTTTATGCTGGGGATGATGTTGCGCGTGTCGTTCAGACCGCAGAAGATGCGGGGGATGTCGACGCCCTGAGCGTGCTTCACCTTGTACATCAGCTCGCGCACATCGTCGGGCACGGGGTACATACGCAGGGCGTTCAGGCCGCGGTCGAGCATGTGGGTCTTGATGCCCACCTCGTTGAACGGCTTGCAGAAGGCGCGAACGGCGGCATTCGGATTTTCGCCTGCCATGAGGTTCACCTGCTCGAAGGCGCCGCCATTGGTTTCCACACGGCTGAAGCACCCCATGTCGATTATTACCGGAGCAATGCGCTCCAACTGGTCCTTGCGTGGCTGGAACTTACCGCTCGACTGCCACATGTCCCTGTAGACGAGACTGAACTGGATTCTCTTCTTCATAAGTTTCTTTGTTGTAGGTTATAGATCAATATTTGTTGCAAAGGTACAAAATTTTGTCTACGAAAGGAACATATTCCCCGTTTTTTTTCGCTGAAACGCTAATTTTCTGTAAAAACTGCGTAATCAGTGCGCAAAAATGACTATCTTTGCACCTGTTAAACCGAAAAGTTTATGAAATACCGAACTCTGTTCATGGCAGTCGTTGCCGCGTTGCTGGCTGCGGCATGTGTCGAAAAATCAGAAAAAACGGATGGTCACCAACAGCTGAACGACGAGTTGGTGAAGCCATTGCCGGCCGACTCCACCGTTTATGGCCTGGCCTGTGACGGATGTAACGACACCGTCATTGTGCTGTTGCGTCATTTCGATAATAATCCTGATACCTTCAATGTGCTTGATGCCTTCACCAACCGCCGTATCTTCGGCCGGCCGGCAGTCGGCGATTTGTTGGCTGTGGTGAGAGAGCCGGACGATTCGACGCTGGCCCACCTTGTCGTTAACATGAACCAGCTGAAAGGGTCGTGGTGCTACATGGTGACGCCCCGCTTGCGGCGGAGGGCCGGCATGACGTCGGAGGTCTATGAAAAGCTGGTGCGCGAGATGCCCGACTCCATACGTGAACGGCTGCTGCAGCCCCGTGAGTACGGCTTTGACCTGAAAGGCGATTTCGTGGTCAGGCCTATCGGAATGTTAAGACAGTCGTCGGCTACCGAAAACGGGCCGGCAGAGTATCCGAAGCTGAAGCATTACTGCGAATGGCACATCTTCAACGGCAGGCTCGTGCTCAGTGAGACCCGTCTGGACTCATTGGACAAGGAAACGACTGTCAGCAGCGACACTGCCGAATTCGTCAGGCTGCGCCGCGACACGCTGTTGCTGCGTTTCAGCAACGGCAAAGAACAGGAATACTATAGGAAATAAGTATGGGAAAAAGAACTTGGAAACAGATTCGTCAGTTCGAGGAGATTCTCTTCGACGAGTACAACGGCATAGCCCGCATCACCATCAACCGCCCGCATTACCGTAACGCCTTCACGCCGAAGACCACGTGGGAGCTGTCGCAGGCCTTTGCGATGTGCCGCGAGATGCAGCACATCGCGGTGGTCATCCTCACAGGAGCCATGTCGCCTGTCCCCGAGGGTCAGCGTCTCAGCGACGTGAAGCACGCCTTTTGTTCGGGCGGCGACATGCACGTCAAGGGCCGTGGCGGCTATGTCGACGAAGAGGGCGTGCCGCGCCTCTCGGTTCTCGACGTGCAGATGCAGATTCGGCGCCTGCCCAAGCCCGTCATTGCCATGGTCAACGGCTATGCCATCGGCGGCGGTCACGTGCTCCACCTCGTCTGCGACCTGACCATTGCCTCTGAGAATGCCATCTTCGGACAGACAGGCCCGAAGGTCGGCTCCTTCGATGCCGGCTTCGGCTCGTCGTATCTGGCCCGCATCGTCGGCCAGAAGAAAGCCCGTGAAATCTGGTTCCTCTGTCGGCAGTACACCGCTGAGGAAGCTGAGCGCATGGGCATGGTCAACAAGGTCGTTCCCATAGAACAGCTTGAAGACGAGTGCGTAGAGTGGGCGGAGACCATGATGGAGCGTTCGCCGTTGGCACTTCGCATGATCAAGGCCGGACTCAACGCCGAGCTTGACGGACAGGCCGGAATCCAGGAACTGGCGGGCGACGCCACCATGCTCTATTACTTCCTTGACGAGGCCCAGGAAGGTGGCCGCGCTTTCCTCGAAAAGCGCAAGCCCGATTTCCAGAAATATCCCAAAATGCCGTGAGCGGCAAAAAACAAGAAATATGGAACAGACAAAAGACAGAAAGGACGAGGGACTGCGCCTGTTGGGGCAGGACACGCAGTATATGACGACCTATGCCCCGGAAATACTGGAGACATTCGAGAACCAGCATCCCGACAATGACTACTGGGTGCAGTTCAACTGCCCAGAGTTCACCACGCTTTGCCCGATAACGGGGCAGCCTGATTTCGCGGAAATCAAGATTCTTTATATTCCCGGCAAGCGTATGGTAGAGTCGAAGAGCCTGAAGCTCTATCTTTTCTCCTTCCGCAACCACGGTGACTTCCACGAAGACTGCGTGAACACGATCATGAAGGACCTGATCCGCGTCATGCAGCCCAAGTACATTGAGGTGCTGGGCTTCTTCCTTCCCCGTGGCGGCATCAGCATCTATCCGTATGCCAACTACGGTCAGCCCGGCACGAAGTACGAAAAGTTTGCCGAGCAACGCCTGCTGAACCACCAAACCATGTAATAATTTGAAGTTTGAAGTTTGAAATTTGAAGTTTATGATTACCTTATTATTTCAAATTTCAAACTTCACGCTTCACTCTTCAAAGGAATAGTCTAATCATAAACTTCAAACTTCAAACTTCACGCTTCACTCTTCAAAGGAATAGTCTAATCATAAACTTCAAATTTCACGCTTCACTCTTCAAAGGAATAGTCTAATCATAAACTTCAAATTTCAAACTTCAAACTTCAAACTTCAAAAAAGATATGCTCCAAATCCGCTGCAAGAACAATAACATGACGAAGAGCTTCCCTGAGGGAACTTCGCTTTTAGACGTGTACCAGGAGTTTGCCGACGACATCAAGCTCCCGTATCCCGTCATTTCGGCTAAAGTGAACAATGCCTCGCAGGGCTTGAAGTTCAGGTTGTACCAGAACCGCGACGTCGAGTTTCTGGACGCCCGTGAGGGCAGCGGACACCGTGTCTATGTGCGGTCGCTCTGCTTCGTGCTGTACAAGGCGACGCAGGACTTATTCCCCGGCTCGAAGTTGTTTATTGAGCATACCATCTCGCGCGGGTACTACTGTAATTTCAAGAAGCGCACGGGCGACGCACTGACTACCGACGATGTGGAGCGCATCAGGCAGCGCATGACGGAAATCATCAGTCTCGACATGCCTTTCCGCCGGAACGAGGCGACGACGGAGGAGGCTATCCGGGTGTTTGCCGAGCGCGGCTTTGCTGACAAGGTGAAGCTTCTGGAAACCAGCGGACAGGTGTACAGCGATTACTACATGCTTGGCGACACCGCCGACTATTATTACGGACCGCTCGTGCCGTCGGCAGGCTATCTGACGGTGTGGGGACTCGAACCCTACCACGACGGCATGCTGCTGCGCGTACCCGACTGGAACAACCCGCTGCGGCTGGCCGAGAAGGTGGACATGCCCAAGACCTACGAGATGTTTGCCGAGAAAACCAAGTGGGACATTATCATGCGCCTCTCGAACGCAGGCGACGTGAACAAGGCCATCCTCAAGGGACATGCCTCGGAGCTGATACAGGTCAGCGAGGCTTTGCAGGAAAAGAAGATCGTGCAGATAGCCGAGGAGATAGAACGCCGCTTCCACCGCGAGAAAGACCCCGTCAGACTGGTGCTCATCACCGGGCCGTCGTCATCGGGAAAGACCACTTTTTGTAAGCGATTGAGCATACAGCTGCTGGCCTGCGGACTGAGGCCTCTCGCGGTGTCGACCGACGACTATTTCGTGAACCGCGTGGACACGCCGCTGCTGCCAAATGGCGACTACGACTTCGATAATATCGAGACCGTGGAGTACGCGCTGCTCGAAGACCACCTCACACGGCTCATGCGCGGCGAGCGGGTGGAGGTGCCGGAGTACAACTTTGTCACTGGTAAGCGCGAATGGAACGGCAAGAAGCTGCGGTTAGGCAGTGACACCGTGCTCATCATCGAGGGCATCCATGCCTTGAACCCGCTGCTCACCAAGAAGATTGACGACACGGCGAAGTTCAAGATATACATCTCGGCACTGACCAGCATCTCACTCGACGACCATAACTGGATTCCCGTGCGCGACAACCGACTGCTGCGCCGCATCATCCGAGACTACAACAAGGGTGCATACACCGCACAGCAGACCATCAGCCAGTGGAAGAACGTCTGCGAAGCCGAGGACAAATGGATTTTTCCATTCCAGGAAACTGCCGACGTCATGTTCAACTCGGCACTGAACATAGAGTTCGCCGTACTGCGTATCCATGCGGAACTCATACTCGCTTCGGTGCCGAAGAACTGTCCTGAGTACGCCGAGGCCCACCGCCTGCTGAAGTTCATACATTATTTTATACCCGTGAGCGACAAGGAGATTCCGCCTACGTCCATCATGCGTGAATTCGTCGGCGGCAGCAGCTTCAAGTATTAAGCTACTTACAAGTATTTGCTTGCTTTTTGAAACGAATTTCCATAATTGTCCATAATTTGAAGACTTGTTATGCGCTTGGCTCTGTCGTTTGACCGCAACGCGGTCTGCGGCGGATTCAACCGCACAATACAACTTTTTCTTGACCACGAATTTTACGCGCTCAGCTCTGCCGCTTTTACAAAGGCGATAGTCGACTAAAAGAATTACACGAATTTTACCAATTAGCCGTAACTTCCCACTCTCTTACGTAATATCAATGCCGACAGCGGTGAGCATCCGTTTTTCCTTGGATGTCAGCTCTGTGGTATGCCACTTGCCGTTCAC
>Ga0310786_10004861_pt1 | contig 18506 bp, 18 predicted proteins | sample AusTroGonzalo_MG_FD_203881 | JGI IMG/M metagenome (GOLD analysis project Ga0310786, IMG submission 203881) | Bovine rumen microbial communities from tropical cattle in Woodstock, Queensland, Australia - Gonzalo_03 (v2) (version 2) | ecosystem: Host-associated > Mammals > Digestive system >... | reverse complement strand
AAGCCGGTGACATCGGCAAGTATCTGACTGGATTTGAGGTGCTGAATCCCGATTTGGTGATTTGTCATTTAGATTCCAAAGCCTCGATGCAGATTGACCTTACGATCAACAAAGGTCGCGGCTATGTACCCGCAGATGAGAATCGCGAGTTCTGCACCGATGTGAACGTAATCGCAATCGACTCTATTTACACCCCCATCCGTAACGTGAAGTATGTTGTCGAGCCTTATCGTGTCGAGCAGAAGACCGACTACGACAAGCTTGTCATGGAAATCACGACGGACGGTTCCATTCACCCGAAGGATGCCCTGAAGGAGGCCGCCAAGATCCTGATCTATCACTTCATGCTGTTCTCTGACGAGAAGATCACACTCGAGAATACCGAGTCGGAGACCAACCAGGAGTTTGATGAGGAAATCCTGCACATGCGCCAGCTCCTGAAGACACGTCTGGTTGACATGAACCTCTCGGTTCGTGCCCTCAACTGTCTGAAGGCTGCCGACGTCGAGACACTCGGTGATCTCGTGCAGTACAACAAGACTGACCTCCTGAAGTTCCGCAACTTCGGTAAGAAATCGCTCACGGAGCTTGATGATTTGCTCGAGAGTCTGAATCTGTCGTTTGGAACCGACATTTCAAAGTATAAACTTGAAAGAGATTAAACAAAATGAGACATAATAAGAAATTCAACCATCTCGGTCGTACTGCCAGTCACCGCAGTGCCATGCTTGCAAACATGGCTATCTCGCTGATAGAGCACAAAAGAATCACTACGACCGTGGCCAAGGCAAAGGCCTTGAAGAAGTACGTCGAGCCGCTGATCACAAAGGCGAAGGACGACTCTACCAACTCACGTCGTGTCGTATTCAGCTACCTGCAGAACAAGGAGGCTATCAAGCGTCTGTTCGGTGAGGTTGCCCAGAAGGTAGGTGACCGTCCCGGTGGCTATACCCGCATCATCAAGCTCGGAACCCGTCAGGGTGACGCTGCTCAGGTATGCTTTATTGAGCTCGTCGACTTCGATGAGGCAATGGCAAAGGATACGAAGAAGAAGGCAACACGCCGTTCTCGTCGTTCATCTGGTGCCAAGGCTGAGGCTGCACCTGCTGCTGAGACTCCCGCTGAGGAGGCAAAGGCAGAGGCTCCTGCAGAGGAGGCTGCTCCCGCTGAGGAGGCAAAGGCTGAATAATTTAAAGGAACAACTTCATAAAGAGTCCGCATCGCTTCATACGATGCGGGCTTTTTTGTGTAATGTGCAATTTTTTGGGGGATAATTTGGGAATGTGGCAAATTATGTGTACTTTTGCACCCAAATACAATTAGGAAGCTATGCAGACAAACAGTCATTTATCGCGTCTTATTCATGACCAGGCGAAGAAGTACGGTGACCGTGAGGTGCTGATCTACAAGGATTTCGGCGGCTCTGAATGGAAGTCGATGTCGTGGAATCAGTTCTCTGACACGGTGAAACTGGTATCGAATGCCCTACTGAATATGGGTGTGAAGGTGCAGGAGAATGTGGGCGTGTTCTCACAGAACTCCGTCCAATATCTGTTCTGCGACTTCGGTGCCTGGGGTATCCGGGCGGTGACGATTCCCTTCTATGCCACCAGCTCAGAACAGCAGATACAGTTTATGGTGAGCGATGCCAAGGTGCGGTTCCTCTTCGTGGGTGAACAGGACCAGTACGACAAGGCCCGTCGTGTGGTCTCGATGTGCCAGACGTTGGAGCGCATCATCGTGTTCGACAAGAACGTGCGCATCTCCACTCATGACCCCAACGCGATGTATTTCGATGACTTCCTGAAGTTGGGCGAGAACCTGCCGCGCCAGACGGAAGTGGAATCCCTGCAGGCACAGGCTTCGATGGACGACATCGCCAATATCCTGTACACCTCGGGTACGACGGGCGACTCAAAGGGTGTCATCCTGACCTGCGGACAGTACCATGCTGCCTTTGAGGCGAATCATAAGTGTGTACCCGTTGGCGAGAACGACCGTGTGCTGAATTTCCTGCCTTTTACCCATATCTTCGAGAAAGGCTGGAAAATTCTCAGTCTGACAGAAGGTGCCCGACTGATTGTGAACACTTATCCCCTGGAGGTGCAGCAGTCGATGAAGGAGACTCATCCGACGTGTATGTCGTCGGTGCCTCGTTTCTGGGAAAAGGTCTATATGGGTGTCCTGGAACAAATTGAGAAGGCCAGCGCACCGAAGCGTAAGCTCTTCTTGCACGCGTTGAAAGTCGGCAAGAAACATAATATCGACTATCTTTCGAAGGGCAAGCGACCGCCGTTGGCCCTGCATCTGGAATATGAGATGCTCAACAGGACCGTATTCTCACTCGTCCGCAAAGAGTTGGGCTTGGAGAATGCCCACTTCTTCCCTACGGCCGGTGCAACGGTCAATCCGAAGGTCGAGGAATTCGTGCATGCCATCGGCATCAACATGGTGGTGGGCTACGGACTGACGGAGAGTCTGGCCACAGTTAGCTGTAACCACTTAGGCGAGCCGTTCACCGTGGGTGGTGTCGGCATCCCCATTGAGGGCATTGATATCAAGATCAGCGACGAGGGTGAGGTGCTGCTGAAGGGCCCGACCATCACTATCGGCTATTATAACCGTGACGACCTGACGAAAGCCGCCTTTACCGAAGACGGTTATTTCAAGACCGGCGACTCGGGCTACCTGAAGGATGGTGAACTGTTCCTGAAGGATCGTATCAAGGATCTCTTCAAGACCTCTAACGGCAAGTATATCGCCCCGCAGATGATTGAGTCGAAGCTGTTGGTTGACAAGTATGTTGACCAGATAGCCATCATCGCCGACCAGCGTAAGTTCGTCTCGGCCCTGATTATCCCCGTCTATCCGTTGTTGGAGGAGTATGCCCGTGAGCACAAGATCCCGTTTGAGAACCGTGAGGAACTCTGTGCCAACCCGCAGGTGAACGAGATGATGAAGGAGCGTATCGATACCTTGCAGCAGCAGCTGGCCCACTACGAGCAGATCAAGCGTTTCACCCTGCTGCCCCATCACTTCTCGATGGAGAAGGGCGAGTTGACGAACACGCTGAAGATTAAGCGCCGTGTGCTCAATGAGAACTACCGCAAGGAGATTGATGCGATGTATGCGGAGTAGTGGTTTATAGTTTAGAGTTTATAGTTTATAGATGATTACTCAGGATCAGTTAAAGGATGTATTGGAGAGGGCGGATGCGTTGCATCGGTATCTCGATATAGATAGGAAAAAGATGGAGTACGAGGAGGAAGACCTTCGTACTCAGGCCCCTGACTTCTGGGAAGACCGCAAGCGGGCCGAGGAGCAGATGAAGAAGGTGAAAGGCATCAAGAAATGGCTCGACGGCTATAAGGAGGTCCGCACGCTTGCCGATGAACTGCAGCTGGCCTTCGACTTCTACAAGGATGAGATGGTGACCGAGGAGGAGGTGGAGGACACCTATGCCAAGGCCATCAAGGCCATCGAGGATTTGGAGCTGAAGAACATGCTCCGTCAGAAGGAAGACCCGATGGAAGCCGTGCTGAAGATCAACAGTGGTGCCGGTGGTACGGAGGCTCAGGACTGGGCTTCAATGCTGATGCGTATGTATATGCGCTGGGCAGAGGCACACGACTATAAGGTGACGATCTCCAACCTGCTCGACGGCGATGAGGCCGGGATTAAGAGTGTGACCATGCAGATCGAGGGCGGCGACTATGCCTATGGCTATCTGAAGTCGGAGAACGGTGTTCACCGCCTGGTGCGTGTCAGTCCGTTCAATGCGCAGGGCAAGCGCATGACGTCGTTCGCCTCGGTGTTCGTCTCGCCGCTGGTGGATGATACGATTGAGGTGTATGTCGATCCCGCCAAGCTGTCGTGGGACACCTTCCGCAGCAGTGGTGCCGGCGGACAGAACGTGAACAAGGTGGAGTCGGGTGTCCGTCTGCGCTATTGGTACACCGACCCTGATACCGGTGAGGAAGAGGAAATCCTCATTGAGAATACGGAGACCCGCGACCAGCCGAAGAACAAGGAGCGTGCCATGACGCTGTTGAAGTCGCAGCTCTACGACCGCGCCATGAAGAAACGTCTGGAGGCCCAGGCAAAGATCGAGGCGGGCAAGAAGAAGATAGAGTGGGGCAGTCAGATCCGCTCTTACGTCTTCGACGACCGCCGTGTCAAGGATCACCGCACCAACTACCAGACCACCGATGTCGATGCCGTCATGAACGGTAAGATCGATGACTTCATCAAGGCCTACCTCATGGAATTTCCGGTAAACGACGAAGAGAATTAAACAATATCAATTAAAATGTAAGTTTATGGCACAGATTGCAAAAGCATCAAAGGCGGCTGCCAAGAAGGTGGCCTATCAGAAGAAACAGGAAGAAGGCGGAAAGAAAGTGGTGAACTGGATTTTCATCTGTCTGATTTTCTTGGCTATCCTGTTTGTCGTCTATTCTGTCTACATCGTCAGCTGATGAGCAGCGGACTGGAGATAGAACGCAAATTCCTGGTTGGTGACGACAGCTACAAGCGGCTGGCATATAATAGCAGCCGCATCTGTCAGGGATATATCTGCAGCGGTCGCGGACGTACCGTCAGGGTACGCATCCGTGACAGCCGTGGATATCTCACCATCAAGGGACCGTCAGTCAATGGCGGACTGAGCCGTTATGAGTTCGAGAAGGAAATCACACTTGACGAGGCGGAACAGCTGATGAAACTCTGTGAGCCGGGTATCATCGACAAAACCCGCTATCTCGTCAAGAGTGGGCAGCATACCTTTGAAGTCGACGAGTTCTACGGCGAGAACGAAGGCTTAGTGATGGCCGAGGTGGAACTCCGGTCAGAAGACGAATCCTATGAGAAACCCGCTTTTATCGGTCGTGAGGTAACAGGCGACCGTCGTTATTACAATTCCCATCTCAGGGCAGATCCTTTCAGCGTTTGGGGTAAGAACGAAGGATAAATAGTCCGACAACTGCACCCAATGTGGCACCGGCGGCATTGGCGGCAAAGTCGAGCCAGCTTCCTGTACGGATGACGGTACAGTATTCTTGCAACAGTTCTAACAGCCCACTCATGAGGATGGGTGCCAGCCAGGCCCATAAGAACAGTTTCTTGTAGTCGGGTGTCTGATGACATCGGGCGTATTCAGTCCAGATGACAGCACACGTGCCGCCATACATTACCAGATGTACCCATTTGTCGGCGAACTCCACGTTGTGGAGTGGTGTTTCAGGGAAGAAGGGTATTAGCGAGAGTATCCAAATCAAGACGATGCAGACACAGGAAAACGGGTATTTCTTTATATTGACCATTGAATATTGACCATTTAACACTATTTTGCCTGCAAAGTTACAAAATTATTCACTTATTTTTGTACTTTTGCAACAAAATTATTAAGAAAGTGGAAATGGCTAAACTGGAGAGAGCAAGTTTTGGGAGCAAACTTGGTGTTATTCTTGCCACAGCAGGTTCCGCCGTGGGCTTGGGCAACGTGTGGCGCTTCCCGTATATGACAGGTCAGAACGGCGGTGCCGTATTCATCATGATTTATGTGGGCTGCGTGTTGCTGTTGGGCATTCCCTGTATGATCAGCGAGTTCATCATCGGCCGTCACGCCCAGGCCAATACTGCCCGTGCCTTCAGGAAGATCGGGGGAAGGAATCCCCTGTCGCTGATAGGCTACATGAGCGTGCTTACGGGCTTCCTGATTACCGGCTATTATGCCGTGGTGTCGGGGTGGTGCCTGCAGTATATCTGGGCCTCGCTGATCGGACAGCTGGAGGGTGGCGATCCCAGTTTCTTCACGAACTACTTTGCCTCGTTCTCGCAGGATCCTGTCAAGCCTGTCTTCTGGACCTTCCTTGTGCTCTTTGCCACTTTCCTGATTGTGGAGCATGGTATCCGCGACGGCATCGAACGCGCCTCGAAGCTGTTGATGCCCACCTTGTTTATATTATTGTTGGTCATTGTGGTGGCCTCATGTCTGTTGCCCAATGCCGACAAGGGTATCGAGTTCCTCTTCAAGCCCGACTGGAAGATGATCAATGGCGACGTGTTCTTGGGGGCTCTCGGACAGTCGTTCTACTCGATGAGTATCGCGATGGGCTGCATCTGCACATACGCCAGCTATTTCTCGAAGAGTACCAACCTGACCACCTCGGCCGTGCAGATCGGTGTCATCGACTGCGTGGTGGCCATCCTGGCCGGCCTGATGATTTTCCCCGCTGCCTTCTCGGTGGGCGTCAATCCCGATAGCGGCCCCTCACTTATCTTCATCACCCTGCCCAACGTGTTCCAGCAGGCTTTTATCGCGATGCCGGTTGTAGGCTATATCATCTCGTTGTTATTCTACGCCTTGCTGTCGATGGCAGCTCTCACTTCGCTGATCTCGCTGCATGAGGTCAGCACGGCTTTCCTCCAGGAGGAGTGCCGCATTCCCAGAAAGCATGCTGCCCTGATCGTGACGGTCTCCTGTTGTATCATCGGAGCCATCTGCTCGCTGTCGTTAGGTCCTTCGGGGCAGTTCCTGCATCTGTTGGGCAACTCGCTGTTCGATGTGTTTGACTTTTTGACAGGGCAGATATTCTTGCCGGTAGTCGGTTTCCTGACCTGCATCCTTATTGGTTGGTTCGTACCGCATAAGATGGTGCATGACGAGTTTACCAACAACGGCACTCTGCGGGTGAGCCGCTTGTTTCATGTCTATCTCTTCCTCGTGAAGTATGTCTGTCCGGTCTGCATCCTATGGATATTCCTCCATCAGTTGGGGTTATTATGAGTGAGAGAGGTAATTTCGGCAGTAAGTTAGGCATTGTGCTGGCGACGGCGGGTTCTGCCGTGGGCTTGGGTAACGTGTGGCGCTTCCCGTATATGACGGGACAGAACGGCGGCGCGGCATTTATCCTCATCTATCTGGGCTGTATTCTGGCACTGGGCATTCCCGGGATGGTCAGCGAGTTCATCGTGGGTCGTCACTCTCAGGCGAATGCGGCCCGTGCCTATGCCAGTGTGACCAAGAACAAGGCATGGGGATTCATCGGCATCCTGGGCATTCTGACGTCAACGATTATCCTCGGCTTCTATGCCGTTGTTGCCGGGTGGTGCCTGCACTATCTGGGTGCTTCGATTATCGGCCATTTGAATGGCGATGCCGACTATGTGCTCCATTACTTCGAGCGATTCTCGGGCGATCCCGTCAAACCTGCCGTGCTTGGCATAGCCTTTATCCTGATTACGCATTTCATCATCGTCCGTGGCATCCGCAACGGCATTGAGCGGGCTTCGAAGTTGCTGATGCCGCTGCTCTTCATCCTCCTGTTGGTGATCGTGGTGGCCTCCTGTTCGCTGCCGAATGCCTCAAAGGGCATCGAGTTTCTGCTGAAGCCCGACTTCACCAAGGTGGGACCGAACGTGTTCCTCGAGGCGTTGGGGCAGGCCTTCTTCTCGCTGAGTCTCGGTACCGCCTGTCTCTGTACCTATGCCAGTTATTTCACCAAGCATACCAAACTGCTGCACTCTGCCACGCAGATTGCCTTGATCGATTTCCTGATTGCCCTGTTGGCGGGACTGATGATTTTCCCTGCAGCCTTCTCCGTGGGTGTACAGCCCGACAGCGGCCCTTCGCTCATCTTCATCACCCTGCCGAGTGTTTTCCAGCAGGCGTTCAGCTTCGCACCGACGCTGGGTTATGTCGTCTCCGTGCTGTTCTATGCCCTGCTGGTCTTTGCTGCTCTTACCTCCACCATCTCAATGCATGAGATTGGCACCGCTTTCTTCCACGAGGAGCTGAAGATGGAGCGTTCGAAGGCTGCATGGATACTGACGCTGGTGTGTAGTGTCATTGCGGTATTCTGTTCGCTGTCAGTCGGCCAGCCTGACATCCAGCTCTTTGGCAAGCCGCTGATGGATTTGTGTGACTACATGACGGCGCAGGTGATGTTGCCGACGGGTGCCCTGCTGACGAGCATCCTCGTCGGTTGGTTTGCCTCGAAGGTCATGGTGCGCGAGGAGTTTACCAATTGGGAGACCTCTGGTGCCAAGTCGTTCTTCAATCTCTATATATTCGCTATTCGCTATATCGTTCCCGTCTGCATCCTGCTGATCCTGATGCATCAGTTTGGAGTGATATAATAGTGAAGAATTAGGAATGTTGATTACCAGATGCTATGGGGTTGTTGAGGGAATTTTTCTATTTGCGGAAATCGGATAGGAAGGTCATTCTGTCGCTGCTCTGCGTGATTGTTGTGGCGCTGGGCATTATCTTCCTGACAGGAGGTAAGCATGATGAGTCGAATGGGCTGACCGCTGCCGACACCATCTCCCTCTTACAGAAGGGGAAAGGGGAGGTCTCTCACCGTCGGCCTTATCGCGAACGTCCGGTCTATGTCCGTACCAAAGTGGTCTACCGCGATACGGCCTATCGACGGGGCAGCAGCCTCCACGCCATGGAGCACGACTCGCTGGTTGCCCATTATCAAATGAAAATCAGACAAGGCGAGCATATTGTCCTTAATACTGCCGACACCACGCAGCTGAAGACCGTTCCAGGCATCGGCCCCTATTTCGCACGTAAGGTTGTGCAGTATGGTGAGCGGTTGGGCGGATACGTTAGCGTCGACCAGCTCGACGAAATCGAGGATTTTCCCCTTGATGCGAAGGACTTTCTCGTGATTCAGGATGCCAGCCCCCGTAAGTTAAATGTCAACCAACTCTCGCTCAACGAACTCCGCCGACATCCTTACATCAACTTCTATCAGGCTCGTGCCATTACCGACTACCGCCGCCTGCACGGCCCTATCCGTTCCCTTAACGACCTCCGCCTCTCCAAGGACTTCCCCCAGGAAGCCATCGACCGTCTGGCACCCTATGTGGAGTATTGATAATAGTGCCGGCTGTATGCGATATGCAGTATGGGAAGTTTATTCTTTATTCTACTGTCCTTTCCGGCTGATAACATTCGGCTATGAGGCGCTGTCCCTCTGCCGACTTGAGCCATGAAGTCAATCGGTGAAGGTTGGCATTGGGATGATCCTTACGATATATCATATACAGTCCATAGCGTAGCGGGTAGCGCGGATCGGTTGCTGCTACTCCGTCAACATTGATCATGCGAGTCTGGGTGTTTGCATACATGCGTGTATAATATGACCAGAAAGCATAGCAGATACCGGAGATGTCTTTTGCCACGTCATCAATAATGTCCGGCATGGTGAGTACTTCGTGATGATTGTCATCGAGGGTGTTTCCTCTGACGATATTCTCAAATGCCGTCTGACTGCCATTGCCACGCTCTAATTGATAGGTATGTATGGGAAAATCTGCGCCCCCTACTTCGCTCCAGTTGCTGATGCGCCCGAAATAGATGTCTTGAATCTGTGATACCGTCAGGTTCTTCATAGGATTTTCCTTGTTCACCAGGATGGCGATAGGCTCCATCCATATCTTTTCTTTGACGATGGGAAGACCAGTTTGATCAAGCAGATTGTTCAGTATTTCGTTGCCGTCATTGCTAATCACTAAATCAGTTTTCCCTTCGGCCAGCTCCTGAAAGCCGACGCTGGTTGTGATACGCTTCAACCATTGCATCTCACTAAAGGCCGAAGGCTCAAGAATAGCTTCGGTGAGTTCAGCCATGAAAGGCCAGAATGCGCTGACGGCATCAATGCGCAAGGATGGGTCGTCAAGATGGAAATCTACTTGGTGACTGCGTAAGACATTTCCCTCGCGGAAAGGGATGAACCGCCGGGCATCTACCTTCAAAACTGTTTTGTCAAAACTGTTCTCCATAATTATATGTTTTTTGTTATATTATAGGAAATGAAAGCGATTTAATATGTTATGCAACTCGTCGCGCGAGCAGAACATCATCAGGTCAATGATGCTCAGGTCGGGGACGAACTCGTCGGAAAACTGCTTGTAGCGGATGTCCTCGTTGCGTCGCAAAAACTGGAGGTTTACGTTTCCCGCCTTTTTCCAATGGGCCTTGTCATACAACTGCATTCCCACACCCGAAGCGTTAATGTAGTCGGTGATGCCGAAATGGTGGCAAATGCGGAACGCCTTTTCTTCTGCATACGTAAGCCCCTCTTTGCTAATTTCCGAAGACAGGTGAAACTCCGTGTCAATGCCCAAATAAGCAGAGACCGCCTTCAACTGATTGAAGAGATAACCCGTGAGATCCGATTCTTCATCGAACAAGATGGGCTCGATTATCTCCATTGCTTCGTTGTAATGTGGAGCACGATGGTACAGAAAATCCAACGTTCGGAACAACTTGTTAGCTTTGTTGATATTGACAACTCGTTTCGTCTCACAAATAAGACGATTGTATGAAGCATGGTAGACTTCAAAATGGATGTACTGAGGCAGACCATCTTCGTTCAAGATACGGTTACGGTTAATCCAACCATGCTTAATATACTTGCCATCATCGTAAACCACAAATATATCGGCGGCATGAATGAGCTGCCAGTAGCCGATGTAGGGAAAGAAGTACGGCTGCATGATGGCGATATGTCGTTTCCCGTCAATCATAGCACAAAACAGATTTTCTTCAGTTCCTCGTCGTCACTATGGATGACGCACATTTTGCGGTCGTCCACTTTGTTAGTCACGGGGGCGCTGCTGGTGCGGAACATGCCGCTGTCGAAATAGCGGTCGTCCATGCACAGCATCATGCCACACACATACTCGTCGTAATGTTTGCCCTCCCACACGCAGGGATAGGTCCGCTGCTTGATGAACGGCTGCAAAACATTGACCATTGACCATTGACCATTGACCATTGCATTTCTCCACGTCTCTTCGTCAGTCATAATGCCAGCATATAGACCTACACTCTTGCCGAGGTCGTAGGGTTTGAGGATGTACCGGTCTTTGTGCGTCAGAGCATCTTCCCAGATCTCCGAATTATCCATTATCCATTTTCCATTATCCATTATCCCCCTCGGGGGCAGATAGGTGGGAATGGTGTGCTGGCGCAGGAATGCCGTTTCCTCTTCGGTGAGACATTGGCGTGTAAAGTCATCCACGAAGATAAGATGCAGGAAACGCTTGTCGTGAGCCAGGAAGATGGTGCGGAAGTCATTTAGCATCCGCGCATCTATCATGGCCAGCAACGTTTCCATCTTAAAAGACAGAATATCCTTCTGGTTCAGTGCACTGAACACCACCGCGTCATGGCTCCATTTGTCTATATGCTCTTCCACTTCGGCGGCCTCATAGACAATCACCTCATGCCCATAATACTCGTAGAACTTCTTGTAAAGGGCAATTTCGCTTGTCCGGTCGCCGCTCTTCAGCACATAAATGGGGCGACCTGCGGGGATAGCGTCACGCATGTATGTCAGCATCTCATTATAGCGGTTTTCCCAGGATATGCCGGGATTTGAAGCCATAAACTGCTCTGCCTTGATTATCGAAGGATAGGTAAACCAGATGCCGTGTCCGAAGAATCGGCAGGTGATTTCGACCAACAGCAGCCGGCCATCGTCGCTGATAAGATAGTCGGGCCTGTAGGCGCCAGCCCGGAAGGGATAGCAGCTCTGTCGGTCCAGCACCTCCATCACCTTATCGTCCAGCGGCATGTATTTCGGCACCCACTCACGGTAGTGCTCCGCCATATAGACGATACACTTATAGAGCAAAGCCTGCATACGCCGCAGTTCGTCGCGCCGCTCCGAAGTTATCAGCATCGGACGGTCGTGATACCACCGGTGGTAGTAGTCGGTCTTTTCAGCAAACAACTGAGAGCAAACGTCCTGGCAGGATTTCATTTTTCACTTTTAAAGAGTCTTGACTGGTAGCCCAAACACTGGAATCCGTTGTGGTTGATGATGGGTATGATGTTCGTTGGCACTTTCAGCTGGTTGCGCACCCAGAAACAGATGCTGGTGGACATGCCGATGGTGTCGGTGTACTTCATCAGACGCTGTATGTTCTCTATGGAGAGCGCACGATTAGGAGCTGTGCGCCCGCGCTGCTTGCGGTGGTCGGCGTTCTTCGGGCTGATATAGTCCATATAGAGGTCGCGCTCCATCGTCTTGTCGAAATAGCCCAGCCACTGGCCCAATTGTGCCAGATTCTCCATGCAGGCTGTGAGGAACTCCGGCTTGTAGTTGATAATGCCTGCATCGTGGAGCATATCGAAGAACTCCTTGATGTGCTCGTCGGTGAGGTAGGGCACAAAGATGGGCTGCACCAGAGCCGAGTTGGCCAATATGCCACGCTCCTGACACATCCGTACGGCGGCCAGACGCTCTTCAATCGGTGCGGCATAGGGCTCCAGGAGGTTGCGGAAGGCGGTGGGCATGATGCTCACCGAGGTGTTGAACTGCATCTTGTCTTTCAGCTGCTCAAAGAGGTCGAGGATGGTCTCGCCATTGTCTTTCACCAGAAGGTGCTTGGTGCCAGCCTTCGAAGCAATGAAGAGACGGGCGTTGGAGTTGGGGTAGCGCTTGAAGTGGGCAATGAACTCACGCAGGATGCGGTGGGCGATGCCGGTGTAGAGCGTCGGCTCCTGCAGGGCCTCGGTCTTGGGCGTGAAGTAATAGTAGTGGTTCCAGTTCTTGCCCCGGCTCAATGTCACGATCTGCCGCTCTATCTCCTTCTTCTTCTCCGGCGTCTCGACGATGGCTTTTGCCAGTTCCTGCAGCAGTCGGCTGCGCTCCTGAATGTCTTCCTTCGTCACAACGTTAGGCTGCATTCCCGACGTGCCGTCGCCTACCCGTAGCCTTTCGCTGCAGGCACCGTTCATCTCCTCTAAGAGCTTGCGCACGTAGAGGTGGTAGTTCTCGTAGGCCACTAAGCGCTGCTCGTGTACGCCGTCGGTCACTAAACAGTACTGGCATCCCACGTGACAGCCCTTGATGGGGTTCACCTCGAAAGTCAGCGTCGGGCAACGGCCCGTGTAGTTGTGGATTTCTGTCTCCACGATGTTGGGGTCACAATCCTCCAAGTAGAGCATCGACTTGGGAATGACGGTGTGCTCTTCCAAGCGTTTCATAAACAGTTTCGACCCTCGGATGAGTCCTTGTAGTGTTTCTTCAGAAGGTTCAATCGTCACTCCGAGCCGCTTCAGATAGTCGGCATCGACAATCTGCGGCTCGAATCCCTCCAGATTGTAAGCATCAGTCTCATGCTCATAGAGACTGCGCATTTCAATGGGTTGTTTCATCATTATATTTATGTGTCTGACGCTACCAAATGTTCATGGCTGCGAAAATTGGCTGTAAAATTACACTTTTTCTCTGATATTTATTCCCTTTTCCTAACTTTTTTCACAAAAATACCCTGATTTTCTCTTCTTCAACCTTAAAACTCCATAAAATAGCACCAATAAGCAATAAAAATGCCGCAAAACGAATAAAAAGCTATTCAGTACACGTTACCTGAAGGATATAGTAATTATGTTATGAAAAGAACGGACATCCTTTGGCGGTTTGTGTTGCCGTCGCACTCCCTCTTTGAGAGCCCTCGGAGCAAACCGGGAGTTTCCTCGGAGGAAAGTCGGACTTTGGACGGAGGAAAGTCCCACTTTGCCCGGAGGAAAGTCAAAGGCCCGTTTTTAGGCTGGCATCGGAAGGATGACGACATATTTGATGGCGCGCGGAAATGTTTTTACAGACAAGTGCTTCCTGCTTTGGTATCGCAGAACACGCGATGATCTTTATCGGCTGCACGATGAGATGTTCGCGATGGAACATGTGGGGATAAATATAAATTTTTCTTTGGTAAAAATATGGTGGTTTCGAAAATAATGACTATCTTTGCAGAAAAATTAATTTTAGGCTTATGAAAAAAATCTTGATGACGTTTGCTGCCGTCTTTTGCTGCCTGATGACAATGACGGTTCTTATCGCCTGTTCATCTAACGAGGACAACCCCTCAGGCGATCCGGTTATGGAAAGTGGCATCGTGGGCAGTTGGTGTACTGACCTTACGGGTAGAACCTTTGCACTTTGGAACTATGGCCCGGCTTTGAATAGCTTGACTCTAAGGGCCGACGGGTTATGCTTTGGAGACCGTTATGTCCTCAGTAACATCGACGAGGGCTATGAGCAAACCACGTTCCATAAGTTGACGGGCTGGGGCGACTGGATGCGCATCAACGAAATGCACCCCCACGGTAACCCGACAAGTCAGGGTGGTGGGCCGCTTTGATCTGCATACAAAAGAATAGAATAAAGACAAAAAGATATGTTTGGATTAGGAATGCAAGAGATTCTGATCATCGCGCTGATCGTGCTGCTGCTGTTCGGCGGCAAGAAGATCCCTGAGTTGATGAAAGGCCTCGGCAAAGGCGTCAAGAGCTTCAAGGAGGGAATGAACGAGGTGACGGATATCACAAAGGACGAGAAGGAGTCAAATAAACAGGATGAGTGATGCCCGCAGGTTCTCCCCTCCCTCGGAGGGGCGGGGGGAGGTTCCCATGACATTCTGGGATCACCTCGACGAACTGCGGTCGGTGATCATCAGGGCGTTGCTCGTGACGGTAGTGGCGGCTGCGGTGGCCTTCTGTCTGAAGGAGGAGCTCTTTGCTGTGGTGCTGGCTCCTCGGACGAGCGACTTCATCACTTTCCGGCTGATGGACGTGGAGCCGTTCTCGATCCATCTGATGAACACGGGACTGACGGAGCAGTTCATGATCCACCTCCGGACGGCGATGTATGCCGGTCTGCTGGTGGCTTCGCCCTACATCATCTACCTGCTGTTCCGGTTTGTCTCGCCAGCGCTCTATGACAACGAACGGAAATACGCTACGGCCCTGGTATCGAGCGGCTACCTGATGTTCATGCTGGGCACCCTGCTGAACTATTTCCTCATCTTCCCCCTGACGGTGAAGTTCCTGGGAACATATCAGGTGAGCGACGACGTGGCGAACATGCTGACCCTGCAGTCGTATATGGATACGCTGCTGATGATGAGCCTCGTGATGGGCATTGTCTTCGAGTTGCCGGTGGTCAGCTGGCTCCTGGGGCGGATGGGGCTGATCAATGCACGGATGATGCGGACATGGCGCAAACATGCCATCGTGGCAATCCTCATTGTGGCGGCCATCATCACACCGACGACGGATGCCTTTACGCTCTTTATCGTGGCCCTGCCGATATGGCTGCTCTACGAGGTGAGCATTATGATTGTGAGGAGTGAATAGTGAATAATGAATAGTTAAAAACAAATACTCGACAGACTTATGCTACGTAAAATCAGAACAATTCTGGCGGCGGTGGTCTTTGTGTTGATCACCCTGCTGTTTCTCGACTTCACGGGAACGTTGCATCACTGGCTGGGCTGGCTCGCCAAGATCCAGTTCCTGCCCGCTGTGATGGCACTCAACGTGGTGGTCGTGGTGGTGCTTTTGCTACTGACGCTCGTCTTTGGGCGTATCTATTGTAGCGTGATATGTCCGCTGGGCGTGTTCCAGGATCTCCTGGCCCGTTTCCGTCGGAAAAAGAACAAGTACTCGTATTCCCGTGAGGTGCGCTGGCTGCGTTATCCCGTATTGGTGGTCTTCGTCATCTCGGCGCTGGCCGGCATCGGCTCGCTGTTCCAGTTGCTGGCACCATATAGTGCTTACGGCCGTATCGCCACGATGATCTTCCAGCCGGTTTGGGAGATGGGCAACAATGTGCTGGCGCTGGTGGCCGAGCGTGCCGACAGCTATGCGTTCTACAGTGTTGAGACATGGATGCGCTCGCTGCCTGTGTTCATCATTGCAGCCGTGACGCTGGTGGTACTCTTCATCCTCGCCTGGTGCGGAGGGCGTACCTATTGTAATACCATCTGCCCTGTGGGCACCGTCCTCTCGTTCTTCGCCCGTTTCTCATTCCTGAAGATCCGCTTCGATGCCGACAAGTGCAAGAACTGCTCGATGTGCTCGAAGAACTGCAAGGCTGCCTGCATCGACTACAAGACGCATACCGTCGACTACAGCCGTTGCGTGGTTTGTGGCAACTGCATCGACAGTTGTAAGTTCGGAGCGTTGAAATATGGCAGCGGACCAACGCGGACTAACACAGCCAGAGAAGAAAGTCCGGATAAGTCCGTAAAGTCTGATGCCATTGATAGCAGTAAGCGCTCGTTCCTCGTGGCCTCGGCGATGGTGACGACGGCTGCCCTGGCCCAGAAGAAAGAGAAGCTGATGGATGGTGGTCTCGCTGAATTGGAGGACAAGGTGGCTCCTGAGCGCCAGACGTCGCTGACCCCGCCGGGCTCCCTCTCCTTTGCCCATTATGCCCAGCGTTGCACGGGCTGTCAGCTCTGTGTATCGGAGTGTCCGAACGACGTGCTCCGTCCCAGCAGCGACCTTATGCACCTGATGCTGCCGATCATGTCGTACGAACGGGGCTACTGCCGTCCGGAGTGTACGCGCTGTTCTGAGGTATGTCCTGCGGGTGCCGTCAAGCTGGTTGACAAGCCCGACAAGTCATCGATACAGATAGGCCATGCCGTCTTTATCAAGAAGAACTGTGTGGCGATTACCGACGAGGTGGAGTGCGGCAACTGCGCCCGCCACTGTCCCTCTGGTGCCATCGAGATGGTGCCGCTCAATGAGGATAATGAGGAGTCACCCATGATTCCCGCTATCAACGAAGCGGCCTGCATTGGCTGTGGTGCCTGTGAGTATGTCTGTCCGTCGCGACCGTTCTCGGCCATCTATGTCGAAGGGCATGAAGTGCACAAGAAACTTTGAACATTGAACTTTGAACTTTGAACTGTATGATTACAAAGAATAATAATATATCGCGCCGGAGTTTCCTGAAGATGTTCGGGGTGGGTAGTGTGGCAACGGCGGCGACACTGGCGGGCTGCAAGCCGGGCAACAAGGCCGGTGATCAGGCGGCAGAGGAATATAAAAACCAGGTTGAGCCACCCACAGGCAAGATGACCTATCGCGAGAATCCCAAGACGAAGGAGAAGGTGTCGCTGCTCGGCTACGGCATGATGCGCCTGCCGACGAAGGTGGACAATAGCGACGAGTTCGATCAGGACATGATCAACAAGCAGACTGACTACGCCATCGAGCATGGCCTGAACTACTTTGACACATCCCCCGTCTATTGTATGGGCAAGTCGGAGCGTTGCACGGGCATCGCCCTCAGCCGCCACAAGCGCAGCGAGTACTTCGTTGCCACGAAGCTCTCCAACTTTAACCGCGACTACTGGTCGTTTGAGAAGTCCAGGGAGATGTATCAGAACTCGTTGAAGGAGCTGCAGGTCGATTACATCGACTACTACCTGCTGCATGCCGTCGGCGGCAGCATGGAGGAGTTCGGCAGCCGCTATGTCGATAACGGCATACTCGACTATCTGATGAAGGAGCGCGAGGCTGGCCGCATCAGGAACCTCGGCTTCTCGTTCCATGGCATGAAGACCGTGTTCGACCAGGTGCTCGCCACCCATGAGAAATACCATTGGGACTTCGTGCAGATAGAGCTCAACTACCTCGACTGGGACTTTGCCGACGAGATAAACAGTAACAACGTCGATGCCAGCTATCTCTACAACGAGTTGCACAAGCGTGGCATTCCCGCCGTCATTATGGAACCGCTGCTCGGAGGCCGTCTGGCCAATCTGCCGCAGTATCTCGCTACGGAGCTGAAGATGAACGCCCCGGAACGGTCGGTGGCCTCGTGGGCCTTCCGTTATGCAGGAACGCCCGAGGGGGTGCTTACCGTGCTCAGCGGCATGACCTATATGGAGCACCTGAAGGACAATCTGCTCTCGTACTGTCCCCTCGAGCCGCTGAGTGAGGAAGAGATGCGCTATCTCGACGAGAAGATCGCCAATAAGATCGTGGGTCTTGAGAATATCCCCTGCAACGACTGTAAGTACTGTATGCCTTGTCCTTACGGCATCGATATCCCTGCCGTCTTCGTACATTATAATAAATGTAAGAACGAGGGCTCGCTGCCGGTGAGCGTCGGCGATGCGGAGTACCGCAGGAACCGTCGGCAGTACCTGATCTCGCTCGACCGGGTGGTGCCGCGAGAGCGCCAGCCAGACCACTGCATCCAGTGCGGGCAGTGCGAGCCCCATTGTCCGCAGAACATCCGTATTGTGCGTGAACTAAGGAAGATTGACGAAATGATTGAGGACCTGAAACGGAATGAAACGGTTTAAGTGGTCGAGTCTGTATCTTATCATCATAGCAGCAGTCCTGCTTGAGATGATCTCGGGTGTGCGGTATTATTACACGTACAACCTGATGGCCGACGAGCTCGAGAAACGGGCGGAACTGGAGATTACGCTGAAGTGCATCATCGCGAAGAATATGCTGAACATGACGGAGAACACCATGCAAGGGCATATCTGGGACCTGAAGCGCAATCTGGCCTATCCCGACTCGATGTACGGGGTGGCCGAGTGGGTGCTCCGCTCACATCCGAACCTGATGGGTTGCGGCATCGCCTTCATCCCCGATTATTATCCGGAGAAAGGACGCCTGTTTGAGCCATACGTGTATAGGGGGAAAGGCGAGAATGTGTTTCACCGCC
>Ga0310786_10004860_pt1 | contig 18513 bp, 12 predicted proteins | sample AusTroGonzalo_MG_FD_203881 | JGI IMG/M metagenome (GOLD analysis project Ga0310786, IMG submission 203881) | Bovine rumen microbial communities from tropical cattle in Woodstock, Queensland, Australia - Gonzalo_03 (v2) (version 2) | ecosystem: Host-associated > Mammals > Digestive system >... | reverse complement strand
GACGAAAAGCTTCGCTGGCTCATCTTCGACTCCGTCTACGACCCTTACCGGGGCGTCATAGTCTACGGCCGCGTTTTCTCGGGCACCATAAGGAGAGGCTCCAAGGTCCGCTTCATGTCGAACGGTCTGGAATACGAAGTCATCGAGGTAGGGACTTTCACGCCGCACATGAAGGCGACTGAAGAGATCGGCCCCGGAGAGGTCGGCTACTTCACCGCCCTCATCCGCGACGCCTCGCATGTCCGTGTCGGCGACACCGTGACGGAAACGGACGATCCCGCGCCAGAACCGCTGCCTGGCTTCAAGAAATTCCGCCCCATGCTCTTCTCCGGTTTCTATCCTGTGGACACAAGCGATTACGAGGATTTCAAGAAGGCCCTGGAAAGACTGAGGCTGAACGACGCCTCCTTCACCTACGAGCCCGAGACCTCCATCGCCCTGGGCTTCGGCTTCCGCTGCGGCTTCCTTGGGCTCCTTCACATGGACATCATCCAGGAGAGGCTCGACCGCGAGTTCAACATGAACCTCATCGCCACGACTCCCTCCGTCGTTTACCGCATCACGAAAAAGGACGGGAGCGTGCTGGAGATAGACAATCCGTTGCGTTTCCCGGATCCCTCCGAGATACTCGTTTCCGAGGAACCCTTCGTGGCCGTCAATATCATAACCCCCACGGACAGGATCGGCGCCATCATGCAGCTGGCCTTAGACCGCCGCGGCGAGATGAAAGGCACGGAATCTCTGGACCCCCAGAGATGCATCCTGCATTTCGACATGCCGCTTAACGAGATCATCACGGACTTCTATGACAAGATCAAAAACATGACCTCGGGCTACGGCAGCATGGACTACGAGCCCATCGGCTTCCGCGAGGGCGAGCTCGTCAAACTCGATCTTCTTCTGAACGGCGAGCCCGTGGACGCCTTCTCCATGATCACGCACAAAGACAGGGCCTACCCCAAGGGCCGCATGCTGGCGGAACGCCTAAAGGAAGTCCTGCCCCGCCAGCAGTTCGCCATCGCCATCCAGGCAGCCGTGGGCGGCAAGGTGATCGCCAGGGAGACCATAAACGCCCTTAGGAAAGACGTGCTGGCCAAGTGCTACGGCGGCGACATAACGAGGAAACGCAAGCTCCTGGAAAAGCAGAAGGAAGGCAAAAAGAAAATGAAACAGATCGGCAAAGTCTTCATCCCCCAGAAGGCTTTCATCGAGGTATTGAAGGCGGAAGACTGATGCAGGAATACGTGCAGGAAAAAAAGACCGTGGCGCTGGGAGCCGGATTCGGAATGTTCGGCTACGCGCTCTCCACGCTCATGGGGCTTCTGACCAACGTCATCCTTTACCGCCGCTTCGACATTTCCTCGGAGGTCAACGTCTGGGTCCTGGCCTTTTCCTTCTTCGCCATCCTTGAACCCTTCGCCCGCCTGGGACTTTCGGACGGCGTCCAGCGCTTCATCGGCGTGCACTGGGTGGACAAGAACTGGAAAAAGATCAAAGGCGTCATCTGGGGAGCCTTCCAGCTGTCTTTGGCCGCCTCCCTTCTGATGATCCTCTGCGTCTGGCTGCTGGCACCCCGCATCGCTTCCTTCTACTCCGGCTCCGATTCCTCCGCCATTCTTCTATGCAAGGTCCTGCGATGCCTTTCCTTCTATCTCATTCCCATCGCCCTCACCACCATCTCCCTGGCGGTCCTGAGAGCCCTGAACGACATCAGGCACTCCGTGGCTATCGAGACTCTCTGCCAGAAACTTGGCTGGTTCCTGGTGGTCCTGGGCGTCAGTTTTCTGCCTCCCAACGAAAAAAGGATCATGGGACTCGTCTGGGGCATGGTCATCGTCAACCTGCTGGCCTTTTTCATCTCCGTCCGCTGCTACAAGTTCAACGCGCCCCGGCTCAGGGAAGTCTCCCCGGCCTATGAGCGGAAGGAACTGTTTTTCTTCTCTTTCCCGCTGGTTTTGCAGTCCGCCATCCTGATCTTCATGAAGAAATGCGACATCATGATGCTGGGCTATTTCTTCAAAGCTGAGAACTATTCCGCTCAGTACAACGCCGCGGGCATAGCCACGCTGATCATAGCCAATATCCTTTTGGCCTTCTCCTCCCTTTTCGCGCCGCTTATCGCGAAAGTCAGCGAGAAAAAGGACTACCAGAAGATGAACGAGCTTTACAAGACGGTCACCCGCTGGATGCTCTACATCACCATGCCCGCCGCGGCCATCATGCTTCTCTTCCCTGAACTGATCCTGGCGGTCTTCAAGCTCCCGGCCACCCCGCTGCTCATCTCCAGCCTCCGGGTCCTGGTCTGCGCCCAGATCGTGAGCACCCTGGCCGGCCACTCCGGCACTATGCTCATAATGTCAGGGTATTCCCGCATGATCCTGTACATAAACGTGCTGGCGGTCTTCGCCAACGTGCTCATGAACGCCCTGCTCATACCCTCCTATTCCATGTTCGGCGCGGCTTTGGCCACTTTGATAGCCATCGCGATCCGCAACTGCCTGGCGGTCGTTTGCACCATGATCTTCGTCAAGAGCCAGCCCTTCAGCCTGGCCACCGTCACCATATCCTTGACCGCTTTCGCGAGCGGCCTGCTCGCCTTCCTGCTCGTCGGCTTCCTTGACGGGATGCTGCCCGACATTACTTTCTTCGGGCACTGGGCCTTCCGGCTCCTGCTGGCCGGAGCCCTCTACGTCCTCTTCTATCTGCCCCTAACCGCGCTCATAATGCACAAAGACGACAGGAGTTTCATAAGAGACGAAGTCATCCCTCGTTGTAAAAAGGCTTTACACGGCCGGTGATTTTTTGATAGAATTTAATTAAAGAACATATGGAACAGTAAAAAAATCAGGAGTTTTTAGATGCGCAACATATTCATTCTCATAGCCCTGGCCTTCTGCGTCTACTTTGGTTCCTCCTTGTGGACCTTTTCAAGCGCGGATCCCGCTTCGTTCAGGGTCGTCTCCAACTACATCCCGCTGACGGTGATGTTCCTGACCTTGGTGATCGGGTTGATCCATCTCAGATTCGCCCTGGCCCTGACGATCATCTACATTTTCTTCTGCGGGAACGCCGCCATCTTCGACTACCTGCTCTACAGCGTGCTATCCAAGTGCGGAGTCGAGTCCTTCTTCGGCGTCACGGTGCAGGCTTCCATGCGCTTCTTCCAGTCGGCCAAGCTCTCCTACGAATGCATCCTGCTCTCCCTGTTCGCCGCCTGGGCGATCACCCGTTTCTTCGGCAATCCCGAGCTTGACTTTGAGGTCAACCGCGCCAGGACCGCCAGGCAGCTGAATTTCCCGATCTTCATCTTCGGCCTGACAGCGGTCATAGCCGCCATCTATTCCATCGTGGCCCTCAACAACGTCTTCATGCCGGGCTTTTTCGGCAAGTTGAAGGACATCCTCTGCAAATTCCCCTACCCCTTCTTCCACAAGACCGGGGCCGGACCTTTGCAATCCCTGAGAGCCGCCACTTTGGCCATAGAGTTCATCGCGCTCTACACAGTCGTCATCAACGAAGTTTGGTCTGAAAAGCACATCAAGTTCTATCTCGGCCTGCTTCTTGGACTCGGACTCGCTTCCGTTTTCATAGGCATCGTCCAGCGCCTGGCGCTGACAGGCTTTTCCAATTACGTCTACCGTTACACCAGGGAGGTGCACGCCACCTTCACCGATCCCAACGCCTGGGCGGCCTTCCTGTTCGCGCTCCTTCCCGTGGGCCTGGGGCTCCTCTTCGCGGGCTTCGTGCCGGCCATTTGCGGGTTCATAACGATTCTGCTTTTCCTTCTGGGCATCTTCCTCGCGGGATCCAAGGTGCTTCTGCTTTTCTCTTTCCTGACCTTGATCGTCTTCTTCATCTGGTCGCTGATAAAATCCTTCAAAGGCGGGAAGATCGTGCCGCCGGTCTTCATAGGCGTTCTTTTGGTCGGCGTCATCGTTTTCTCCGTGGGATCATATCTGAACGTTGACAAGGAAGAGCTGCTCTCGACGAAGAACAGTGCCAAAGCCGGCAATTTCAACGCCAAGAAGGACGTCGACAATCCGAACGGCAAGCCCTTCGGGATCTTCCACAACTCTTTAGCCACCTCGGTGGCCAACCAGATCGACTCCTTCAGGCAGTCTTTGTCCGAGCCCGATCCCGACCTGCCCAAGGTCAAAGCGAAGAGTTTCGACGAGAAACTCTACGCCGCCACCAACCACAAATCGGCCGACTGGCTGACGGTCTGGAACTTCCTGAGGCCCAAGAACGGCAACTGGGACTATCTATGCCTGGGCTGCGGCCCCGGAAACTTCAAGCGTTTCTACGGGACCTACCAGCCGAAATATCTGAAGGAAAGGCGCACCGGCGCCGGCAATATCTTCCTGCAAGCGCTGGTTGAACAGGGTGTTTTCGGTTTTGTCACGCTTGTTCTGGTCACGATCATCACGATATACGTGGCTTTCGGCTGCGTGGAACACACGATCTCCCCGAGAACGTCGCGCGTCCTGGCCTGGATGTTCACCTTCCTGGTCGTCGGCTGTTTCTTCGAGAACGCTTTTTCACAGTACCAGATCGCCTCGCTCTACTGGTTGCTCTGCGGCCTTGTCATGGTGAACTCCGCCACTACCAACCGCGACTTCCAGCCGAGCTTCAAGTTTTTCTACGTCCTCCTTCTGATCCTGACGATCCTCGGCGCCGTCGCGGCCTTCTGGCCGAAACTCATGGCGCACCACGCCGAGAAGCGCTCCTTTGACACCGCCGTCGGACGTCTGGAAGCCATCACCGGCGAGGATCTTTCCGTGGAAGACAGGGAAGCGCTCTACTCCAAGCAGGAGCTCTACTTCCATTACAACCAAATCGGCCGCTGGAGCGACAAACGCTCCTTCATGCTCATCAAACCCGAGAAAGGGCTGCGCATAATGCGCATGGAAGCGGCCAACGGCAACCCCAACGTCACGCCTCAGAATCCTCTGGAAGTCGAGGTGCTGGTCGAAAACGAGAGCGCCATGAAATTCTTCTTCACCAATTCCTGCCTGAAGACTTTGGAGTACGACCTCGGCACCACCGCCCAGAACCGCGCTCTCTACCAGGAAAGGGACTACATGGTCGTCGAGATCAGAAACAGCCAGACCTTCGTGCCCGCGGAACTCTATCCCCAGCTGACCAACCAGAATTACAACGTCGGCTGCTTCATCGGCAAGGTGACCTTCCACAAGGAACAGACGCTTCCGCCCTTCGAGGAATTCGAGGAGCCGGATACGGAAGAGCAGAATGAAACTCCCGTGACCGAGGAGGAAAAGCCCGTCATCGTCGAGGTGAAGGAAGAAGAGAAAAAGGAGATCGAGGTCCCCAAGGAGACGATCTTCGGAGACAAAGTCAAAGAGGAGGATCTCGACGAGACTCTGCAGGAAATGAGCAATTTCGAGCTTGAGCTCCCGCAGTAAAATGCGCGTTCTTATTGACGCTTTTCCTCTTCTGGCACCCCGTTCCGGTGTCGGGAACTACACCTGGTTCCTCACGAAAGCGCTAAAAAAAGCCTTTCCAGAAGACGACTACGTCTACTTTTACGGCCGCCGCTTTTCCAGAGACATACTGGAGGCGGCGCCTTCTTTTGACGCCAAGCTGAGGCTTACGCTTAAAAAGCTCCTGCCTTATCCCTACCGTCTGACGCAGCCTATAAAGGAAACGTTCTTCCGCCTGGGCGCGCCGAAGCAGAAAGCAGACGTTTACCATGAGATGAACTACGTTCCTCTCCCCTACAAGGGGCCTCAGGTAACGACCGTCTTCGACATGTCGCTCATCCGCTATCCCGAGACGCATCCCAAGGACCGCCGGGCTTATTTTGAGAGCTACTTCAAGAAACGCCTGCCTCAGTCGGATCACTTCATCACCATCAGCGACTTTTCCAAGCGTGAGCTCTCCGAGCTTTACGACGTGCCGCAAGAAAAGATCACGACCGTCTACCTGGGAGGACTGGAAGAAGTCCCAGCTCTCGAGGGACCGGAACCAGAAACGCCGGAGCGCTATTTCCTCTACTGCGGGAACCTGGAGCCGAGGAAAAACCTGCCGATGCTCTTAAGAGCCTACGCCACGGCGAAAAAGCGGGACCGTTCGCTCCCCAAACTGATGTTCGTCGGCTCGCCCAGCTGGCTGGCGGAGGAGTTTTTTGAAACGCTCAGGAAGGAAAATTTAGAGGAGTCCGCAGTCATAAAAGGCTTCGTGCCGGCCGCCGAACTTCCCTATTATTACAGGAAAGCCCTCGCCTTCCTCTTTCCCTCAAAGTACGAGGGTTTCGGGCTGCCCGTCCTGGAGGCCATGCAGATGGGCGTTCCCGTCGTGACTTCCGACTGCGCCTCGCTGCCCGAGGTCGCGGGAGATGCCGGGATAATGCTGCCGCCCGACGACGCGGATGCTTGGAGCGAGGCTTTGCTCCTTTTGTCAGGCGACGAAACGAAACGCGCGGAACTGTCCCAAAGGTCGCTTGAGAGAGCCTCCCTTTTCTCCTGGGCCAAGTGCGCCAAAGAAACGCGCTCAGTTTATGAAAAGGTCCTCAGCCTTTACTTTTAAGCGCCTTTCTGCTATCATTTCAGCGATCACTTTAACAATTAAGCTATAAGGAGTGAATATGGCTTACAAGATCAGTAGCGATTGCCTTTCCTGCGGCGCTTGCGCTTCCGAATGCCCCCAGGGCGCCATTGCCGAAGGCGAAGGCCAGTATCAGATCGACCCCGAGAAATGCGTCTCCTGCGGCCTCTGCGCCAGCGTTTGCCCCGCCGGAGCCATCAGCGAGGGATAACCCCTGAAAAAAAGATATTGCTCCTTTCGTCTAGTGGCCTAGGACATGTGGTTCTCATCCACAAAACAGGAGTTCGATTCTCCTATGGAGCGCCAAAAATTAGACACCCGAGAGGGTGTCTTTTTTTATGCTTGCGAAAATGATACAATCTTATATAAAACAAAATAGGTCATCATGAACAACGAAAACTATACCGACGCCCACAAAATCGAGCTCAACTGCGTGTCTTGCGGACATCCTGTGGAATTTTCCCTGCTGGACCTCGACCCCGACATGAAGCTCGTCTGCAAAGAGTGCGGCAAAACTTATTCCTTCACGCCGGAACTCGCCGACAAGATCAAACGTTTCGGCAAACTGCTCCAGACGGTCTACGAAGCGAGAGACCTCCTGGGACAGGCCATGATCGGCATAAAAGTCAAGGACGAGGAAGTGACGGTCCCCTACCAGCTTCTTCTCACCAGACTCAACTCGCTTCTCAGCCTCAAAGTGAACGATTCTGAAATGACGTTCCGCTTCAGGATCAATCCTTTGGCCATTTTCGACAAAGAGAGCAAATGAGCTTTTTTCGCCGGATCTACGACTGGGTGATGCGCTGCGCGCCCACGCCCTACGCTCTGGCCGCGCTCATGTGTCTCTCTTTCGCCGAATCTTCGTTCTTTCCCATACCGCCCGATCCCCTTCTCATAACGATGGCGCTGGCGAAACCGAAACGCGCCCTTCACTACGCGTTCTGGTGTTCCCTGGCCTCGGTCGCAGGCGGGATCTTGGGGTACGCGATCGGATTTTTCCTTTGGGAAGCCACAAAGGATTTCTTCTTCGCCTACATTCCGGGCTTCACCCCGGAGGGCTTCGCGAAGGTGAACGCGCTCTACAATGAGCACAGCTTCCTGTACGTTTTCGCGGCCGGCTTCACGCCCATACCCTACAAGATCTTCACCATCGCCTCCGGCGCCTTCGGCATGGACTTCTGGCTCTTCGTCCTTGCCTCGGCCGTGAGCCGCTCGGCCCGCTTCTTTCTGGTGGCAGGCCTTATAAGGATCTTCGGCGAAAGGATAAAACAGTTCATTGACAAATATTTCAACATACTAACAATCGCGTTCCTAGTACTGCTGGTCGGTTTCTTCGCGCTTTTCGGACTTTTCGGAAAAGGCGGAAACGAGACGGAGGAAGAGACGCAAACGGTAATTACAAGCGAGGTTTCGGAATGAAAAGATCTTCCCTTACCACAATAGCAGTCCTGGCACTTTTTCTTAGCGCCTGCACCGCCATGCAAAGGGGCGGCCTTATAGGCGGTCTAATCGGCGGCGGCATGGGCGCCGGCATCGGCGCGGCCGGCGGCGGCGTCGGCGTCGCCATCGGCGCGGGCGCCGGCGCGGGCGCCGGTCTTCTGACCGGAGCGATCGCGGGCGAAGCCTACGAGATCCACCGCGCGCGCATGCTCGAGGATTACGCCGACGTCGACAAATACAGCGGCGAAGCGAAAGTCTCGACCAAAGTCGTCGCCAAGTATGAAAAACAGCTGGCAAGAATGGAAGCCAGGACCAAGATGATGGCGGCCCGCTACGAGGAGATCGTGGCCAAGAGCTACGTTCTGGCCAACAACATCCAGGCCGACGGACGCTATGTCCAGGTCGAGACGACCAAGGAAGGCACGACGCAGATCACCATGCTTTCCGAAGTGCTCTTCGACGAGGGCAGGGCGCAGCTCCGCGAGGCGGTCTATCCCGTGCTTGAGGAAGTCGGCCGCGTCGTCAATACCGAATATCCCAACTTCCTGGTGGCCATCGAAGGGCATACGGACAGCAATGAATTGCCGGAAGGCTCCAACTTCATGTCGAACTGGGAACTCTCCGCGGCCCGCAGCCTGGCGGTCCTCCACTTCCTGGAAAAGCAGGGCGGCGTCGATCCCAAGAGGATGGCCATCTCCGGCTATTCCGCCAACCGCCCCGTCGCGAGCAACGCGACCGAGGACGGTCAGCGCCTGAACCGCCGCGTGGTCATTACTCTCATCCCGACCGACTTCGGACCGGAACTCTCCCAGGATGAACAGCTGAACGCCACCGTGAACAGCATCATGGAATCCACGATGCCGACCGAGCCCCAGAGCGGCACCGTTCCCGTCCAGGATCTCGGACGCGGCGGCTCCACCGGACTTGACGTCGCCCCGGACAACAGCCTGCCCGGCGCGGCGCCCCAGAGCGAAGCCGAGATGCTCAATAACCTTCCCGCTTTCCCAACCATCGACTAAGGAGAAACAAGTATGCGTAAAATTACACTTTTATCTTTGCTTTCCGTTTCTGCTTTCTTCCTGTTTGGTTGCGCGACCAGCGAGGTCACCTATCCCCAGCCGCTGTCCCTTAATAACGGCGCTTTCGAAGGCAAGACCATGTGCATCATGGCCTACGGCGAGCCGACCGACAACTACGATCAGCTCTACGAGACCTACCGCCGCTGGTGGCTCCCCCGCTTCATCTACGGCAGCGGCGAAGTGACCGTCCTCGACCATCCTTACGTTAACGACGACGGACAAGTCTTCCAGGACAACACCAACGAGGCTTTCGCCGAGGCTATCTTCAACCGTCTGAGAGGATATTCCATCTTCAAACGCGTGGTAATGGTCAAGGACAGGGCCGAAGCCGACGAGTTCAATTACGACTATCTTCTGGTCTTCCATATCAACGAGTGCTACGCCAAGGGCCTGGGCGCCAACGCCAATTTCGTGGAGTGGTGCACGATCGAGGGCAACGTGAACGTCTCCGTCTTCATCTACGACCTCAAGGCCAACCAGAGGATAAGCGAGCAGAACATCCAGTCCACCGCGACCTCTACCTACGCCTGGGCTACTCCGGACGTCAGGGAGTATCTGAGAAGGAAGCTTCTGAAGGGAACGACCTTCCACAACGCGATCTCCCAGATAACCTTCTAAAAGAAAAAAGCCCCGCAAGGGGCTTTTTCGTATGCGCGTAGTCCACGTCGGAAAATACTACTGGCCCTACCAGCGGGGCATTGAGACTTATCTGAAAGTCCTGTCGGAGGGCCTCTCCCCTCTCTGCGATCTTTCCGTCATCGTCAGCAATGACAAAAGGGAGACCGTGGAGGAAAATATAGACGGTGTCCGCGTCATAAGGCTGGCCAGAAGTTTCAAGCTGAGGGGAACGGATTTCCTTTTCTCTCTTCCCGACAAGTTAAAAGAGCTCAAGCCCGACATAGTCCACATCCATCTGCCCAACCCCTGGGCCGAGACGGCCTGGAAACTGGCCGGACGCCCCGGCAGGCTCTTCATCAGCTACCACTCCGACATCATCAGGCAGAAATTACTGCTGAAACTCTACGCGCCCTTCCACCGATCGACGCTTGAGAGCGCGGAAAAGATAATCGTCGCCACTCCCAACCACATAAAGTTTTCGCCTTTCCTCTCGAAACTGCCGGAGGAAAAGCTGGCCGTCATTCCCTACGGCGTCAGGGAGGAGAATTATCCCGTGCCCGAAGAAAACGAATACTCACCCTACGTCCTCTCGGTGGGCGCCCTGGTCTATTACAAGGGCTTCGACGTTTTGATAAGGGCCATGAAAGAGGTCGAGGGACTGAAGCTCGTCATTGTCGGCGAAGGACCTCTCGCGAAAAAACTGCGCTCGCTCATAAAGGAGCTCGGGCTGGAGGAGAGAGTTTTCCTCCTTGAAGGCGTCTCGCGCGAAAAACTCCTGGCCCTCTATTCTAACTGCGAATTTTTTACCCTGCCTTCAGTTTACAGAAGCGAAGCCTTCGGGATCGTGCAGGTGGAAGCCTTCCTGGCGAAGAAGGCGGTCGTAAGCACAGACCTGGCCTCCGGAGTCCCCTGGGTGAACGTTAACGGCGTGACCGGCATAGTTGTACCCCCCGGTGACGAAAAGGCCCTTTCCGAGGCTCTGAAGGCCCTTCACAGCGCCCCCGAGCGCCGCGCGGCGATGGGAGAAGCCGCTTACCGGCGCGCCAAAGAGGTCTTTTCTCCCGAGAAGATGGTCGAAAAGACTTTCGCCCTCTACTCTGAAGCGCCCAGGGCCTGATCGACCTCCCTGAGCGTCTCCTCCACCAGTTTCCTTATTTCCGGAAGGCGGCTCTTCAGCTTTTTGGCTTTCAACAGCTCCTCTTTCGCGCCCCTAAGATCGCCCATGCCCGCCAGGCAGCAGGCCAGGTTGTAGTGCGCCTCCACGGTCTGCGGCCGCAATTCCACGGCCCTTACAAGATACGGCAGCGATTCAGAGTAACGTTCCTTTTCCAAAAGCGCCTGGCCCACGTTGGCGTTGGCCCTAAAACTTAAGGGCGACTTTTGGAGCGTGTCGCGCCACAATATTTCCGCGTCGCGCCAATACAGATTGCGCCTCGCGGTCAGGACAAGGAAGAGCGCGATCAGGGCGAAGGAGATCCACCTGAGCCCCTTTTCCCATTTTTCGGGGACGCTGAAAACCACAGCCGCGACGACTCCCGGCAGGGCCCCGTAGAGTCTGTGCTCATAGAGGCCGTTGGGGATCAAAGTGGCAGCCGGCGCCAGATAAAGCGCGAAATAAGCCAGCCCGAAAGCGAACCAGGGCAGTTTTTTCCGGAAGCGGAAAGCCAAATAAAAGAGCGCGATCCAGAAAATCACCGCGCCCCAAACGAAGGGGCTCCCGAAGCCTTCCAAGACGGGCGTGTCGTACTCCACTCTCAAACCGAACGGCCATAAGCAGAGCCTAAGGTAAACTGTCCAGACCTTGAACTGAGTGGCGAAATAGGCGGCAAGATCCGGCGTGTCCGCGTAAAGCCTCTCCAGCGGCCTAAAATCGAAACTCGTCCCCTTCCAGACGCCCGCGAACCTAAGGACCAGAAGCGCCAGAACAAGGAAAAGGGCTCCGGCGGCGAAAAAATACTTCTTGTTGTTCTTTATGAAGGCGGAGGCGTCCCGGCAGAAGAAAAGCAGGTACCCAGCGAGCGCCGCCAGAGGAGCCACGGCCATGTTCTCCTTGCAAAGCATTCCCATTATGAGCGCCGCCGCGGCGCCAAAAATCCAGAGCCTGTTTTCCCTGGCCAAGAGGAGGCAGGCGAAGTGAAGAAGAAAAAAGGTGAGGCACAAAAGTTCCAGGCGCTGCACTATGTAGGTGACAGCTTGCGTCTGGACGGGATGCAAGAGAAAGAGCGCGGCGCAGATGAAGGAAAGAAAACGTTTCCTTCCCAGAAGAAGAAGAAGCCAGTAAAAGAGACAGCCGTTCAGGATATGGATGAAAAGATTGACCCCGTGCTGCCAAAATATGGAACCGGGGAAAAACTTTTGATCGAGAAAAAAAGTCAGGAAGACCAGGAAGCGCCCGGGCGAAAAACGCCAGACCGCGACGAGGCTTCCGCTTTTGAGGGATTCGTTGAGGACAATGCAGCGGAAATCGTCGAACTGGTAGGCGCCCTGAAAAGACGTGGCGTAGGCCGCGACGGAAAGAAGCGCCAGGATGAGGAGATCCAAAACGGCGTCACTCTTCTTCCCTTTCATTCTTCTCCCCCAGTTCATAAACGGGAATGCCGTCCACTTCAGTGAAGACATGGTACGGCACGCCGTTCTCATCAAGGAAATCCTTCACTCTCGGGGAGAAGAAGAAATTTCTCTTGCCGGGATAAGTGCTCTCCGAGATGCCGATCTTTTCCTTGACCAATTCCGGATAAGCCAGCAGATGATAGCGGTAAAACTGCAGTTCGCCGTAGAGGTCCTCGCTCAAAAGGACGCTGTCGTAAGGCAGGGCTCCGTAGGTATGCGCCAATCTGACGGCCTCCAGGGACGACCTCCTTTTGAATTCAGGAGAAAAGGAGCGCAACGAGAAAATCACCAACGCCAGAAAAACCAGCGGCAGAAGGACGGGGCGCAGTTTCTCGGAAAGCGCGAGCGCAAGGAGCGCCATGGCCGTGAAAAGCACGATAAAGGCCGAGAGCAGCCAGTACCACTGGGCCGGGAAGAAATGATAGCTCTGAACGCAGAAAAGCAGCGTGGAAACGAGGGCTATAAGCGCGCAAAGAGGAAGAAGGAAGGCGCCCCTGCCCGGTTTGGCGAAAAAAAGTCCCAGAAGCAGAACGGGTACTAAAAACAGGGGCAGCGCGGAAAAGCTGAAGAAGTCCGCGAAGAAAGCGAGGAAGTTGTCACCCGCCCCGCTCCAGGGCAGGCAGAAATAGTTGCTCCAAAATTGGCCGTTCAATACGGCCTTGCCAAGTCCGGCCAACGTGAAAGGATCGGGATACTCTAGCACGATGCCCTGCCTCACCATGCGGCAGAGATAGAGGTAAGGCATTAGCCCGCAGAAAAGGGCGCAAAGGGAAGCGAACAGAAACTCCCCCGCCCTCTTTTCCCTTATGAAGACCGCCAGCGCCACCGGGAAGAGCATGGCCCCGTACCAGAGCGCCAGAGGATCGTGGAACATCAGGAGTTCGCAGGGAAGGAGCCTAATGAAGAGCGGGAGCCCGGGGCGGGACAAAAGGTCGAGCGCCAGAAAGAAAAGAAAGAGCGAAAGGGCTACGGGCGTCGCCTCGGTCCCGGCGATCACGGCGTAAGGCAGGAAACTGACGGCCAGGACCGCCAGAAAGGAATAGAGCAGGCTGCCGGAACGCCTTCTCAAAAAATCCCAGAGGAAAAGGAAGGCGCCGGAAATTAGGAAAGCGGAAAAGAGCGACAATCTGGCGCCCGGGTCGAAAACGAGTTTCAGCCGGTAAAAAAGCCTGGCCAACAGCAGGTACAGCGGGTAGCACGGAGAGTGCGCCGCGCCGCCGTCCAGGCAGAGCGAAACGAACTTGGCGCTGTCGGCGTTCTGCAGCAGGCCGCCCGGCCCGAACTGCAGACGGAAACAGAGCTGGACAAGTATCAGAAGGAAAAGCGCGGCGCCCGCAAGAAGCGGGCGCAGCGGCTCAGTAGACGAATTCGGAGACGATCTCAATTTTCGGGTCCAAACTGTTTTTGACCGGGCAGGCCTTGGCGGCGCTTTCCAATCTTTTCTTCATGCCGTTGTCAAGGGAGATCTTGGGGAAAGTCACCTTGACTTTGAAAGTGCCGACCGCCTGGGGGGCTTCCCGCATCACCTTTTCAACTTCGACCTTCAGGCCCTTCACGTCGAGATCGTGCTGAGCCGCGACGAAGCCGATCATGCTGGCCGTGCAGGTCGCCAGAGCGGCGGAAAGAACGTCGGTCGGGGAAAAAGTGCCGGGAGTCCCCTTCGCGTCGGTCTCAAAAGGAACGTCGGAGCCGCCAAGCTTGACGGCGCATTTCAGATCGCCCTCGTAGAGGGCGCTTGCGGAAGTAGCCATAAATTATCCTTTGTTCGTTAACGGTTACGGCGCGCGAAAGCAAACAGCGCCAAGATCAAGACAGCGAGGAAGCCCGGTTCCGGCGTCAGGACGAAGTCCTTGTAGAAGGAGCATTCCGGCGTGAAAGTGAAGTTCTGGTTGTCGTATTCCGCGGGCTTGATCCTCAAGACCGTAGTCTGGCCCTCGCCGAGATAGATGTCGAAGAACGGGAAGCCGTTCATGTTGTGGCGCTGGACAATGTTCTGGGTCTTGTGGTTCACGACCTGCAGCTGCGCGTTGGTCACGATCTCCGTGCCGGTCCCGTACAGAGAACCGGAGATGTAAGGCGTATATCCTGTCATCTTCACGGGGATGGTGGGCGTGCCGGAGGATATCGTGACGTTGGTCACATACTGCTCCCTGTCCTCATACCTTATGGTCATGAAGTAGTCGCCGTAAGGCAAAGTGAAGGCCGTGGTGCGGCCCTGGGCCGTGACGAGACTCTGGAAGTTCGCGATCTGGCCCACGCCTCCTACCAGCGGGAAGCCGGAATTGATATCCGAGACGTTGGCGTAGATGAAGCCGTGGCTGGAGGTGGCCGGCGTTTCGAAGACCACGCTGGCGGGCCCGTTGGTAATGACGACCTCCGCTGTGCGGCCCTCGTATTCGTCGTGGGAAAGGCTCAGCCTGACTCTGCCGGCGGGCACCGCGTCGAAAATGAAGGTGCCGTCCGCCTTGTTGGATACCGAGAAGGCGAAGTTGTCGCCCACGGCTCTGATGACCGCGCCGCCAAGATAACCGCTGCCGAAATATGTGTTGGTCGTGACAACGCCGCCGATGGCGTAGTTCTCCGGAGGCGCGGGCTCGGCCTTCTCCACGGTCAATTTTAGGACCTTGGGAGCGCTCACGGCCGTGTCGCTGGCGACGTAGGCGGCGAAATAATAGACGCCCGGCACCGCGGTGGAGCACTTCACTTCCTCGCCCTCTTCGGACCTCAGAACGTTTCTTACGGTATTGAAGGGATCCTGGCGCCAAAGGACGCGCTTGCCCATGACGAAACTGGTCTTCATGGTAACGTCCTTGCCGGATGTGACGGTCTTTTCCGTGGTGCCGTCGTCGAAACTAGCGGCGAGAGAGAGAGGCTGCGTGCCGTCGAAATAGAAGGCCGTACTGTTCACGCTGCCGTTTCCGTTGCTGATCTGGCACTGAACGTAATAGGGACGGTCTTTCTCGAAGGTGTGCTCGACGGGTCCCAGTTCCTGCCAGACAGTCCAGCCGGCGCCGTTGTCCCAGTTGTAGCGGACCTGGTATTCATTCCTTTCGAAGGGGACCACTACGGGGAGATACGTGACGGTCAGATTATTCCTGGAGGTCTCCTCCAGATAGACGCTGGGAACGTTGTCCTTGATGGTCAAGGTCGTCTCGGCGGAGTTGAGGACAGCGCCCGTGCCCTTTTCCAAATTGAGTTTCAAAGTGTGCTCGCCCGGTTCCCCTGTCGCCATGATGCTGTCCATGAAGCTGGCGTTGGCCTCGTCGATGGGCTCGCCGTCCAGGAACCATCTGTAGCGGTAGCCGCCCATGGTGCCGGTGCCGTCCAGATTGAGTCTGGATCCACGGTTGGCCAGATACGGGCCGTTGGGATTGACGATCTGATCCTCGATGGCCGGGGCCTTCACGGTGACGTTATATTCGGTCTCATCGATGACGACCTTGATGGCGAAGTTCTTGGCCATGCCGCCGGTCTTCAGAGGATCTATCTGCAGCACGACCGGAACGGAACCGCTCGCGGTGGGATTGATGGTGCCGGTCCTGGGCCTGACCTTCAGGGAATCGAAGGAATTGTTGATGACGAAGTCGCAGGGCACGGAGCCAAGGTTAGAGAGAAGCAATACGCCGCTGCGGCAGTTTTCCAGCGTGATTTCGGAGGGCACCACGGGACGGGCCGAGGCGCCTTCGATGGAATGCGTGATAGTCGTTTCGGTCATGGCGCCGTAATTGTCCCTGACCTGGCACTTCACGGTGTAATCGCCGCTTCTGTCGAAGACATGCCTGGCAAAGTAATAGTTCGTCCAGTCGGAATAGCCGCTGCCGTCGCCGAAATCCCAGCGGATGTCTAAGGAATCGTGGATGCCGGGGTCGGTGGGATCGGCGGAAAAGATCTGCGGAACGTTGACCATTTTCGTTTCCGCCTCGCTCCAGATGGCCACGTGCGGATAGGCGTTGGTCACGTGCAGCACCGTATAGTTGGTGCAGATGCAGGTCCTGAACTGGCGGTCCGTCACTCTCAGCTCGACGTCGTAGTCGCCGGGCCAGTAGATCTGGTCATCCTTGTAGTCGTAGTAGTAGAAGTTCGTAGAAAAAAGCGTCGTGTCGTGCCCGACGAGCCAGCGCACGGCCGGGAAATAGCCCTTACTACCTTCCGCGGACAGATGCGCCGCCTGGCCCTGGCCGATGGTGTATTCGCCGTTTATTACGGCGCTGACATCAGGGATGCCCTTGACGCCTTTCCGGGGTTCCGGAGTCGGGAAGTCGCCGGTCAGCCAGTAGTAGTAAACCTGGCCCGCTACGCAGTCGTTGTCGTCGTAAGCCTGGAAGGTATTGTCCCCTTCCCTGACCTTAACGGCCGTAGCGAGATCTTCCACGGTGTTGCGCCACAAAGAGACGTTCCCTTTCGTGGTGTTGCGCCAGCGCAGCCTGATCTTGTCGTCCCCGTTCATGCAGACGAAGCCGTAGGGCACGGCCCTGTTCTTGATCGAGTCGAAGGTGTAGCCCAGGCAGAATTCGTCGAAAGTCATCTTGAAGCCGGAAGGCGCGTATAGATACAAACTGGAGAAGCTGGAGCCCCAGTAGGAGTAACCGTATTTATGGAAAGCGCAGTCGCTCGTTTTCGGTTCCTCGCTCATATCCGGGTTGATCCACAGATAAACATCCGTATAGGCGTAGCCCGCCTCGTTGGTCGTTATCGTGCAGCGGGCCAGATAATGGGCCGGCGTTCCGAAGTTATGCTTGATACCCGTGCCGAAATCAAAAACGTTGATCGTGCCATCCTTGTAGAAAGTGAAGGCTTCGTAGGAGCCGCCGAGCCTGAAACCGCCGTAGCCGTAAGAGCCGCCCTCTTCGTCCATGTCGGCCCAGACCGAGAGCCAAATATCGTTTCCAGCGAGCGTGTCAAGGGAGGCGGGAGAATATTTCATCCAGTTGATGAAGCGCCTGGTGGTGGCCGTTTCGGAAGACTCGTTGCAGATCCTCAGGCTTCCGCCTTCATGCATGGCGGAATCGTCGCCGAGATCCCTGTCCTGGATGAAGAAAATGTTGGAAAGGCAGGAATACCAGGGGCTCGCGAAACCGCAGCCGGCTTCCTTGAACATCAAGCCGCTGCCTATTGGGTAATTGAAGCTCTCGTGCAGGATCATGTCCCCCGCCGCGTGGTAAGGCACGGAGCGGTAGCGCGAGGCGTAGCGGCGCGTCTTCTCCCAGGTCAGGGCCACCTGGCACTTCAGGTTCGTGGAGATGGGCACTCCGTCGTAAAAAATATTGGTGGAGCTGAAATAGTTGAAGATGCCGTTGGATCTGGCCAAGACCGAGCCGTACTCCATGGGCGCCCCGGGAGGCGTGTTGTGGCAGCCGTGGCTGTGGCCGAAAAGTCCGCCGCTGCTGGTGCCGTGCTCATCGTAGTGCTGGCCGCCCATGTTGTGGCCGTCCTCGTGGATCCAGCCGGTGGTGTTGACGAAGTTCACGTCCATGCAGTTGTTGGCGGAACTTTCGCTGCCGGCTACGCCGCCCGACACATAGGCCAGACCGGTGTAGGTCGGCATCAAGACGGCTATGGAGCACATGTCGGCGCCGTAGCGGGCTCTCAGTTGCTCGATCTGCTCAAGCCCGTTCCTGGAGTTGCACAGGCTGCTCAGTGCCAGGCTGGAATTGCAGATCTCGCCCACAGGGTTGGGATAATCGACGAGCTGGGAGTGCGCGAGGTTGAAGCACGACCTGACGTGGCTGTTGCTAAGAATGAGCGTTCCCAGAACGATGCCCTGGGCCATGACGTTGTTGATACCGCCGCGGTCCATCGCCTCGGCCACCGCTTCCTTGGTGTAGACGATCATGTAATGCTGGGTGACGTACTCGTCGCACTGCCAGTCGTTGGTGTAATACTGCTCGGCCTCAATTTTGTCCATGACCTGCCTCACGCCGTCGCGGGCGATGACGTCGTCTATGGGGCCGTCGCAGCCGCCGCAGGTGAATGTCTTCTTGGCAGGCGGCAGGGACATCAGACCTTTCGTGTGGTCGTAGAGTATCGCGTACTCATGGTTGAGGTAAGTGTAGTCCGCCTGGCCCAGCATCTGGTCCTGGTCGTAGGTGAAACGCCAGATCTCGTTGTAGCCGTTGTTGCGGGGCTGGAAGTAGCCCGCCCTGACTTCCACCAGGTTGATGTCGCGGTAGGCCACGGTGCAGAGCCCGGTGAAAACGCCGTC
>Ga0310786_10004859_pt1 | contig 18515 bp, 17 predicted proteins | sample AusTroGonzalo_MG_FD_203881 | JGI IMG/M metagenome (GOLD analysis project Ga0310786, IMG submission 203881) | Bovine rumen microbial communities from tropical cattle in Woodstock, Queensland, Australia - Gonzalo_03 (v2) (version 2) | ecosystem: Host-associated > Mammals > Digestive system >... | reverse complement strand
CTGCTTGGTGGCAACCATGATTTCCTTGGCCAGACGGGAGAACGCCTGACCTTTCTTCTTGTCGGTTGCCTCTTTTTTGTGCTTGATATTTGCCCATTTACTGTGACCGGACATAATAAATCTCCATGTTGTTGCGGGTTTGCGTTAATAAAGACACTTATCCTATAAATATATCACGGGAAAACCGATTGTCAACTCTTTTTTTCAGCTTTCATCGCACCTTTTTTCCGTTTCCGCACGAATCAGCCTCGGGATGAACCGGATATTTGCAGTCGGCGAGCCGGAAATCCGGCGCGGGAAGGGGACGTCCGGCGAGAAAGTCGCGGCAGAGACGTTCGGCGTCGTCGAGCCGGTCCGGACGGAGCCAGTGGACCGGACAGCCGTCGTTCTCGAATTTGCGGAACCAGGAATCCTGGCGTTTTGCGAACTGGCAGATTTTCGCGTAGAGCTGATCGTGCATCTCCTCCATCGTGAGCTGTCCCTGCAGATAGCGCGCGAGGTAACGGTATTCGAGGCCGAGAAATTCCATCTTCTCCCAGCTCATGCCCTCCGCGTGGAGACGCTCCGCCTCCACGATCATGCCGTTCGCGAGGCGTTCGTCCAGACGCTGGAGAATGCGGGCGCGCGTCTCGGATCGCGGCCTGTAGAGTCCGAGCACGAGGAAGTCGGACGGCGGGAAGGGGCGTTCCAGGTCGTTCGGCAGTTGGTTCGCGTTCGCCGCGCGGGCGAGCTCGATGGCGCGGATCAGACGGATGCGGTTGTCCGGTTCGTTCGAGGGGACGACACTCGCCGGGTCGAGTTCGAGCAGGAGCCTGCGGAGCGCGGCGGTGTCGAGACTGCGGAGATACGCGCGGAATTCGGGGACCGGCGCGCCGGGCGCGAGGTGGTACGAGAACACCATGCCGTGCAGATAGAGGGCGGTGCCGCCGACGAACAGCGGGACACGTCCGTCCGCCTCGGTCTCGTTCACGGCGGCCGCGGCGTCGCGCAGATATTCGGCGAGCGAATACTCGGCGTCCGGCGGCAGGATGTCGATGAGCTTGTACGGGACGGTGGGCTGTCCGGGCGGGGCGTATTCCGCGAGGTCCTTGCCGGTCCCGATGTCGAGTCCGCGGTAGATCTGGCGGGAATCGGCGCTGAGGACGGCTGCATGGATGCGGCCGGCGAGCGCGACGCCGAACGAGGTCTTGCCGCAGGCGGTCGGACCGAGCAGGATGATGATGCGATGTCGGGTGTTCATGGCCGGAAAATCTCCGAAAAGGGCGGAAAAATGAAAAAAAACACAACTTTCTTTATAATATAACGCCATTTCGACTGGTAATCACGCGAAAAAGCGCTAAATTACAAAGAAAAATATTTTTTTCCGAAAACAACCATGAGATTTTGAGAAAAACCATGCCGAAACAGAATACCGTCAAGGGCCCGGCCGTCGTCAAAGGCATCGCCCTGCACACCGGAGCCCGCGCCACGCTCCGCATCCTCCCCGCTCCACCCGAAACCGGAATCGTCTTCCGCCGCATCGACATGCCCGGCGCGCCCGAAGTCCTGGCGAACGCCCGGAACGTGGTCGACGTGCGCCGCGCGACCACGATCGCGTCCCGCACGACCGGGGCGTTCGTGGTGACCGTGGAGCACATCATGTCCTCCCTGCACGCCGCTTGCGTGGACAACGCCGTCATCGAGATGGACGGCCCGGAACCGCCGATCGCCGACGGCAGCGCGAAGCCGTATTTCGAGGGGATCATGGAGGCCGGACTTCAGGAACAGGACGCCGAGGCGCATTTCTGGACGGCGTCGGCCCCGATCGTGTTCGAGGAAGGCTCCGCGATGCTCGCGCTGCTGCCCGCCGACGACCTGCGGATCTCGTTCACCACGCAGTTCGGTTACAGCGACCTCGACACGCAGTTCTTCAGCTGCCAGGTCACGCCTGAAAACTTCCGGAACGAACTGGAGGGCGCGCGCACGTTCTGCCCCTACAAGGAGCTGGAACAGGTCATCGCCGCCGGACTCGCCAAGGGCGGCAGCCTCGACAACGCCATCATCCTGCACGACGGCGCGCTGATCAGCAAGGACGGCCTGCGCTACCCGAACGAGCTCGTCCGCCACAAGATCATGGACATGGTCGGGGACCTCTATCTGGTCGGCAAACGCCTCCATGCACATATCATGTCGGTCAAGTCCGGCCACTCGACCCATTTCAAACTCGCGTCGCTCATGCTCGAACAGGAAGCCGCGACCGCCGCAAAGTAAACGAAAAGGAGACGAACCATGAAACCCGATACCATTCTTTCCGTCCGCGACCTCCGCGCGATCCTGCCCGTCGGCCCCGATTTCCTCATGCTCGACCATGTGAAGGCCATCGACGAAAATCACCTCGTCGGCTGGCGCAACGTGACCATCGGCGACCACTGCTTCCAGGGGCATTTCCCGGGGCATCCGATCCTGCCCGGCGTGCTTCAGGTGGAGGCCATGGCACAGCTTGCCGAACTCGCGGTCCGGGAACGCCTTGATCCGCAGGGCGTGCTTGACATCTACGTGAAGAGCGTCCGCAACGTGAAGTTCCGCCGCCCGACCGTGCCCGGCGACCGCATCCTGGTCGAGATCGCGGTCAACGAGCTCGCGGACGGCGAGGCGAAGATCGGCGCGACCGTGAAGAACAACGGCGGACTCGCCTGCCAGGCCGACCTCGTGATGGGCGTGCGCGGACGCGTGGCGTCCATCCCCGAACCCCCCGCGTTCGGCGAGTTCGACAAGAAGGACGATGACCCGCGCGACGTTTCCGGCGTCATGGACATCATCCCGCACCGCTATCCGTTCCTGTACGTCGACTACGTGTCGAAGCTCGAAGAGACCCGCGTGACCGCCGTGAAGAACCTCGGCAGCTGCGAACCGCCGATCCGCACCTATTCCGACGGCTACATGGTCCTGGCGAACTCGATCCAGTCTGAGATCATCGCCCAGGCGGGCGCCGTCCTCATCCTCGGGCACGAGGCCAACAAGAACAAGCTCGCGTTCTTCATGGGCATCGAGTCCGCCGAGTTCAAAGAACCCGTGTTCCCCGGCGACCGGCTCGTCATGACGGTGGAGATGCCCATCCCCACGCGCAGATTCGGCAAGGGCACCGGCACGCTGTCCGTCGGCGGCCGCGTGGTCACCGAGCTCGCCATGGCGTTCGCGCTCGTCGACAAATAACCGTTCGTTCATAACGCGGGCGGCCGCGCGCCGTCCGTCCCCCTGAAATCAAGGTATAACAGGAGACCCGATCAAATGAGACAGAAAATTCTGATGCTGGCGGCGGTATTTTTCGGCGTGCTGGCGTTTATCTTCACCTACCAGCAGATCCAGCAGGAACGCAGCAAGATCAGGAACAGCGCCGTCCGGGTCCGCCTGATCAAGATGAAGACCGATATGTCCGAGGGCGACAAGCTCATGGAAACGGATATCGAGATGTTCGAGACCATGCGGTTTGCCGCCGCCGCGTCCGGCACGCTCGAGATCCCGTGGGACCGCCGGAGCGACGTGATCGGGACCCCCCTTCGCTCCATGGTGAGAAAGGGCGACATCCTCACCTGGCGCGATTTCAAGCAGGTCATCACCAAGGACCGCACCGGACTCCCCGCGCAGACGCGTTCCGGCTGGCGCGCGATCTCGATCCCGGTCAGCCAGGTGACGTCCGTTTCCGGCCTGATCCGCCCGAATAACTTCGTGGACGTGATCGGCACGTTCCATTTCCCGGACGCGAAGGGCGATTCCTCGCTTGACACGGTCACGATGACGATCCTCCAGCGCGTGAAGGTGCTGGCGACCGGCGCGGACATCGGCTATGCGCAGCAGAACGGCGCCCAGCCCAATGTCTCCGCCGCGGGGCGTTCCTACAGCACCGTCACGCTCGAACTGACCCCGAAAGAGGTCGAAATGATCATCTTCGCCCAGCAGAAAGGCTCGCTGACGCTGTCCCTGCGGAGCTACGAGGACCCGAACATCACGACCGACGTCCAGAGCGTCGACTGGGCCTACCTCCAGCAGCATATCAAGGAATATACGTCCGAACGAGAACAGCTGCTCAAGAAATCGGCCGGGTACTGATCCGGACAGGAGTCGATCCATGGTCCAAGTCATTCTGAAAATGCCCGGACAGCCGGACTCCCCGCTGACCATCCCCCCCGGACAGTACCAGGTCGGATCGTCGGAAGCGGTGCCGATCCAGCTGCCGTTCGTGGGGGTCTCGAAGCTCCACTGCGTGCTTCAGGCCTCGGAATCCACGCTCCGCATCGCCGATCTCGGCAGCTCCAACGGCACCTTCCTGAACGGACAGCGCATCGGCCGCGAGTTCGTGAACGTGCCCGCGGACAGCGACATCGAGATCGGGTCCGTGCATATCCATGTCGGCGCGGTCCAGCCGGAAGCCGTCCCGGTCCGCACGATCTCCGCTCCGCCGCCGCCCCCCGCGGCGCCCATTGATCCCGAGGAACAGTTCCACAGCCGCATCCTCGCGGTCAGCGGCATCCCGATGTCGGCGCGTCCGCTCGTGCAGGAGATCAAGAAGCAGGCGCACGCCGAACTTCTGCTCCGTCTGAACATGAAGCGTCTCGCGCTGAACAGCGTTTCGGAAAACGACCTGGGCGAGAAGGCGCGCACGACCATTCACGAGATCCTGAACGAGCTTTCCATCCCGCTCCCGGAAGGCGTCACGCAGGAGAAGATCGAAAACGAGCTTTATCACGAGGCGATCGGGCTCGGCCCGCTGGAAGACCTCATCTCTCGCGACGACATCACCGAGATCATGGTCAACGGCCCGGACAACGTCTATGTCGAGCACAAGGGCGTGCTCTACAAGACAGATACCGCGTTCGCGGACGACCATCAGGTGCTCGCCGCCATCGACCGCATCGTCTCCCCGCTCGGACGCCGCATCGACGAGAGTTCGCCGATGGTGGACGCCCGCCTCAAGGACGGTTCCCGCGTGAACGCGATCATCCCGCCGCTCTCGCTGGTCGGCCCCTCGATCACGATCCGTAAGTTCGCGAAGACGCCCCTCACGGTGGAGAACCTGATCTCCTACGGCTCCATCACGGCCGAGATCGCGCATTTCCTGGACGTCTGCGTGAAGATACGCAAGAACATCCTGATCTCCGGCGGCACGGGCTCCGGCAAGACGACCCTGCTGAACATCCTGAGCGGATTCCTGCCCGCGAAGGAACGCATCATCACCATCGAGGACGCCGCCGAACTTCAGCTGAGGCAGGAACACCTCGTCCGCCTGGAATCCCGCCCGGCCAACATCGAAGGCAAGGGCGAGGTCACGATCCGCGACCTGGTGCGGAACTCCCTGCGCATGCGCCCCGACCGCATCGTCATCGGCGAATGCCGCGGCGGAGAGGCGCTCGACATGCTCCAGGCCATGAACACCGGCCACGACGGCTCGCTGACCACCATCCATGCAAACTCCCCGCGCGACGCGCTCGCCCGCCTCGAAACGCTCGTCCTGATGGCCGGGTTCGACCTGCCGCTGCGCGCCATCCGCGAGCAGATCGCGTCCGCCATTTCCATCATCGTGCAGATCAACCGCGAGAAGGACGGCAGCCGCAAGGTGGTCTGTGTGAGCGAGATCACCAAGATGGAAGGCGACATCATCACCATGCAGGACCTCTTCCAGTTCCAGCAGGACGGCTGGAGCGAGGACGGGCGTCTGCTCGGCCATTTCGAGCCGACCGGGGCGGTCCCGACCTTCCTGGAGGACATCCGCCGCGCGAACCTCGATCTGGATATCTCCATGTTCACGCCGAAAAAGTCCGGCATGAGGGGAGGCGTGTGAGATGGATTTCATCTATGACAACATGTATTTGCTGGCGTCGGTCTGCGCCGGACTGTGCGCGCTTTTCGCCACGTTCGTGATCGTGGAGTTCACGTCCTACACCTCCGCCCGTTACAAGGAGCGTTTCCTCGCGGAAGCCGCGGTCGAGCTGGACGACGTTCTGCTTCAGCTGCCGGCGAACCGTATCTTGGACCTGAGCATCGCGATCGCCGCCGCCTCGTTCATCCTGTTCGGCGGCCTGAGCTCGTTCCTGTCGAGCGAAGTCAACTGGCTCCGCACCGTCGCGATCGGCACGATCTCCGCGGTCGTGGCGTTTCTGGCGCCCCGGTTCTATCTCCGCGCGCTGAAAAAACAGCGTCTTGCGAAGTTCAACGAGCAGCTGGAGGACGCGCTCCTCTCCATGAGCAGCGCGCTGAAGGCCGGTTTCAGCATCACGCAGGCGCTGGAAAACGTCGCTTCGGAGAACCGCTATCCCATTTCATTTGAATTCACGCTGCTCCTGCAGGAGCTCCGCCTCGGCGTGCAGTTCGACACCGCGCTCCGCAAGATGGCGGACCGCCTCCAGTCGCAGGATTTCGAACTTGTGGCCGTGGCGATCATCACGGCGCGCCAGACGGGCGGCGAACTGACCAGCGTGCTGGAGGAACTCGCCGGCGTGATCCGGGAACGCATGCGCATCATGCAGCGCGTGCGCGCCCTGACGTCCCAGGGACGCATGCAGGCGTGGCTGATCGCAGCCGTGCCGTTTCTGCTGATGTTCGCGATGATGCGTTTGGCGCCCGACCTGATGGACGCGTTTTTCGGTTCGGTCGTCGGGATCATCGTGTTGTTCGCGGTCATCATCATGGTCGTCTGCGGATTCCTGTGGATCCGGAAGATCACGACGATCGACGTGTAAGGAGGGAAGGGATATGGATCAGATCTTCATGCTTCTGGCAAGTATTTTCGCCGGTTTATGCGCGGCATCCGTGGTGCTGCTCGTCGCGGAGATGATCTCCGCGATCGACGTCGAGAAGGCGCAGTTCGGCGAGGACGCCCGGCATATTCCGGTGTTTTTCCGCATCTTCCTGCCGTTCACCCCGAACTTCCGGCGGCTCTGCGCCTCCGAATCCCTGAGCGGCACGATGAACAAGCTGCGCGAACAGCTCGCGATGGCGGGCTACGAACAGGTCCTGACCGCCGAGCAGTTCGTGACTGTGCGCATCCTGCTTGGTGTACTGGGGGTGCTTTTCACCGTCCTCTTTTTCGCCTCGGACAACCCGTTGGCCGGGCTGCTGGTGCTGTTCTGCGCGGTCTTTTATCCGCAGGTGTGGCTCCGGAGCCTGATCGCGAAACGTCACCTTCAAATCCTGAAAGCCCTGCCGAACGTGCTGGACCTGCTGACGCTCTCCGTCGAGGCCGGCAAAGACTTTGTGACTGCCCTGCGCGACATCCTGAGCCGGCGTCCGGCGGACGAACTCGGCCTTGAACTCCGCAAGGCGCTCCACGAGATCCAGCTGGGCAAGCCGCGCCACGCCGCGCTGAAGGAAATGACGCAGCGTGTCCGCCAGCCGGAACTGACCAGCGTCCTGAACGCGATCATCCAGTCCGATGAGCTCGGCGTGAGCATCGGCCAGGTCCTGCGGATCCAGGCGGAACAGCTCCGCGCCAAACGGTTTGCGCGTGCCGAGAAGCTCGCGAGCGAAGCCCCTGTGAAGATCCTTTTCCCGGTGGCGCTTCTGATCTTCCCCGCCGTGTTCACCGTTGTGATCGCGCCGATGCTGATGCGTGCGCTGGAGATGTTCCAATGATCCGGAACCTGACGAGACAGACCGTGCTGTCCTACCGGACCTTTCAGGCCGTGTCCTTCGGCGATCGCCTGCGGGGTATGATCGGACGTCCGTTCGAGCAAGCCGGCATCGACGCGATGGTCTTTCCGTCCTGTTCCAGCATCCATACATGTTTTATGACGTTTCCCATAGATGTGGTCTTCCTAGGGACGGAGAACACCGTCCTGGAGACGCACCCCGCCTGCCGCCCATGGCGTTTCGCCGTGTGGTGCCGGGGCGCCCACTCTGTGATCGAACTCCCCGCGGGCGCACTTGCCCACACGGGGACCATGCCCGGCGACCGGCTGGATCTGAACGCCGAGACCGTTCCGCCGGAGAAACGGACCAAGTATTCCACTCATACCGCGGGGGAACAAAGCACTGTGTGCCCCAGCAAGGAGAATCCGACAGTATGAAAATCATGTTTCTGAACGGCGCCTTGACCGGGCAGACGATGGAGCTTTCGCCGGCCGGCGCGACGATCGGCCGGGAGAGCGACAACACCATCCAGCTGCCGATGGGAGGCGTTTCCCGTTACCATGCGAAAATCGAACGCGACGCTTCGGGCAACTGGCTGATCCGCGACCTCGGCAGCACCAACGGCACGCTCGTCGACGATGTCCCCGTGATCGGGGCATCCCCGCTTGCCGCGGGCGCGGTCATCACCATCGGCGACCAGCTCCTGCGCTGCATGGATTCCGAAGCGGCTCCGGCGCCGAATCCTGCCCCGGCGGCTCCTCAGACCGCTCCTCAGCCCGCGCCCCAGGCCGTATCCCAGTCCCAGACCTTCTTTTTCCGGCCGCAGAACACGACGTCCTCGGTCCCGACCGCCACGGGCCCGGTCCCGGAACAGCCGAAGCCCGCTCCCGCGCCTGCGGCAAATCCGGCCCCCATCTCGCCTGCGGAAGTCCCGCATGGCCTCTTCAAGAAAAAACAGGACAAACCGCGTTCGTCCGGGCCCAAAAAGCTCCTGAGCAACGTGATCTTCGCCCTGATCGTACTTCTGATCGCCATCGTCGGTCTTTGGCTTTTCCTCAAATTGAGCGAACCGCAGCAGACGCCCTCCAACCAGCCGACCGTCAAGAAGAAGGTCGATAACCCCTTCGTCCTCTACTACGAAAAGGAGTCCGTGACGGGGACCGCGGTGTTCCGCTTCGTGCTCCAGATCGAAAACGGGCGGATGGAGGTCACGCTGGATGAGCCGCAGAACAAGCGCCGCTACTACGAGCTTTTCAAGGAGCCCATTCCCGACGCGCTGATCGCTAAGCTCAAGCAGCAGATCCTCGACACCGGATTCATGGAGCTCCAGCAGGAGAAGATCGCCGGGACCTCGCAGGACAACCGCCAGCACCGCCGCATCATGGTCGGATTCGACAACAAGTTCTGCGATGTGAAGGTGTCCAACGACGTTTCCGAGACGTTCAACCGCGTGGAGACCATCATCAACGAGACGCTGCTTGACGAGTACGATCTCGGCGTGATCTCGCAGAACGTCGACCGCATTCTCGAGGATGCCCGCACGTTCCTCTTCGTCGCGGAGGAGGCGTTCCGCAGCATTGACACCACGCCGTCCAACCTGCCGAAGGCCATCACCAACTACAAGCTCGCCCTGCGGCGCTACCAGCTCTTCGACGACCCGAAGCCGCCGGAGTGGAAGACCGCCCGCGACGGTCTCGCCGCCGCGGAAGCCAAGCTGGAGGAGATCCGCCTGGAAGGGCAGAAGAACGTCCGTCTCTTCTACGAACAGCGCGAGTACGACAAGGCCGTCGCCGAGTGCAACCGCCTGCTCGCGATCTTCCCGCCCGACAGCAAGACCTACCAGGCCATCCGGGAAACCCGAATCAAAATCGAGAAAAAAATGTCTTTGAGGAACAACTGATATGATGAAACGTCTTTTCTTCTCTGCTGTCTGTTCCGTCTGCGCCGCGGCCGCCCTCGTCTTCCTGCCTTCCTGTGAAAAGAAGGAGCCTGAAAAGGATATGAGCGACTACGGGAGCATGAACATCACGTCCGAACCCGCCGGCGCGGAGATCTCCATCCTCGGCAAGGTCTGGAGCACGACCCCGTACGTGACGAAACCCGTGCCGTCCGCCATGTACATCGTGAAGCTCTCCATGGACGGCTACGAGCCCGCCTGGCTGCCGGTGACCGTCGTCCCGGGCCGTCAGGTCGACGCGCATGCCGTGCTCGTGCCGGAAAATGCCACGGTGATCATAGACTCCAACCCGTCCGGCGCGCATGTGCAGATGAACGGCAAGGAGATCGGGGATACGCCCGTCCTGTTGTCCGACCTCGCGCTCGGGTCCTATTCCGCTTCCGTGCAGATGACCGGTTACACGCGCCGCGACATCTCCTGGAAAGTGCAGAACGGCCGCCCGATCCTGATCAATGTGCCGCTGATGAACAACATCGGCACGCTGTCGCTGGACAGCATGCCGGAAGCCGCCGAGATCGAGATCGACGGCCAGTCCTACGGCAACACCCCGTTCAAGGATTTCTTCGAGCAGGGACAGCACAAAATCCGCCTCACGAAAAATGGATACAAGCCCTATGAGAAGGTCGTTACCGTGACCCGCGACGAAACGACCGAGGTGAACGCCCAGATGGAGACGCTACCCGGATCCCTTTCGCTCGACAGCGACCCGACTGGCGCCGCTCTCTTCATCAACGGCATCGACTACGGCGTGACGCCCTACAAACGCGACGTCATCGATGCCGGCGACTATACGGTCCGCATGACCATGGACGGCTACGACATGCTGGAGCAGATCGTGACGGTCCATCCCGGCGAACCCATGAGCCGCACGTTCACGCTTGAGTCGAACCTGGGCAGCATCGTGCTCTCCGTGAATCCGCCCGGCATGAACATCTACCTCGACGGCAAATTCGTCTGCCGGACCGAAGCCGAGTCCAAATCCCGCGATATCTCCAAGCGCGTGACGATCAAGAATCTCTCCGCCGGGGAGCACACGATCACCGTGTCGAACAAGCACGCCAAGCCCGACGTGAAGGACATCACGGTCACGGTCGGCAAGGGTAAGGTCGAACAGGTGCCGGAAATCACCTTCTGGCTGCCTGACACCATGATCGTTCTGAAGAAAGGCAGCAAGTACACCGGCCGCCTGACTGACAAGTATTCCGAGGAGTCGAAAAAGATTTCGTTCATGAACTCCGCCAAAATGGGGAAAGACGGGAAGCTGACCTCCGTCATCAGCAGCGAATACAACAGGGATGACATCAAGGAGATCATCCCCCTGAATATCACCGACGGAGAATAAGCAGACATGCCGCTTCCCGCTGTCCTTGTGGTTGCCGCCGCCGTTTCGCTCGTCGCCGCCGCCGCGTTCATCCTGACCGTGCGGCGCGAGCCCGTCGTGCGCACGTTATACGAAAAACTCCCGCGCGAACGCATCTCCGGCACGATCCTGGGGGCGATCGCACTGATCTGGTGCATCCCGAACATCCGCCCGATCTTCATGCCGGATTCGCCGTTCCAGGCGTTCATCGTGCCGCTGATCCTCCTCGCCATCGTACTGGCCGCGATCTTCCTGAACTACCTCTTCGCGCGGGCGTTCGCCGCCATCCTGATCCTCGGTGCTCATGCCGTGCTGAAGGCCGCTTATCCCGCACAGTTGCCGGGTTATCCGGTCCTGGCGGCGCTGCTGCTGCTCGCCGGCGTGATCGGGATCTTGATCTCCGCCAAGCCGTACTGGCTCCGCGACTGGTTCCGGCTGTCGTTCCGCAATCCCGCCGTGCGCTGGGGGTCCGCCGCGTATTTCCTGCTGCTGTGCGCGATGTCCTGCTTCTGCGCCGTGGAGGCGTGACATGATCGAACTGCCGCCGCCGGACGCCGCCGAACGCGCATTCCTGCTGGAATGCGTCGGCGCGGGCCGCCTCGAAACGTTCCTGGCGCTCTGCACGCGGTACGGCAAACTGCTGTATGAGACGAACGAATCCCTGAACCTGACGGCGATCCCGCCCGAATCTTACTGGAGCAAGCATGTCTGTGACTGTGTGCTGGCGCTCCGCGCCCTGCCGGAGCTTTTCGCCGACGGCGTGCGCATGGCGGACGTCGGGTGCGGCGCGGGTCTTCCGGCGTTTCCGCTGGCCGCCGCGCGTCCCGGACTCGACGTGACCGCGATTGATTCGCGCGGCAAGAAGATCGCGTTCCTGGAGCGTGCCGCTGCTGAATGCGGGCTTGCGAACCTGCATCCCGTTCATGCCCGCGCCAACGAGCTCGCCGCGAAGCCGGAATACCGGGGCGGATTCCGCACGATCACCGCGCGCGCGGTCGCCGGAGCCCCCGAGCTCGTCAAGGAATGCCGCAATCTGCTGTGGCAGGGCGGCAGCCTGTGCGTCTTCCGCACGGAGTCCCAGGCCGCGGACGAATGGCCCGCGCTGGCTGCCGACAAGCGCGTCCGTGCCGAACGCACCCCGGAATTCCCGCTGCCGCACGAGGCTGGTATGCGCCTTTTCCTCCGCATCCGCAAACCATGAGAACGTATCCATAAGGAGGCGTTATGCATTTTTACCGTCTTGATGTTTATGTGCCGGATTCGCACGTGGAGGCCGTGAAAACGGCGATCTTCGAAGCCGGAGCTGGATCCTTCGGCAATTACGATTCCTGCTGCTGGCAGACCGAGGGGACCGGACAGTTCCGCCCGCTGGAGAGCTCGCATCCGTTCTACGGCGAACAGGGCCGCGTGGAGCACGTGAAGGAATGGAAACTGGAGTTCGTGGTCGAGGAGAGCGTGCTGGGAGATGTCCTGAAAGCCATGAAGGAGTCGCACCCGTACGAGACGCCGTCCTTCCAGTACTGGCCCGTCAACCGCCACTGGCAGGCGTAAAAACGGCAGGGAAACAATGAGGCGGAGCTGAGCGGAAATGGACCCGGAGCGGAATTATACGACCATCGCCGGCATCATTGCCGTCGCCATGCTTTCCACCCTCGTGTTCCGCTGCTGGAAGCGGGACCGGGACGCCGCACGGCGTCTGCTGATCCCGGACATTTTGGTCGGACTGCACATGCTCGCGTGGATCGTGATGGATTGGGTGGGGCCTTATTCGGATCGCTCGTATGACGGTTCGTCCGCCGGTGATCCTGTTCTCAGCTGTTTTTATTACGCCATGCGATTGCTGAACATGGCGCTTGCTATTTTCTACATCTGGTCCGTCCCGGGCATGATCCTGTATCTGTTTTTCTACCTGAGACCGGAAGACCGGACAAAGCTTGTCCTGTGGGAAGGGCTGGTCGTTTTCGCTTTCTATCTTGTGGTCACGCTGTATTGGAACGGTGTCCGTCTCAGCTAGACTGCGCGCAACCCCTATTCCGGGAGCTTATCTCGGGCAGAGTTCGCGTCCCTGCGGGATGAAGAGGTAGAACCCCAGTTCGATGGCGTCCCGGACGTCGCCCGCGCCGTCGATGGCGCATGTCGGTATCCCGTTTCCGTTCCCGTTCGGATAAAACGTGACCATGCGGCCCCGTTTTTCGAAATAGAATATGGGCATCCCGTTTCCGTTCCCGTTCGGGTAGAACTCCACTGCGCTGCTACCCCGGAAACTGAAGAAATAGATCGGCATCCCGTTCCCGTTTCCGTTCGGATAGAACTGCACGCCGCCGTATCTGCCGCCGAAGCGCCCCGGACTGATGTATTTGAAGTAGTTGAACGGGAAACCGTTCTGGCCCGGCTGCCTGTAGACTTCGCAGCTGCTGTCGGTCTTTCGCATCGACCAGACATGGATGCCGTTGCAGTTCCCGTTCGGATAGAACTCGCATCTGCTCCCCTCAATCTTCATGGAAGCGTAGGGCATTCCGTTGCAGTTTCCATTGTTGTAGGCAGTCAGGATCGTTCCCATGTCAGCTCCTTTGATCGTTGTTGGTTTTTGCGGTTATCTGCGGCGGGCTTTCTTCAGCGCGGCGGAAATGGAGTCCGCGGGCGGAGGTTCGGCGGGGGCTTCCGGTTCCGATGTTTCCTGCGCAGCCTGAGCCGGAGCGGCATTCGAGGCCGGGCGCGGCGCTTTCCTGCGTTTGCGCGGGAGTCTGACGCCGGACTTGACTTCGAAATCGGAGGTGGAGTCCGTCCCTTCCGCGTCCTCTTTCTTCTTCGCCGCGAAGAACCGGCCGATGAGCAGGAACCGGCGTTCGGCGACCTCGAACAGGAACAGCAGGATCGCGGCGAGGCAGAAGAACGGGGTGAGCGGGAATGCGCGGAGGCGTTTCGGGATGTCGTCCCAGGTCTCCTCGACCGCGATGCGCTCGCGTCCGCCGCTTGCCCGGAGCAGTTCGGCGAGCTCGCGCCCGGAGGTCCGGCTCGGGTTGAATTCGGGCGAATACGGCAGCTCGACGGGGACGAGCGGATGGGGGCGCGCGCCGTCCCACTGGATGGAGCCGAGGACGATGTTTCCGCCGGAGAGCGGGACCTCGGAAACGAGGCGGTCCGGGCCGTCCCACGCGAACGGATACTTGCGCGTCTCGGTCCTGCCGGAATCGTCGCAGAAGACGGCGGTGAGGACGGGCGTGCTGCGGAACGGGTCGGAGGTGCGTGCCGGATCGAGTTCGAGCGCGGCGTAGTGGCTGCCGTTTCGGATCTCCTGCGTGATCATGTAGTCCGCGCCCTCGTCGTCGGACGCGGTCATCCAGGTCACGAGCGAGGTGAGGAACGGCGCCGCGCCCGGATCCTGCGCGAAGGGGCCGGTGTAGCGGCCGTCGGCCTCGGCGCAGAACGCCACGGTGCGGCCGAGCCCGAACGTGCCGGTGGCGGCGAGCGGCGCGCGGTCTTCGTCGTCGGTGATGAGCACGGCGTCGCATCCGGGGCGCAGGTAGCAGAGGTTGCAGCCGTTGAAATCGTAGATGCGCGAGAATTTGCCGGAGCCGGGGAGGACGGTCGCGGCGGGCTGGAGCAGACCCTTCACCGGGTCGGTCAGGAACGTGCTGCGGACCATCACGAACGTGTCTTCGGCGAAGATGCGCGGGAGCTCCTCGGCCTTGTCGGTGAAATACGCCAGTCCCTTGCCGCGTTTCGCCACGTCCATGAGGAACGCCGCGTCGCTGTCCGACTTGGTACCCAGCCCGACCACGCTGACCGTGATGCCGTTGGCTTCGGCGGTGTCGAGCAGTTCCTTGTAGGCGCCCGGTTCCTCGGCGTCCGACGCGTCGGCGAAGAGGATGATGTGCCGCGACGGGATGTCGGATTTCGTGAGCATCTCGAACGCGGCTTTCAGGCCGGTGTAGGTGTAGATGCCGCCGCCCATGGACTCGATGGAGCGGATCTTGTTCGCACGGCCGCGGACGTCGGCGACCGGGGCCAGGTTGATGACCGTGTGGGGCGAGCTGTCGACCGCGATCACGCCGATGTTGTCGAAGTCGGAGAGCAGGTTCAGCACCTCGACCGTGGCGGTGTTCGCCAGGGACATCTTGCTGATGCCCTTCGAATTGGTCATGGCCATGCTGCCGGATCGGTCAAGGACCACTACGACGGCGTTCGTGCCCTTGCGGACCTCGTTGCGCTGTTCGAGCGTGACCGGGAGCACGTCTTCGATCTCGCTGCGGTAGTAGCCGCCGAGCGCGAAGGAGGATTTGCCGCCGGTCATCATGAACCCGATCGAGCCCGCGGAGACGAGCCCTTTCAGGCGGGCGAGCGAATCCATGGAGAACGAAGATGCTTTCACATTCTCGAAGATCACGCCGGAGACGCCGCCCAGCACTTCGGGCGCGAGCGCGGCGGAGGTCGGCTCCATCACCTTCACGTCCAGCCCGGCTTCGCGGAGGATGCGCGCGAGGTTTTTCGTGGGGGAAGCGGTCACGAGCAGGACGGGCTTGCGCCCCTCGATGGAGACGATGCGGCGGACGCGGTTGTTCTCCGGGACCGGATCGGCGGGCGCGCCCTCGGGGAGCACCAGTTCGACTTCGTAGTTCGCCGTGCCGGGCGAATCGGTCTTGTCGCGCCAGGAGACGGTCGTGATGCCGCGGCGCAGGCGTATTTCGCGCGTGAGCCACACGCCGCCGTTTTTGCGGATGCGGCAGACCGCCGGGCCGGAGGTTTGTGCGTAGAGGCGGGCGGAAACGGTGTAGATCACGCCGGGCGCGGCGCGGAGAGGGGCGTCGACGGAGAGGATCGCGGCGTCGTCGGCCGTACCCCGGGAGAGCAGGCGGTAGTCGATTGAGATGCCGCGCGCGGCGGCCATTGCTGCGGATGCGGCGACCGGGCTGCCCGTGGTGTGGAGGCCGTCGGAGAGCAGCAGGATGCGCCCGGAGGCGTCGGACGGGATCAGCTCCAGCGCGGCGTCAACTGCCCCGGCGATGTCCGTGGCATGCGGATCGGTCGGATCGGTCTTGAGCCCGTTGAACGCCGCGGAATCCGGCAGTTTCTCCACGAAAGGTGTCCCGGCGAACGAGATCACGCTCAGCTTCGAACTGTTGGGCGCGCTGTGTTCCAGGCGGCGGATCAGCGAATCCATCTCCTGGCGCGCGCCGTCCGGCATGGAGTGGCTGAGGTCGGTCAGCACGACGAGCGTGCCGGTGCGTTCAGGCAGGCGGATCGAGATGCCCGCCAGCGCCGCCGCGACCATCAGGTAGATGAGGACGCGGACGAGGTTCAGGATGCGGGTCGGAAGCCTGCGGAACGTGAAGAGCGCGAGGAGCGGCAGCAGGATCAGGAACGCCGCGGGCTGCCAGATCAGGAGGTAATTCAGCATGGGCCGCCTCCTTTCCGCGTGAGGATGATGTGGTGAGCCGCGAGGAGCAGCGCGGCGAGCAGCAGGAACGCCCACGCCATCGGACGGAGCATCCAGAACGGCATGACCGCGAGCTTGTCGGCGTCCTGGCGGAACGGTCCCGCGCCGGAAAGGTCGGATTCCTCCGCGGTCAGGCCCATCACGCTCGCGGACCATTTCGAGGCGCCGGATTCAAGCCGCCACACGCCGTGGAGCGCCGGGCGGAAATCGGCGTCGCCGCGCATCGCCCTGATTTCCAGATTCTTACCGTCGGGTTGGACCGCGGTCAGCGACTGCGCGCCGCGCGGCAGGCGGACATGGAGGATTTCGCCGGACCGCAGGTTCGTGCGCGCCGGGCCGAAACGCTCCGTGCGGACGGTCTGCGCGAGATTCTCGAAAAAGACCGGCCAGAACGGATGGCGCATGATGTTGGAGCGCGCGGGGTCGAGGTTCAGGAAGACCTCGCGGTCGCGGTTCAGGTTCTGGCGCGTGGACAACACGGGCACGTCGCCGCTCCGCAGAAGCGTCTGCCCAGGCAGGTCGTCCGCACTGACCGCCCATTGAAGCGAGTCGAGCGGGAGCCCGCGCGTGAGAACGGCGGCGTTCTCGATGGAAAGCGGGCCGGATGCGGAGGGCGCGGCATCTTCATCTTGAGTTTGAGTTTCGGTCGGATTCGCTGCGTCGAGTTCGGATTGCTCGTTTTGAGGCGGATTTGCGGGCGTCGTTTTCTTTTTCGGAGAAGCGAGCCAGTAGAGATGCACAGGCGAGGGACTTTCGGCTTCGGCGGGAAGGATGTCGAGGTCGGGGATCTCGCCCGTCAGCGCGGGGCGAAACGCCGGATTGCCGTTCAGCACGCGTTCGAGCGCGGACCGTGCGGCGGCGGGGAGGGCGGCGACGCGATACGAGACCGGAGAATCGTCCTCCGCCTCCAGCACGACTTCGTCATCGAGGAGCAGTGCATTTGAGGATGCGTCGGCGTTTTCGAGGCGGATCGTGACGGCTTCATGCGCGGCGGCGGGCGGGACTGCAAGCACGATCCGGCGCGTTTCCTTCGGCACGAGCTGGAGCTGCGTCCGCAGGGATCCGGGTTCCAGCACGAGCACGGCGTTCAGCGGGAGCGCGGAGAAGTTCGACGCCTCGATCAGGATGCGTCCGCCCGTGCGGCGGGCGTTCACGATGGCGGAATTTCCCAGCGGCGCGCCCGCGGAATAACATGTGGTGTCCGGCGCGAGCTCGATCGCGGGCTTGCGGTCGGTCACGATCAGGAGGTGGCAACCGCGCGCCATGCGCCGGGCGAGGGACGCCGCGGCGGCGAGGTCGGACGAGGCAGCCTGTCCGGTCCAGAATGGGGTAAAATCCGTCCGGGCGTTGCTGTCCGAGGCGAGCACGGGCGATTCGCCCGCGACAATCCACAGCACGCGGCGGTCGGGCAGGGCGCGGATTTCGCGTTTGATGAACTCCGCGCCTGATTCGAGCGGGGATTTGCCGCCGGGCACTTTCGCCTGCATGGACATGGAGTCGTCGAGGATCACGGCGAGCGGCGGGAAGGTCTCCGGTGTAGAGATGAACGGCGCGGCGAGGGCTGCGGTCAGGAGCAGCAGCGCGGCGAGCTCCAGATAGAAGATCGCGGGCGGGAACCGGAACCGGATGCGCGTGCCGCTGTTCGGCGACGCCTGCGGGCGGTCCCACAGGAAGATGGCGGGCACGATGCGGACTTTCGAGCGGCGGTGCAGGAGGTAGAGCAGGAGCAGGACCGCGAAGACCGGCAGGGCGCACCACAGGAGCAGATTATGTTCAAAACCGAAGAAGAAGTCGTTCATTTGAGCAGCCCCGCGTGGAAAAGTTCGTCGGGACGGATCTCCGGGCAGAAATCCGCGGCGGAAAGAGGCAGGAGCAGGACGCCGCGCGATAAAGCGGCGGCCGCCCACATGGCGCGGTGGTTCTCGAGGCGTTCGTGGTAGCGTGCGATCGCGCCTTCGTCCACCACGAGCTCGCGTTCCTCCCCGGTCTCCGCGTCGACCAGCAGCACGTTCGCGTCCGGTTCGGGTTCGAGCTCAGCCGGGTCCAGCACCATCACGACCACGGCGCGCTTGGCGCCGTCGGCGAGGCGGGACAGCACGGGCGCGGGATCGTCCGGCCCCATGAGGTCGGTCACGAGGATGCGGATGCCGCGCCGGAAG
>Ga0310786_10004858_pt1 | contig 18516 bp, 16 predicted proteins | sample AusTroGonzalo_MG_FD_203881 | JGI IMG/M metagenome (GOLD analysis project Ga0310786, IMG submission 203881) | Bovine rumen microbial communities from tropical cattle in Woodstock, Queensland, Australia - Gonzalo_03 (v2) (version 2) | ecosystem: Host-associated > Mammals > Digestive system >... | reverse complement strand
CTGCCAACTCGATGAACTCGCTCACCGAGGCCATCGGATTGAGTCTGCCTGGTAATGGTACCATTCTGGCTACACATACCAACCGTATTGAGCTCTTTAAGGCTGCTGCACGCCAGGTGGTAAAGAATGCCTTTGCCTACTACGAGGATGGCGACGAGAGCGTATTGCCTCGTTCTATTGCTACCCGCAAGGCCTTTATGAACGCGATGGCGCTCGATATTGCCATGGGTGGTAGTACTAATACCGTACTGCACCTGTTGGCTGTGGCTCAGGAGGCTGGTACCGACTTTACCATGAAGGATATCGACGAGCTTAGTCGCCGTGTGCCTTGCCTGTGCAAGCTGGCACCTAACACGCAGAAATACTCGGTACAGGAGTGCGGTCGAGCTGGTGGTATACTCGGTATTCTGAACGAACTGAATAAAGGTGGCCTCATTGACGGTTCTGCTCCCCGTGTGGATGGCATGACCCTTGGCGAGGCCATGAAGAAATATAGTATTGTGGATGGTGCTGTTGATGCCGAGGCTGATCGCATATATCAGACGGCACCGGGCAACCGTTTCTCAACTAAGATGGGCTCACAGTCGGAACAGTGGGGTACACTCGATACCGATCGTGCCAACGGCTGTATTCGCGACTTGGAGCATGCTTACACCAAGGATGGCGGACTGGCTGTGCTGTTTGGTAACATTGCCCAGGACGGATGCGTGGTGAAGACCGCAGGTGTCGACGAGGCTCTGTGGCACTTCGAAGGTCCGGCTGTGGTGTTCGACTCACAGGAAGACGCCTGCGAGGGCATTCTCGGGGGCAAGGTGAAGAGCGGCGATTGCGTGGTTATCACCCACGAAGGTCCTAAGGGCGGTCCTGGCATGCAGGAGATGCTGTATCCCACCTCTTATATTAAGAGCATGCACTTAGGTAAGGAGTGTGCATTGATTACCGACGGACGTTTCTCGGGTGGTACCAGCGGATTGAGCATCGGTCATATCTCGCCCGAGGCTGCTAATGGCGGTAATATCGGTAAGGTAAAAGATGGCGATATCATCGTGATTGATATCCCCAACCGTAGCATCAGCGTGAAGCTGAGCGATGAGGATCTGGCCGCACGCCCACAGCAGCCACTGAAGCGTAACCGCACCGTGAGCAAGGCGCTGCGTGCCTACGCCCAGAGTGTTTCGTCGGCCGATAAAGGTGGCGTGAGAATCATTGAAGATTGAATATTGAAGATTGACAATTTATGTTGAAGGATAGAATAACAGGAGCAAAGGCGCTAATGAGGGCATTGCAGGCCGAGAAGGTAACCACTATTTTTGGTTATCCCGGTGGCTCTATCATGCCTACCTACGATGCGCTTTTTGATTATACTCGAGGCGAAAAGAAATGTTTTGACCATATATTGGTACGACACGAGCAGGGTGCAACCCATGCTGCCGAGGGCTATGCCCGCGTGAGTGGTAAGGTGGGTGTGGTACTGGTTACCAGCGGTCCTGGCGTGACAAATACGCTTACAGGTATTGCCGATGCCATGATGGACTCTACACCTATCGTAGTCATTGCCGGACAGGTGCCTACTGGCGCACTGGGCACCGACTTCTTCCAGGAGGTTGACCTTGTTGGTTTGGCACAGCCTATCTCTAAGTGGAGCTACCAGATTCGTCATGCCGAGGATGTGGCTTGGGCTGTGAGCCGTGCGTTCTATATTGCCCGTACTGGTCGACCCGGTCCTGTGGTGCTCGACTTTACCAAGAACGCTCAGGTTGAGGAAATAGACTGGGAGCCTATGAAGTGTAATTTCATCCGCTCGTACGTGCCTTATCCTAAATTAGATAACGATGCCGTTCGCCGCGCTGCCGAACTTATTAATAATGCCAAGAAACCTTTGGCACTGGTAGGCCAGGGTGTTGAGCTGGGTAATGCTCATAGCGAGCTGCAGGCCTTCCTCGAAAAGGCCGATATCCCTGCCGGTCGCACCATGTTGGGTCTCTCGGCACTGCCATCTAACCATCCGCTCAATGTGGGTATGCTGGGCATGCATGGTAACTATGCCGTGAACCTGAAAGAGCAGGAGTGCGATGTGCTGATTGCCATCGGCATGCGCTTTAGCGATCGTGTAACAGGTAACCTCAAGACCTATGCTAAACAGGCCAAGATTATTCACCTCGACATCGACCGTAGCGAGATTGATAAGAATGTAAAAACCGACGTAGCTATCGTGGCTGATTGTAAGGAATCGTTACCAGCTATCACGGCACTGATAAATCAAAATAATCATCAGGAGTGGCGCGACTCATTCAAGGAGCTCGATGCCAAGGAACGTGAAAAAGTTATCGAACCGGCTATCCATCCAACCGAAGGCCCACTGAAGATGGGTGAGGTGGTGAATGCTGTAGCAGAGCTGTCGCCAGACGATACTGTTCTGGTAACGGATGTTGGTCAGAATCAGCTATTTGCAACTCGTTACTTCAAGTACCACCACAAGCGCAGTTTGTGCACCAGCGGTGGCTTGGGAACCATGGGCTACGGACTGCCTGCAGCTATCGGCGCCACCTTTGCCGATCGTAACCGTACCGTGTGCTGCTTCATGGGCGATGGTGGCTTCCAGATGTGTATTCAGGAGCTGGGTACCATTATGGAACAGCAGAGCCCAGTAAAAATGATTGTTATGAATAATCACTATCTTGGTAACGTGCGCCAGTGGCAGGATATGTTCTGGATGCGTCGTAAATCGTTCACCAAGATGCTTAATCCAAACTACGAGCTTATTGCCAAGGGTTATGGTATTAACTACCAGGCTGTAGTAGACCGTAAGGATTTGGCCGAGGCAGTGAAGAAGATGCTCACTACCGACGGTCCGTTCCTGTTGGAGTGTGCTATCCTTGAGGACGATAATGTACTGCCTATGACACCTCCGGGTATGGATGTAGATAAGATGATGCTTGAAGTATAACGAATATGGAAAATAAGAAGAATTTATATACACTGCTGGTTTACTCGGAGAACGTAGCCGGTATCCTGAATCAAATTACCGCTGTGTTCACCCGTCGCCAGGTAAACATCGAGAGTTTGAACGTATCGGCCTCAAGTATTCCTGGCGTACATAAGTACACCATTACCGCATGGAGCGACGAAGACCAGATTATCAAGATTACCCGTCAGATTGAGAAAAAGATAGACGTGGTAAAGGCCAACTATTTTACCGACGAACAGCTGTTTATCCGTGAGTCGGGACTTTATAAGCTGTCAACGCCTATGGTACTCGAGAATCCTGAGATTTCGCGTACCATCCGCCGTTTCCAGGCTAATATCATTGAGGTAAATCCTACTTACACCATCGTGCAGATGCACGGTGTTACCGAAGATATTATTTCGCTGTTCCGTGCACTCGACACGTTTGGTTGCGTGCTGCAGTACACCCGTAGCGGTCGTATTGCCGTTACCCGTGGTATGCAGGAGCAGGTTAGTGAATTCTTAGAGGAGCGTGAGAATGGATAAAGTAGGAATATACGAATTTTTAGCTGAGCCCTTTCACTGCGACTTTTCGCAGCGTTTGTTCATGGGCCATTTAGGTAATCATATGTTGAATGCGGCCGACTTCCACTCAACGGCTCGTGGTTTTGGTATGCAGTATCTCATGACCATCAAGCGTTCATGGGTACTCTCACGCCTGGCTATCGAGATGGACGAGATGCCGCAGATGTACACCAAGTTTAATGTCGAGACGTGGGTTGAGAGTGCCATGCGCTTCTTTACCAGTCGTAATTTCCGTGTAGTAGGGCAGGATGGCCATGTGTATGGCTATGGTCGCAGTATCTGGGCTATGATCGATACCGAGACACGCCAGCCAACCGATATCTTTGCTATTGATAACGGTGCAATTAACAACTGGATAGTAGACGATAAGGAATGTCCCATTGACAAGGGTGGCCGCGTAAAGATGGACGACTCGGCACAGCTGGTTGCCACCGTCGAAACCAAGTATAACGATGTAGATATTAACGGTCATATCAACTCCGTGAAATACATCGAGCATGTACTCGACTTATGGGATCTTGACTGGTATCGCGAACATCAGATTAAGCGTTTTGAGATTGCCTACGTAGCCGAGGCGCATCAGGGCGATACACTTTCGTTCTACCGCATGCAGACAGGCGAGAACGAGTATTGTATCCGTATCTGCAAGAATGGCGATACCGAGTGCTGCCGCAGTAAGGTTATATTCAAGTAATTTTTATGGTTCTTCAAAGAGAGCTTGGTTCTCTTTGATAGAATCATTTATAGCATCCTCGTAGCCCGTGAGTGCCGCAAACGGTGCAAACTGGGCTGCGCGGTTCCACATCGACATCTGGGGATGCCGTTTAGATACATGATGCGGCAAGTTGATGATATCGTCGTAATTATCCATTATCAATTATGCTTTGTGTCCTCCTATCTGTGCATTACGTTCCTTGGCAGTAGCACCCTCGTCAAAGTTCAAACCTCGCAGAATGGCGTTCTTGCCGTATTTCTCTTTTATTTTCAGTTGTACTTCCTGCATGCGTCGTTCCTTGTCTTGGCGCGCCTTTTCCTCACGTTCCTTTTTTGCTATCTCCTCGTAGTCGGTAAACAAATCCAGCTGTATGGGCTCTTTGTTCTGGTCGTCGAGTACAGCCTCCGACACCACGCGGTTTACTGTCAGGTTCAGTCGGCGTATCAGTAAATCGGGGTGTACCAATCGGTCGAATAGGGTAGCGGCAGCCTCCATTAGCTGGCGCGACGACGATGTGGGCTTCTCGAAGTTCTGCGTGCCGTGCGCATGCTTGGGCACCGCCTTACCATAGTAGTTGGTGGTAATCTCGCCATGGTATTTGGCACGAATCTCAGGACGTGCCAGACTCTCGGCATCGTAGCCCACCGTTAGCACAACCTGGTCGGTTACCAGATGTTTCCTTACCAGGTCGAGAGCCATACCCTCGGCCATCTCCTTGATTACCACACGAGCCTTGGCAAAGGTGTAAGGCTCCTGCAGCACCTGTCCGCTGCTAAACGAGTTTGTTTCCGGGCGGTAGGCCTTTACCTCGGCAATGGTACACGGTTCCCAGCCCCAGGCATGGTCTATCAGCAGTTCAGCATTCACACCAAACATCTGGTAAAGCAGCTCCTCGTTCTGTACCGACATGCGTGCTATTTTGCCCATCGTGTCGATACCATACATCGCCAATTTGTTAGCAATACCTCGGCCCACACGCCAGAACTTGGTAATCGGTGTAAAGTCCCACAGTTCACGTCGGTACGACATCTCGTCTAGCTCGGCTATGCGCACGCCATCCTCATCGGCAGGCATTTTCTTGGCCACAATATCCATAGCCACCTTACACAAATACATATTGGTGCCAATGCCCGCTGTGGCAGTAATACCCGTTTGCTTTAGCACGTCGCGTATAATGGTCATAGCCAGCTCGTGGGCCGTCATCTTGTAGGTGCCTAAATAGTTCGTTACATTTATAAACACCTCGTCGATAGAATATACATGGATATCCTCGGGTGCAATGTATTTCTGATACACGCTGTACACTTTCTTGCTCACCGCTATATAATGCGCCATCTGGGGTGGGGCGGCTATATAGTCAACAGCCCAGTCGGGGTGTGCTTTCAGCTCCTGGTCGAATACCGATTTTCCTGTTAGTCGGTGTTGCGGTGCCTTATATTGTCGCTGGTAGTTCACCTCATGCACACGCTGTACCACCTCAAACAGTCGGGCACGTCCGCCAATGCCATAAGCCTTCATACTGGGCGATACCGCCAGACAGATGGTTTTCTCGGTACGCGACACATCGGCCACCACGAGGTTGGTGGTCAGTGGGTCGAGCCCTCTGTCCACACACTCTACCGAAGCGTAGAAACTCTTCAGGTCGATGGCAATATAAGTGCGCTGTACATCCTGCATCTGTCTATCAAATCAATTTCCGCTGCAAATATACACAAAAAACTTGAGATTTCAAATGAATCCTTTGGTCATCATCCTAAAATAATGTAACTTTGCCGCCATGATCAAGAAACTCTGTCATTACATATCCGAATATATGGGCCTGCTGGTGCTAGCTGCAGCTTTGCTGGCACTGGTCTTTCCTGGTACGCTGCAACACATACGGCCAACGGTTATCAATTACCTGTTAGGCGTGGTGATGTTTGGTATGGGACTTACGCTCAACCTGCACGACTTTAAGATCGTGTTCAGCCGTCCTAAGGATGTGCTCATTGGCTGTTTGGCACAGTTCACCATCATGCCGCTGTTAGCATGGGTATTGGCTCGGGTATTCCAACTCGACGAGGCGCTGGCATTAGGCGTGGTGCTGGTAGGCTGCTGTCCGGGTGGCACAGCCTCGAACGTCATCACCTATCTGGCCAAGGGCGATCTGGCCCTCTCGGTAGGCATGACGGGTGTTTCTACCTTGTTGGCTCCGTTCCTCACACCACTGCTCACCTGGGCTTTAGCCGGCAAGAGTGTGAATGTTGATGTGGTAGGCATGCTACTTAGCATTCTCTGGGTGGTTATCATGCCCATAGTCGTCGGACTTATCGTAAAATGGCTCTGGCCACGATTCACCGAGAAGGCAGTTGATTATCTCCCTGCATTCTCGTCGGTGGCTATTGCTTTTATCGTGGCTATTATCATTGCTGCCAATGCCACTAAACTCATGGCAGGCGGACTCATCATCGTACTCGTTGTCATACTGCATAACATCTGCGGATTGAGCCTGGGTTACCTCATTGGCCGATTGTTAGGCCTGAGCGAAACCAAGAAGCGTGCCATCTCTATCGAGGTGGGCATGCAGAATTCTGGCTTAGCCAGCAGTCTGGCTACCATCCATTTTGCAGCCTATCCGCTGGCTACCATCCCCGGCGCTATCTTTAGCGTGTGGCACAATATCAGCGGTGCCTTGGTGGCCTATCTTTATCGCCTTAAGACCTCGAGAACTTGCTCTTGAATCGTTTGTAGCCCTCTACTCCTAAGATAGTGATGCCGCTGTATTGACAGGTCTTGGCCAGTCCGAAGAGTACGGTCCAGAGAATGCCTTTAGCAGTAACGCTGATGGGCAGCAGCATCTGTGCAAACGATAAAATATAGAAGGGAATGCAGCTTAGTAATACGATGACGCCCGTTCTAAACGAAAGCGACTGCAGCCAGTGCTTCAGGTTTATAAAACCGTGTATGAGTGTGGCTTTCGGCGCAAATATCATCATTCTAGGGCCTACCCATCGCATTACCTCACGTATCTGCTGGCGCTCTTTGGGCGCATAGCAGTGTATAGGACATTTCTTGCATACCGACTTATTCTCGCCAAACCTACAGTGGTCCAACCGGCTGTGCGCATAGGCTGTAAGTTGCTGATATTTTTCGGGAATCGTGTTTTGTTTCAGTCGATGCTTACAGTACAGCTCAATCATCATCTGTACAGTTTGTTTCTCTCTTTCTATCCTGTTCATCAATCTTTTTTAGTTTTCGTTTTACCTTATTTGATTTAAATTCGCGTGCAAAGGTACAAATTATCTCGTAAAATAGCGCATATTTTTGAAATTGTTTTAAGATGGCTGTTGTTGAAAGTCGGTCCAGTCGAAATCGGCATAACCTATGGCGTTTGAGAGCGTGTGCGCAAAGATGCCGATGTGTACACCGCAGAATCCACCTATGGTCTCGGTACTCAGATAACGGTAGTCCATACGAGCAAGATGGGTAAAATGTTCGCCATCTACCGAATAGTGTAGATGATAGAACAGCCTGTCGGCAGTTATGCGCAGATATACAATACGCTCGTTCAGCAGTACCTCCTTTTCAATATGTTCTATCTCGCCTATGCGTATCTTGGCTTGCAGGTACCGTTTGCCATCACGCATGGCTACTTGCACGTCGTAGTGATTATGGTGGGCTGCATAGGCAGTGATGCCCGTTACATTACCATCCTTCAAACCCGCAACATCAACTTTGGTTGTTGCCGTGAAGTTGGGTTCCGACTGGCGATGACCAATAAACGTAGGATTTCCCACCTCGTCTAGTGTTTTAGTCGATGTCTTCATTCTAAGCCATCCTCGTCGTTCCTTCAAGGAATAGTTTTCTTTTTGTGGCATATTCAAATGACTCCAGTACAGCGATAGCTTGTCGGCATTAAACTCATCTTTTGAGGGTTCCTCGGGCATTGGAACCTGTGGCAATGTTACGCATTGCATGTTCAGTTGCAAGGTACCATTGCCGTTTACCACCGGCCATGCGTTCTCTTCCCATTTTACTGGTGCCAGGAAAGTCTCACGCCCCATCACGTGTTGCAGGTAGCCATGTGTGCGATAGCCTAGACATATCATCCACCACGAACCGTCGGGTGCCTGCACCAGGTCGGCATGCCCCAGTCCCTGTATCGGACTATCCTGCATCTTCATACTAAAATGCGAGAGGATAGGATTAGAAGGATTAGGTTCGTATGGTCCAAACAGATGTTTACTGCGCAGGATATTCACATGATGTCCATGTTCTGTGCCACCTTCGGCTAGTAACAGATAGTAATAGCCATCTTTCTTATAGATATGTGGCCCCTCAGGATAGCGACCACCAAGACCAACACCCAGCAAGTGTATATCGCTCAGTTGCTTGCCTGTCTTCACATCTATCTCGCATATTTTTATTTCGCCTTCTTTCCACAGGAAATAACACTTACCATTGTCGAAAAATAGGGTAGGATCGCAGCTGCCCACGCAAAAGTCTATGTAGATAGGGTCACTCCATTCGCCATTGGGATTATCGGTATATACATAGAAATGTTTACGTGAAGGAAATACCGTGGTTACCATATAGAAACGCCCTTCGTGATAACGTATGGTGGGCGCATATATACCCGATTGCTCGTTCATTCCCTCGATTCTTACTTGCGATTCGCGGGTAAGACAAGCACCTACCTGTTCCCAGTGAATCAAATCCTTACTATGGAACACTGGCACACCAGGATAATACTGGAACGTACTGTTAACCAGATAAAAGTCGTTGCCAGCTCGACACACCGAGGGGTCGGCATGAAAGCCTGGGAGTACAGGATTGCGGTAGCCTTGAGCTAAGCCCGCAAGGGGCAGCATCATGATAGTGATGGTGATAAATAGTTTCTTCATTTTTTATTCAAATTTCCGTTGCAAAGATACGATAAAAAAATGATAGTTAGTTTTCTTTTTGAACCATTAATTTTGTTTTTTCGTTCACATTTTTACTTAATAGTGTTATAAATAGAAATTTTTGCTTATATTTGCAGCATAAAACCTAAAGCAATTGATATGAAGATACCTGTATTGAAACATCTGTTAGTTGCAATCCTCATGATAAATGGTTTGCCAGCATTCGCCATTGGTGGCGAAGGTGGCGATACCAACGATACCAAAGGCGTGTTGGGTTTCGTGAAGAAGATAGGCACCATGATCGACTCTATGTCTATTCGTGGTCTCGACCGTCGTTATATCGATGCGCCCGAGAAACCCTGGCAGCTGATTGTAAGGGGTAATATGAACCAAGGTAGCTTATCTATGTCAACCTCGGGCGAGATGGCTGGTGTGTCCTATAATGCCAAGCCGTACCTGAAGACCGAGCCCTCGAAGTACATAGGCCTGTGGGCTGGCTACCGTGGCTATGGCTTTGGTTATACCGTTAACGTAGGCGGCGATAAAGGTAGCTATCTTACCTTTGGTGCTACGGGCGGTGCTTACGGCGTAAACGTACGCATCCATTCGTTTAAAAACGATCATCCAAACTTCGACCTTACCAGCGACCTTGTTCCCGAGGAGAACGAAGACGACTGGAAACAGGTACAGCTTATTGAGCCCATTAAGGTGCGTACCCTGATTGCCGATGGCTATTATTTGTTTAACGGTAAGCAATTCTCTTATGCCGCAGCCTACGACCAGTCGGTATTCCAAAAGCGTTCGGCCGGCTCGCTCATGGTAGGTGCTATGTATTACTATGGTCACATTAACTATGCCTCCGATTTTAACGGCGACCTGATTTATATGATGAAAGGTCTGGGCCGCGTTAAACTGTGGCAGGGCAGTGTAGGTGTGGGGTATGCCTACAACTGGGTACCTTTCCGTGGCATGCTTGTAAGCGCTATGGCAATGCCTATGTTTACCTTTGTGAACAGGCTCAAGGTATTTGCATATTCTACCAATGTAGAGGAGTTGATGACGGATTCGCGCTTCATGGGCGATGGTTTGACCGACGAGGAATGGGACGATTGGTTCTATGGTTCCTTGCGTATCCAGCCCATGGGCGAAAAGACTTTCAACAGTGGTATGACCATCAATTTCGATGCTCGCCTGTCACTTACTTATAACTTCGGACGTTATTTTATTAACGCCTACGGTCAGTTCAATAATAATCGCTACCGTCACAACGACAGTCACGGCCACCTTAACGACTGGTTTGTTAATACATCCTTTGGCATACGACTTTAAATTAAACATGCATGTCTCATATAAGAAACAACATAAAACCATTGTTCGTTTACGCGATGTTGATGGTAGCCATACCGGCATCGGCTCAACGAGGACATGGTCTTGCCATTGATCTTGGCAAGAATCATCCTGAGGATACAACTCATGTTACCAACATGAGTATTGGTCTTACCAGTCACACTGATTCGCTAAAGGGCGCACAGATTAATTTCCTGTCGAACTACGCCCGAAATATTCAGGGGCTCCAGCTGTCGGGTTTTTCTAATATCTCCTCGTCGCCCATGCAGGGTGTGCAGCTTAGTGGCATCACCAACATCTCTATGGGGGTAAAGAGTGGCATGCAGTTAGCAGGCGTGCTCAATGTGTCGTCGGGCCTTATGAGCGGTATGCAGTTGGGTACCTACAACTACGCTGAGGAACTGAACGGTTTGCAGTTTGGTGTTTTCAATGTGACCACCTCGCACCCTAAAGGCTGGCAGGTTGGTGTTGTGAACTACACCAAGGATACGGGCGGACATAAGATTGGTTTGGTAAACGTAAACCCCACTACGACTATCGACATGATGGTTTATGGCGGTACCAGTACCAAGCTGAATGGTGCCGTACGTTTCCGTAACAAGAGTACATACAATATCATAGGTATGGGAACGCACTATATGGGATTCGACGAGAAATTCTCGGGTACCTTGTTCTATCGCCTGGGACAGTATTTTCCTGTTACACCCAAGCTCACACTGAGTGGCGACTTAGGCTATTACCACATTGAGACTTTCAAGAAGAATAGCGACGATGGTCCATCACGACTTTTCTCGCTGCAGGCCCGCGTAAATGCCGACTATCAGGTAACACCTAACATGGGTGTATTTGCCTCGGTAGGTTACGGCGATACTCGTTATTACTATCATGAGCAGAAGTATCGCAGCCGCTTCTTGGCCGAGGCCGGACTCACGTTCCGATACCCACATAATGCCAACCGACAAACGGCAGTGGTTCACCGTAGTGAAAACAAAACGCCTGCCGACTCGCTCATGGCGCCAGGCCTGGGTAAGAAACACCCTTGGTGGGCACTGGCACAGGTAACGGGTGTAAATGCCTTTGTGCATTTCTTCGATCGCGTTATTACAAATCAGGACTTTGCCCAAACCACACTGCGTACCTGGGACAAGAACTTGAGGAATGGTTTTGTGTGGGATAACGATGTATTCTCAACCAACCTGTTTATGCATCCTTATCATGGCAATCTGTACTTTAATTCGGCCCGTGCACAAGGACTCAACTTCTGGGAGTCGGCACCATTCGCCATGATTGGATCGCTGCAGTGGGAATTCTTAGGCGAAGTAGAGCCACCCGCACTCAACGACCTGATTGCCACCACCTTTGGCGGTATCTGTATCGGCGAAATCACCAACCGCATCAGTAAGATATTCCTCGACGATTCGAAGCAGGGGTGGCCACGATTCTGGCGCGAGTTAGGTGCTACCATCTTCAATCCCATGGGCCAGCTTAAGCGTTTTGCTACTGGCGATGCCTGGATGGTGAAGATGAATCACTACCGCTATCACGACTATCATCGCAACCCCGTAGAAATCAGCATCTCGGCTGGTGACCGTTATCTGGCCGACGATGGACACATGTTCAAGGGCGAGCATAACCCCTATATCGACCTGTTTATGCAGTACGGCGACCCCGTTAACGAGGGCGAGCACAATGCACCATACGACTTCTTTGAGACGGAGCTGATTTTCGGTCTGTCAAAGAACCAGCCCATACTTAATCAGATACATCTGTTAGGTCGCTTGTGGAGTACGCCGATGATTGAGCGTAAGAATATTCGTGCCGAGTTCGGACTTTACCAACACTTCGACTACTTCGACTCCAAGCCGATAAAGAATGGTTCCGACCTCACACCTTACCGCATTAGCGAGGCGGCAGCCTTTGGCCCTGGTGCCATTATCCAAATGCCCGAGGTGGGTATGATATCGCATCTGGAACAGCGTATTTTCTTAAACGGCATCCTGTTGGGCGGTACCAAAAGCGACTACTACAATGTTATAGACCGCGACTATAACATGGGTAGCGGCTTTAGCATCAAGACCAAAACGCACATGGAGTTGCGCCACTTTGGTAGGTTTATTCTCCACGCCCACTACTACCGTATCTTTACTTGGAAGGGCTATGATCAAGACACCGACCTGTCGAAACTTACCGAGGACGAGATGCTGCATCTCAACTCACAGGGCGATAAGGGTAATGCAGCACTGCTTGTTCTAAATCCCATTGCCCAGTTCGACATTTCCAAGAACTGGAGCATCGAGCTCTCGGGGTCGTACTACGCCCGTCGTACACACTATTCCTATCACGACGATGTGAAGTGTAACACCTTCGAGGTAAAACTGGGTGTTACGACGCATCTATGAGTTGTTCAGATAGTCTCTACAGGTTATCCAGATGGTCTCTACGCGTTATTCGGATAATCCCTATGGGGGTATGGAGATAATCTGAACGAGTTGTTCGAGATATCTGAGCGAGGTGTTAAAACCATCTCTACAACTATAAGCCCAAACCTACCAACCGTATTGCTGCCAGCGGATAACGTTGTTCCACTGGAAACGCTGAATGGCAAGGTTCCAGTTGGGGTTTATAATCTGGTAGGTGTTGCCGGGGAAGAACATGCTTACTACGCCACATTCGTTGCTGGTTATGTTAAAATGGTTCATGTCGTATATTAGATTGGTTGACTGTGTGAGCCATTTTTGTGAGAAACGACAATAGGGAACAGCTTTTGTAAAGGCTGATTTCCAGGTGTCGAAGTCGGTCTGTGCAGTGTTCATATTCAGGGTGTAATACATGTCGTAGGCGTACTTGATGGTGCCATAATAGGCATATAACAATGCACCATTATAACTCATGTCGCCACCAGGTACAAGTTTGCTATGAATGGTGCTTAGCAACTGGGCTGTGGCCTGGGCAAGATTATCGAGTTCGGAACTCTTAATAACTGAAAGGGGCACGCTATAGCCTGCCAAGTCGCCACTATTCTCGTTATAGTAATAGTTGGGGCGGGCTTTGATGTCATCGATATAAAAATCGTAATAGGTATCAATCACCTTTTGATAGAACGTGTCGCTGGTATTAAACAATTGGGGGATGATGAGATTATAGGGGGCACCTGGGTCGGGAATCTCGGCGGGAGAGCCAATCAGATAGTCGGTAACATTACGCAACTCATAGGCCGACTCGATGCAGGCAAAGTTACAGCAGTCGGCAAAGATAAAGCGCAGGTGCTCGTTACCCAGGCCGTTGCTGATGGCGCGGGCCATAGAGGGGATATTCATCCAGTAGGACGTGTAATCGCCTGTATCTATACCATAGGCTCGGGTGGCTGCATAGACTACGGTGTCGTTCTTGATAGTCCAACCTGTGGCGTGCCCCCACAGACCGAGGCCATAGCTTTTGGCGGGGTATTTCTCGCAGGTGTAGCGCATCATCTTCTCCAACACAGCAGGATCAGCACTGTTACCATCGGATACAACAGTAGAGTCAACCACCTCGCCATCCTTAATGCGGGCGATATATGATGACTTCATATCGGGCATATCGACATATACAACCAGATTCTGCTGCTTGTTAAGCGACAGGGAGCCTTCTTTCATTTCTTCAAGGTCGTTGGCAGCGAGCCACGACAGGTTATTATCGGCAGCCATATAGATGAGTACGGTGCGTTCGGCTATGTTTGTATCATCGGGGGTGCCGTTGTCGTTGTTGGCGTCTTTATCGCAGGCAGCCATCAGCAGTATTGCCGCTAAAAGTAGAATATATTTCTTCATGAAAAATATAAAATCAATTAATATAATGCGCAAAGGTAGCGATTTTCCAACAATTATTGCTATATTTGTACCCAAAATTTATAATTGTTTAGAAAAATATGAACTTATTGGAATTAATAAAAGCAAGATATAGCTGTAGGAACTATCAGCCCACAAGTGTTGAACAGGAAAAGCTGGACTACATTATGGAGTGTGTGCGGTTGGCACCATCGGCAGTAAACAAACAGCCATGGAAATTCCACATGATTACCAAAGAGGATGACAAGGCGAAACTGACACAGTGTTACCGTCGCGACTGGCTTAAGACTGCCCCGATGTATATTGTAGCCTCGGTGCTGCACGATGAGGAATGGGTAAGATTTGACGGTAAGCATCATGGCGATATTGATATTGCCATTGCCGTAGAGCACCTTTGTTTGGCTGCAACCGAGCAGGGCTTGGCAACCTGCTGGGTTTGTAACTTTGACGCCAACCTGTGCAAGGAGCAGTTTGGCTGGCCCGAAAACGAGGAGCCTGCCGTGATTATTCCATTGGGCTATGCTGCCGACGAAATAAAGGCCAAGAGCCGCAAGGCCCTTGACCAGATAAAGGAATAATATTAATTACTATTTTGTTGAAAATAGTCGGGGATTGATGTTGAGCGATACCCATGCCCAATCTTGCCATGACTTGTGATAGCCGCCCACAACAGCATCCATCGTCGAGGTACCAAACATGGTTGAATAACCAGCCATGAGCGTTACATTCTTCATGAGTTTGGTTGTGGCCTGAAAATCGATTTCGTGGCCGAGACTTTTCTTGCCCGTGATGGCTTGATGTACTGTTGCAAAATAATGATAGTTTAACTGCAGTAGGGTGCTCTTGGCGGTTTTGGCGCTGATGCCAGCCAGGAGATTCTGTAGGCCTAGAGGAACATTGCGTGTAAAATAGTCCATGGTGCCGTAGAACATGTGATGACTGCCAAAGAGTTGGTCGAACCCGCTACGGTAGTCGTAACCTGCATGCACACCCAAAACCGGATTTATTTGGTAACCTACCTTGGCGCTGGCCATCCATGCCGAAATATCCGAATCGGAAGCGTTCTCGCCTGTTTGGTAGTAAAAGGCTCCATGAATGTCGAAAGCTGCTGGTTTGTAGCTCAGGTCGGTACCGATAGTCTGCAAATACTTGGTTTTACCATGCCCGGCCTCACCAGTCTCATGCCCCAGATTCATAGCAATAAGTGAGATGCCAAGAGGTGTCCCTGCTGCTTGGTAGTGATACCACAAGGTTTGCATGTTCTTATAGGGCATGGGACCGCCGTAGTAGTTGCCACGATTATTGGCTGTGGCTTGGTTAAGCGCGAGTATGAGGTGCATTTTGTGCTGCTGATGCTCGTAGCCCAGGCGCAGAGCGTCGTGCCAATTGCCCGACACATGCCAATCGAGACTGCCAAGGATGCGCTCGTCGTCGTAGACCAGTTGCTGGCGTCCGAGCTGAGCAAAGAATCCATCGCCAAACTTGAGCTTAGCCCATGCTTCGTTAAGAGAGGCCTGGCTGTCGTTGGCATTCATATTATTTTGACCCCATAAACCCGTGTGCTGAACAGAGAGCTTCAGCTCCAGATTGTTGTTGCGCTGATAGCCAAACGACAGGCGGGCACGACTATTAATAAAGGTGGCTGGAAGCTGACTCTCGTTACGAGGGGTACCAGCCCCATTGTTATACTCGCCACGTGTACGTAACTGGGCGTCGACCGTGAACTGTTGTTCGTCCTGTGCTACGGCTGTTATAGCCAATAGCAATAGAGCCAGCGTTATTAATTGTTTCTTCATAACTATTTGGATATTAATATGTTGGTATTATTTGTTTAATGTAACACTCTTTGTTGGGCAGGCCAATGTACATTTGCCACACTTAATACAGTCGGGATCGAGATATCCCGACTCGTTACCACGACTATCGTAGGGGGTGAGTTGCATGGGGCAGGTACGGGCACAATTCTTACACTTTAGTGTGCAGGTGGTTGACACATGTACGTTAGTAAAAGCATGGGGTAGTGGGGTGCGCTTGGGTGCAACCCAGCGTGAGATGGTACCCATAGGGCAGAACGAACACCAGGTACGTGGTGCATAGATAAACGACAGGAATACGCCCACAATCGTGGTTACAACGATAATGTTCCAGAACACGCGACCAATGCCACTCCACATGGCTAAGCCACCTTCGCTCCAGGGTACAGTGAACGTAAGCTGGAGACCGAACATAGTGAAGATAAAGAACACCATGAACAGGCGAAAACCAAAGGTACGCACAAAGGCTGGTATGGGCTTGTGAGGCGAATACTTGGATAACAAACGGTCGTACATGTTGCCTCGTGGACAAACATTACCACACCAAAAACGGCCTCGCCAAATAGAAGTGAGCACAGGGCCAATCATGCAGATAATTGCGATGATGCCTATAACGGGATAAAACCATCCGATAATAATGTACGCGATAATAATCCAATAGAGATTAAAACCTGGAGTCGCGAAATGACGGTGAAAATTCTTTTTCTTCTGTTGCATAATTCTTATATTTTCTTAAATCTGGTGCAAAGGTATGAAGTTTATGATAGATGTACGAATCATTTTATCTATCTTTGCATCGGTAATATCTATCAACTAAGGAGCGTATGACATTACAACAACTGAAATACATCGTGGCTATCGACCGCCTGCGTAACTTTGCGAAAGCAGCCGAGGAGTGTGGCATATCGCAGCCAACACTTAGTGCTATGCTCGTAAAACTGGAAGAAGAACTTGATGTGCGCATATTTGAGCGAAACAACAAACATGTTACGCCCACTGCTGCTGGCGAAAAGATTATCCAGCAGGCAGAGAAGGCGCTGGCCGAGGCCGATAGAATTAAGGAAATCGTGTCGGAAGACAAGGGCGACGTAGGCGGTGAGTTAGTACTGGCTGTTGCTCCAAGTATCGCATCTTACATTCTGCCTAAGTTTATACATCATTACGTAGAGAACTATACGGCAGTAAAACTTTCCGTGAGTGAGATGAAATACGATGTGATGCTGAACGAGCTACAGGCAGGGCATCTTGATGCCGGGATTACGGTGAGCGGTCATGTGCGCCAGGGTATTCTTGAAGTGCCACTTTACACAGAGCGTTTTATGGTTTATCTGGCCGAGAGCTGTTGGCGAAAGCTACCAGTGTTTAAGCCCGAGAATCTGGAACACGAGAAAATGTGGATTATGAAAGAGGAACAGTGCTTGCGTGAGAGTGCCTTTAGCTTTTGCAAGTCGCGTTCAAAAGGTAAACGTGTGTACGAAGCGGGCAGCATTGACACACTTATACGTATTGTAGACGAGAATGGCGGGTTTACCATTATTCCTGAGATGCACCTGCCATTCCTCTCCGAACATCAACGCGAAAACGTACGCCGCATTGAGGGTGACTACCTCTCGCAACGTCGTATATCGCTCTATATACGCGAAGACTATATCCGACAGCGTATGCTCAATACCATTACCGATACTTTTGTGAATATTATGCCAAAGGGCATGATGGAGGAGCATATTGTAAAGTACGGTATAAAACTGTTTTCTTAAATCACTTTATTTATCAATTTAAATTCTAACAGTTATGATTTTATCAACAACCCCAACAATTGAAGGTCACACTATCCGTGAGTATAAGGGTGTGGTGACAGGTGAGACAATTATCGGTGCCAATGCGTTTAAGGATTTCTTTGCCGGCATTCGCGACATCGTGGGTGGGCGCTCTGGCAGTTACGAGAAAGTGCTGCGCGAGGCTAAGGACACATCGCTGCAGGAGATGATGCAGCGTGCAGAGGCGCTGGGTGCCAACGCCATTGTAGGTATTGACCTCGATTACGAGACCATTGGCGCCAACGGCTCGATGCTGATGGTAGCTGCCAGCGGTACTGCTGTAGTTATCTAACGCCTATAGAAATACCTCAATAAAAAATAAATCTCCTGCCAGTGCTCATGCCGGCAGGAGATTTCTTGTTTACTTTTCTTTTTTAGGTTCTTTTTTCACCTCTTTGGCTTTATAACCAAACTTCTCGAAACTTTTGATAAGCGTCTCGGGCTTGGTTTTGTCGGCATCGTAGGTGATGGTGACACGCTGTGTAGGAATGTCGCACTGTATCTGCTTCACTCCCTTCTCGAAACGCAGGTTGCCCTGGATCTTGTTTACACAGTTGTCGCAGTGCATCTGTGGGTCGGTGG
>Ga0310786_10004857_pt1 | contig 18517 bp, 15 predicted proteins | sample AusTroGonzalo_MG_FD_203881 | JGI IMG/M metagenome (GOLD analysis project Ga0310786, IMG submission 203881) | Bovine rumen microbial communities from tropical cattle in Woodstock, Queensland, Australia - Gonzalo_03 (v2) (version 2) | ecosystem: Host-associated > Mammals > Digestive system >... | reverse complement strand
CGGAAATCTTTCCCATAATTACAAATTTAGCGGTTCCAACACGTTGGAAGATGTGGCGTGGTGCAATAATAACAGTGGGAACAAGCCCCACGTTGTCGGCACAAAACAGCCTAATGAATTAGGTATCTACGACATGACCGGCAATGTGTATGAATGGTGCAGCGACGGCTTCGACATGTATGAATGGAACTCTACAGAGATTATTGTAAACCCCAAAGGATATAATTTGAGTGAGACCAAGGTTTATCGCGGCGGCTGCATGACCAGCTATTGGGATGTCTGCCGGGTCTCCGCTCGCGCCCAAAGCATCCCAAATAGAGCTTTTAACCATGTAGGTTTCCGCTTAGCGCTGGACGAGAACTCCAAATAATAATTTCGAATTGAGTACGTTTGCCACCAAATGAAAGGAAGAGATAGCAAGCCGCATATCGGCATTTTTGGAAGGAGGAACAACGGCAAGAGTTCCCTCATCAACGCCATCACGGGACAGGAGGTTGCCATCGTGGACAGCACCGCAGGCACCACCACTGATCCTGTGCGCAAATCCATTGAAATTTTCGGCATCGGACCGTGCATCGTCATTGACACCGCCGGCATCGACGATGTGGGTGACATCGGCGCAAAACGAGTGCAGAAATCATTGGAAGTATTGAAAATCATTGATTTAGCCATACTCGTCATCACCGATTATGAAGTAGGTATCCCCGAAAGAGAACTAATGCAACAGTTCCGCCAATTCGAACTCCCCTACCTCATCATCAACAACAAAAGCGACATAGGTACGGTGCGTGATTTGGAAATTGACGGATGCAAAGTTTTGAATGTCAGCACAAAAACGCATTCTGGCATTGAGGAGATGCTGCAGGAGGTCGTGCGCATCATGCCTGAGTCGGCGTATCGCACCCGCTCACTGCTCGGCGACCTCATCGACGAGGGCGACGAAGTGCTGTTAGTTACCCCCATAGACTCGGAAGCCCCCGAAGGCCGGATGATTCTCCCTCAGGTGCAAATGATCCGCGATGTCCTTGACAACGATGCGATTGCCATCGTACTGAAGGAGGACAAGGTAGCCGCTTACCTGCAAAACCACCGCGCCCCGAAATTGGTCATCACCGACAGCCAAGCGTTCCACAAGGTGGAGAAAGAGGTGCCGGAAAACATCCCGTTGACGGGATTCAGCGTGGTGTTGGCGCACCACAAGGGCGAGTTCGATGCATATCTCGAAGGCACACCGAAACTGCGTGACCTTCGCGACGGCGACCGCATCTTGATGCTCGAATCCTGCACACACCTCACCTCCTGCGAAGACATCGGACGGGTGAAACTGCCTCGACTCATCCAAAAGTTCACGGACAAAACGTTACATTTCGACTTCGTTTCAGGACTAAACCAAATTCCTGATATTCAGCAATATGCAATGGTAATCCAATGCGGCGGTTGCATGGTCACGCGCAAGCAACTACACGAGCGCCTGCGTCCCGCCATCGAAGCAGGCACCCCCGTGAGCAATTACGGGATGGTCCTCGCCTACGTGAACGGAATCTTTGACCGCGCCGTCGCACCGTTTGCCACAATATGAAACACCATAATGTAGAAAGACGCCATAATATGAAGAGACCCATAAAATGAAGAGACGCCATAATATGACGTCTCTACAACAAACATTTACCTCATAAACCCTAAACCTTAAACCCTAAACCCTCTACATGCAAAAATACCGCAGTTACGTTCTCCCCGTCGCCATCCTGTTGGGACTGCTGTTCCACAGTGTCAGCGTACACCTGTCGTTTTTGGTACCGTGGTTGATTTTCACCATTCTGACGCTTAATTTCGTCACCGTGGATTTGCGGCATCTCCGTTTTCCCATGCTGCATTTCTGGCTGATACTCTTTCAGTTAACGGTAAGTGCAGGACTATATTTGCTGGTGCGGGCCGTTTCGGGCAACGAGACGATGGCGCAAGGGTTTATGATGTGCGCGCTCTGTCCAGTGGCTGCATCAGTAGTGGTCATCTCCTCCATGCTCGGTGCCGACCGCATGACCACCACTACCTACACGATGTTCTGCAACTTGGTGATGTCCGTTGCCGCACCGCTCTATTTCACTCTCATCGGCGTTCATCCAGAGCTGAGCTTCTGGTCCTCTTTCCTGATGATTCTGAAACGCATCACGCCTACGCTCGGCTTTCCGTTTTTCTTTGTGTTAGCGTTACAGGCGTGGGCACCGAAGGCCAACGAATGGCTCTGTCGCTACCGCAATGTGTCGTTCTATCTTTGGGCTATTGCACTGTTCATTACCTTAGGTCGCACCATTGACTATATCTTCCTGCAAGGTCGTGGAAATGAGCATATTATCGTTTATGGTGCACTATTCTCCATTTTGATGTGCGCCATACAGTTCGGATTCGGCAAGTGGCTAGGACACAAATATGGCGACACTGTGGCGGGCGGTCAGCTGCTCGGTCAGAAAAACACTGCCATGGGTATCTGGATGTCGAACACTTACCTGCAGCCACTATCTTCCGTATTTTTAGCATTTTACATCATTTGGCAGAATTTGTTTAATAGCTTGCAGTTGTGGTGGCACGATCGCCGAGTTAAGAGTTAAGAGTTAAAAGTTAAAAGTTTAGAGTTATGAAGTATAAGATACTGTTTGTTTGCCATGGGAATATTTGTAGAAGTCCGATGGCTGAATTTGTGATGAAACAGAAGGTGGCGGAGCGGGGGCTCGCCGCGCAGTTCGAGATTGCCTCCGCCGCAACGAGTCGCGAGGAGATCGGCAATCCCGTCTATCCGCCCGCCCGACGGATGTTGGAATCGCATGGCATCTCCTGCGCCGGAAAAACGGCCCGACAAATGACCCGTGCCGACTACGAATATTACGACTACATCATCATCATGGACCAAAACAATCGGCGGAATATCCAACGCATTGTCGGACAAGATGTTGACAATAAAATCTCGCTGCTGATGGACTACACCGACCATCCCCGCGACGTGGCCGACCCCTGGTACACGGGAGATTTCCAAGCTACGTGGGACGACGTGCAAGAGGGGTGTGACGGATTATTAGAGGCGATTGGCTGTTAGCTATTAGCTTTTGGCCCTGGCCCCTCGACCCTAATTCCCTATTGCCCATTCCCTAAAAAAATTGTATCTTTGCCGCTCTAATTAAAATAAAGTAATATGAGCGAATGTAATCATAACTGTCAGGAATGCAGTCAGAAAGACTGCGGAAGCAGAGATTTGCACGAAAACCCGAATGCATTAAGTAATATAAAGAAGGTGATCGGCGTGGTGAGTGGTAAAGGCGGCGTGGGCAAAAGCTCCGTCACGTCTCTTTTGGCTGTGGCGTTGCGCCGCAAAGGCTACCGCGTAGGTATCCTCGACGCCGATGTCACCGGACCTTCTATCCCGAAAATGTTCAACCTTCACGAAATGGTGCGCGGTAGCGAACAGGGCGTTTATCCCGCCGTTACCGAAACCGGCATCGAAGTGATTTCCAGCAACTTGCTGATTGCCGACGAAAAGTCACCCGTCCTTTGGCGCGGTCCGCTGATTGCCGGCATGGTGAAACAGTTCTGGACTGAAGTGATCTGGGAAAACATTGATTTCCTGTTGATTGACATGCCTCCCGGAACCGGCGACGTCCCGTTGACCGTCTTCCAAAGCATCACCCTCGACGGCATCCTGATGATCACCTCCCCGCAAGAGTTGGTCTCCCTCATCGTGAGCAAGGCCGTCAATATGGCCGGCATGATGAACATCCCGGTGCTGGGTCTCATTGAAAACTACAGCTATATCAAATGTCCGCACTGCGGCGAGCAGATTTCCGTATTCGGCAAGAGCAATGCGGATGAGGTGGCTAAAGAGTTCAATATCAAATTATTGGACAGACTGCCTATCGACCCAGAAATGGCTGCTCTTTGCGACAAAGGCCAAATCGAGAAGGTCGCAGACACCCATTTGGAGAATGTGCTTGATGTGCTTGAAAGTCTAGAGGTTCCCGCTTAAACCTTGAACGTTGAACCTTGAACGTTAAACTCTTGCCTAATCACTAAAAACTGACAATGAAGCAATACTTAGATCTGATGCGCACGATCCTCGACGAGGGTCATTTTAAGGCCGACCGCACGGGCACGGGCACGTACAGCATTTTCGGTTATCAGATGCGGTTTGACCTGCAAAAGGGCTTTCCGTTGCTGACTACCAAAAAGTTGCACCTGCGCTCCATCATCTACGAGCTGTTGTGGTTCCTGCGCGGCGACACGAATATACAGTACTTGCACGACCACAACGTCACCATTTGGGATGAGTGGGCGGATGAGAACGGCGACCTCGGTCCCGTCTATGGCAAGCAATGGCGTTCGTGGGAAGCCCCCGATGGTCGCGTTATCGATCAGATTACCAGCCTGATAGAGCAAATCAAGCGCAACCCCGACTCACGCCGACTGATGGTGAGTGCGTGGAATCCCGCAGATGTTGATCAGATGGCGTTGCCGCCATGTCACACGATGTTCCAATTCTACGTCAGCAATGGCGAACTTTCGTGCCAGCTTTATCAGCGCAGCGCGGATGTTTTCCTCGGCGTGCCCTTCAACATTGCCTCCTACGCACTGTTGACGATGATGGTGGCACAAGTTTGCGGGCTGAAAGCCAAGGACTTCGTACACACATTCGGTGATGCGCACATTTACTCTAACCACGTGGAGCAGGCCAAGTTACAACTCTCGCGCGACCCACGCCCACTACCGCAAATGCGCATCAACCCCGCCGTCAACTCGATTTTCGACTTCCAATACGAAGATTTTACGTTGGAGAATTACGACCCGCATCCCCACATCAAAGCCGAAGTATCAGTATAAATTCCAAAAGGGCTGAAAGCCCGACGTATGTCAGCCCAAGGTAAACGAAGTGAGCCCTGGGATAAAAAAACAAACGAAATAATTTTTCACCAAATCCAAATATTATGAAATCAATTCAAGAACATAATTTCAGTGGCGAGAAAGCCCTGATCCGCGTTGACTACAACGTGCCGTTGGATGAAAATTTCAACGTAACCGATGTCACCCGCATCGTGCGTACGAAAGAGACCATCGGCAAAATCTTAAATGACGGTGGTTCAGCCATTTTGCTCTCTCACCTCGGTCGTCCGAAAGGCGAAGCAAAGGACGAATTCTCTTTGCGCCACATCGTGAAGACGGTGTCCGAAATCCTTGGCAAAGAGGTTGTTTTCGGCGGCGACGTTTTGACCGCTGAGGCTGAAACCCTCTGCAAAGGTCTCAAACCCGGCAGCATCGTGCTGATGGAGAACCTCCGTTTCCACAAGGAAGAGGAAAAGGGCGACGTTGATTTCGCCAAGGCTATCGCACGCTTGGGTGATGTGTATGTGAATGACGCGTTCGGCACCGCACACCGTGAGCACGCTTCCACGGCTACCGTGGCTCGCTGCTTCCCGGGCAAAGCTTTCGCCGGTTACCTGCTCTACAACGAGGTGATGAACCTCGAAAAGACCCTCAACGGTCAGGAGCGTCCTTTCACCGCAATCATCGGCGGTTCCAAGGTTTCCACGAAAATCAACATCCTCAAGAACCTCATCCCCAAGGTTGACAACCTCGTGGTGGGTGGCGGTTTGAGCTACACCTTCCTGAAGGCTATGGGCTTCACTATCGGCAACTCACTGTATGAGCCTGATATGCTGCCTGTTGCACAAGAAATCCTCGACCAAGTGAAGGCTTCTGGCGTCAACTTCGTTTGCCGTGTCGATAGCGTCTGCGCCGACAAATTCAGCAATGATGCTAATGTCTTGGTAACGGAAGACAACAATATTCCTGACAATTGGGAAGCTTTGGATATAGGTCCGAAGAGCCGCGTGAACATCGCTAAGGTCATCAAAGATTCCAAAACGATTCTGTGGAATGGTCCTGTGGGCGTGTTCGAACTGGAAAAATTCAGCGAAGGCACCCGCGCTGTGGCATTGAGCGTGGCAGCTACCACTTTGGCTGGCGCATACTCCATCGTGGGCGGCGGCGACTCTATCGCAGCAGTTAACAAATACGACCTCGGCAACTACATCTCCTACATCAGCACCGGCGGCGGCGCTATGTTGGAATACCTTGAAGGTAAGGAACTTCCGGGTGTAAAAGCCTTGAACGAAAATTAATTCATACCCATTGTAGGGACGCGATGAATCGCATCTCTACAGAAAAAAATCACCGAAAATCGTTGTAGAGACGCGATGAGTCGCGTCTCTACATTGCAATACGGTAGAACATATTTTTTAACAAGTAAAAATCGACATGCTGAATAGCAATTATTACTGTGTCATTATGGCCGGAGGCGTGGGTGCACGACTTTGGCCTTTGAGCAATAATTCCACTCCTAAGCAATTCATTGACGTGTTGGGAGATGGACAAACCTTGATTCAGAAGACGTTTCAACGTTTTGCTAGAATCTGTCCCAAAGAAAACATATATATTGTCACCAATAAAACTTACGAGACCCTCACCCGTGAGCAATTGCCAGAACTTACTGACAATCAGATAATTCTTGAGCCTTTCCGCCGCGATACTGCCCCTTGCATTGCGTACGCTAACTCCAAAATCAAAGCTATAAATCCAAATGCAGTGGTGGTGGTCGCCCCTTCTGATCACTATATTGAAAAAGAAGACGTTTTCGTTGATGTGATTCAAACAGGCTTGGATATTACGGCCAAATCTTCTTGCCTGCTCACCATCGGTATTCAACCCACTTCACCGAATACCGGTTATGGCTATATCCAATATGATGAGGATGAGCCACTTGAGGGAAATCCTTCCGTATATGCTGTGAAAACCTTCACGGAAAAACCGGAACTTGAAATGGCTAAAAGTTTCATCGACAGCGGCGAGTTCCTGTGGAATGCAGGTATCTTCATGTGGTCTATCGAAACCATTGACAAGGCATTCGAAACTTTCCTGCCCGATATCAACGACCTTTTCAAACAAGGCGAAGGTCTTTACAATACTCCAAAAGAAAGGGAGTTTATGGACCATATCTATCAGGTTTGCAGAAAGATATCCATCGACTACGGCATTATGGAGAAAGCTGACAACGTGATGGTGTATGCCGCCAATTTCGGTTGGTCAGATTTAGGCACCTGGAGCGCTTTGTACGACCTTCAAAAGAAAGACGACAAGCTCAATGCTGTGGTGGGCAATCATGTGAAATTATACGATGCCAGCAAATGCGTGGTCAATATGCCACGTAACAAAGTGGTCATCATACAAGGATTGGACGACTACATTGTTGCCGAAAACAACAACGTACTCATCATCTGCAAAAAGTCAGAAGAGCAACAAGTACGCCAGTATGTTACTGACGTTCAGGTGGATTTCGGAAGAGAGTTCGTATAACGCTATCTGGAAAACTTCTTCTCCAAGGAGACTTCGTGATATATTTGTGTAATGACTTCCTTCGTATAAAGAGGGAAGTCTGCTTTCATCATCCAGTCATAGTAGGCAGGTTCAACTTTGAACACCTCACTGACTGGTTTTGATTTATGTTTACCAAAATTAAAGACCGGTCGTTGCTGGTCATCCATGACGATATGTCCAGCCAAGTCAACGGTCGGACGCTCGGTGGTGAACGCGCTCAGGGCTTTCACGTCGTTTTGCACGGGCACATACGTGCGTTTCGTGTGACGATCGGTGTATTCCACGCCTTCATAACGCTCCAATTGTGCTTTCAACACCTCGTAAGTAGCGTGGGTATCTGCAGCTGCTTGGTGCGCGTTGGTCAAGTCGCCATTACAGTAGAATTTATAGGCGGCTACCAGGTTCCGCGGTTCCATCTTATGGAAAATATTCTGAACATCAATCAGATAGCGATTTCTTAAGTCAAAGCGACGACCACTGCGAAGGAACTCTTCTACCAACAAAGGTACATCAAACTTGTTGGAGTTAAAACCAGCCAAATCCGCATCCCCAATGAAAGCCAACAAATCGTCGGCAATTTCGCTGAAAGTGGGCTTGTCGCGCACATCCTCATCCGTAATTCCATGGATGGCGGAGCACTCCTCAGGAATCGGAATCCCAGGATTAATCAGTTCCGTGCGGCTGATTTCCTCGCCATCAGGCATAATCTTCAACATGGAAATTTCCACAATTTTATCTTTTCCGACATTCAAGCCGGTTGTTTCCAGGTCAAAAAAGACCAAAGGTCTGCTTAAATTGAACTTCATAATTTATTTTTTGATGATTTTTTCAGTAATAATGGGTTTGTTTTTAGAAGATAATTGCACGAAATAGACTCCGTTTGCATATCTTGACAAAGACAATTCTGAAGAATTCAACTTGCCTGCCTCCATGCATTGTCCATAAACATTCATAATGCGATAGTCAATATCTTCTTGATAGTCATTGATCTGAATATGAATAATATCCGAAGTAGGATTAGGATATATCTTGATATCTGCTGTTTCCTCGTGGGGCGTCACACCTGAGTGGTCGAAGGATTTGCCCACCACCGGACGAATCATAGGAGCACCTTTGTAGAACGATAACACCCAATCGGCGGCAGTGCGGTAGAAGAACTTGCCGCGCGCGTCACAGTTTTGGTCAAAACCGATATTGAGTTGCACATTGTGATCCTGTTGGAAACCCACGTAGAAGGTCCCCGATATTGCTAATGGCTCATTCAAATAATAGGTTACAAAATCTAAGTAGTTTTCAGCAAATTCGGGTAGTTGTGATGGCATTTCATATAACACATTGCCAGGAAAACCATTATTATCTTCCCAAACCGTCAGGGTGAAAGGCTCAACATTCTCATTGTTGAGCGTATGATTAAACCACATACGCACGGCCTGTAACGTATCAGGCTCAGCTAATGTAAACTTCACAGCAAGTGATGCGTGAGGATTCTGCATTGTAGAAAAGAGACAATACCCAGCTTCGGCAGTACCGTCATCATACGCGTAATAGTTGTAGAACTTCTGCACAAATCGGGAGGTGTCATTCGACTTGCAATCATCATTAGAACCCACCATGCCAAAGACATGCGTGATGTAGAAAACTGCGCTGTCCGCACCATCATATTCATACGACATATCTAAATTGGGAGATACATGGTGCTCTTTATTATGCAATCCGTTAGGATAATAGGGATCTGCGTTCTCATTGTTCAAGGGGTTCACATAGATAGCTTGATGATTCTTATCCTCAATACGATAGGTGTAAAATGTGTTTTTTGTGGAACTGGATAAGTTACTCAAATCATTATGAAATTTCGTAATCATATCCGACGGGCGGTACTGATTCCACGGCATCGCTTGATACTCCGTCAGCGTTGACATAGAAGGTGTTACGTATGCCACATCGCTGGGATACCGGTCGTTACTGCTCCGTCCTACATCAATACGGATGTAATCAATGTTCCATTGGTCGCAGTTGCTGGACCAGCCCACAATGTTGTTCATACTCCAGGAATCAAGGTCCAAGCTGGCGAAGTTGCGGAAACGGAACTGGAAATTGTTGCGATAGTATTGAGCATCATGAATAGGAATCAACACCTGCTTAAAGTATTGCAATGAGTTCTCTTCCAAAAAATCACCTAATTCACAGCCATTTGACGACCAAACTTCATTCCATATATACTCCTCCTCAAAAAGAGAGTCGTACGGCATCATAATAACTTCGCCAGAATAAGCATCAGTGTTAAATACATAGTAAGTACCTGGCATATAAGGGTTTTCAATAGAGTCGCCGACTGAATAGTACTGACCATCTTCGATGACGTATTCTTCATAAAGGAAACCGACAAAAATTATGTTACCTGTGCCATAGCCAAATTCAAGTACCAGCTTATCAAAGTACTCTGGCGCATCACCTACGATTTCCCAACCACCAGCAGGATAGTTTCTGCTGCCGCCACCCGGTTGGTAATAGAAGCTCATATAGAGGGAATCGCTCACCTGCATCGGGCGGTTCGTCCGGAAGTTGGTATCCAAACGTATCAGATTGGAAGTCAGGGTATCAGCGGGGAAAGTAGAGCGGGAAGCCTGGGGATAGATTTGTCCATACTCGTTCAATGCATCCAACGTCACCACACCGATAGTGGGCGGCAAAATGGCGAATCCAGTATTGACAAAACCTTGATTATCAAGCCATAATTCTGACTTTGGGTAGCCTGAGTAGTTGGAAAAATCATCTAAGAATGGCAGCTTCACGGCTTCCCCGGAAGCGCGCGTAGGAAAACCTTTTTTCGCTTCTTTGACGATGGCGGTGTTTTGTACCACACCTGTTAAGAACTCTTGCGCATTTCCGATAAATGGAATCAAAAACAGGAATAAAATGTTGATTTTTTTCTTGAAATTCATATAGTTACGCTCTGTTTATTATGGTTATAGTGGCTCTTCTGTAGTTTGAGTTTGTGTACTGTCAGGTAATTCACGGACATCTTTACCCACCACCAATGTGATTTTTTCGCCTTGTTTGATGGGAGTTCCAGCAGCGATGGAATGTCCGCGATAAAGCACCTCAAGCACAACATTTTCGTATGGGCTGGCCTTTTCAATGACACGTTCCAACACTAACCCTTGCGACTCAATCATGATCTCCGCCTGACGGAAAGAGAGGTCACGCAGTTCCACCATGTTGATGGTCGGCGGTTCAGAGGCAGCAACGGTTAGATAAACTTTGCGTCCATGTTTCACCTTTTCGCCAGGAAGGGGATTCTGTTTCAGTACTGTACCCGGCGTCGCACCGTTTTCATACAGTTCGTCATTGACTACGAAGATGAATCCCTCTTTACTGCCGTTCTGGGTGAGTTCCTCCGCCAGTTGTCCCTGGTAGGAAGGCATCTCAATCTCCCGTCCATGACGAGTGAACAGTCTGAGAAACAGTATGGTAAGGATGAAAATGACAATAGTCACAGCGATGGCCATCAGGATGTTAAACCCCACTCCACCGGGACTAAATTTTCCTTTTATAGATGTCGTTTTACCCATGAGTTTTAATCTCTATTCGCTATAATATTTAAAGCTGCAAAAATACAATTTAATTTCAAAATATAGTGTAACGTAAGAACTCTGAAAATAGTATCTGAATTCATCAATAATGGCAACATAAAATCATTTTTTTTGTATTTTTGCCCCCTGTTAAATTAAGGGGTATTTTATACAAATTGATATGATAATCGGATTGCTCAGAGAGACGAAAAATCCTGTGGATAGTCGTGTCGCGCTGTCACCCGACCAAGTGGCCGCCTTGCAGAAAAGGTTTCCGGAGCATGGTTTTGTAGTGCAGACAAGCGGTACACGCGCTTTTACAGACGAAGCCTATCGAAAGGCAGGCGTTCGTGTGATGGAGGACATGTCTTGCTGTGATGTTTTGTTCGGTATCAAAGAGGTGGACATCGATACTCTTATCCCTGACAAGCATTATTTCTTTTTCGGGCATTTCGCCAAAATGCAGAAAGCCAATCGTAGGCTTATGCAAGCCCTTATGAACAAGCGTATTACATTTTCCGATTATGAATATTTGGTGGACGACAAAAACCAGCGTGTATGTGCTTTTGGATGGTGGGCTGGTTTTGTGGGTACGTACTACACGTTGCGTGGGTATGGACTCCGCCATCATCTGTATAATTTGCCCAAACCTGACCGGAATTTCACCATGGAGCAGCTTCATCAATCCTTGCAAGCTGTGCAATTGCCGGCGGTAAAGTTACTGATTACAGGTAACGGGCGGGTGTCGCAAGGTTCGCAACAACTACTGGAAGAAATTGGTGCAGTGCGTCTAACAGAAGAACAGTTCCTCACAGACACGCCTGTCTCGAAACTTTCCTTCTTCGCTGCCAATGCCGACCTTTTGGTGACGCGCTGTGATGGAAGAGACTTCCAATGGGATGATTTCTTGAATAATCCAACATCCTATCGTAGCGATTTTATGCGCTTCGGACGACATGCTGACATTCTGATTTCCGCACATTTCTGGGCCCCTGATGCCCCTGTGTATCTTAGCAAGACGGACTTGCAGGATCCTACTCTGAAAATCCGAATGATTGGGGATATCACCTGTGACATTCAAGGCAGTATTCAGTCCACACTGCGTTCCTCCACCCACGACAATCCTTATTACGATTACAATCCGTTGACTGCTACCGAAGAACCGGCATTCTCCTCCGACCGTAATATCACGGTGATGGCTGTGGACACTTGTCCCAACGCACTGCCGAAAGAGACGAGTACTTACTTTGGGAACAACCTCATCCAACATGTTTTCATTCCTATGTTGGAAGGTCTGCATTCTGACATTATTGAAAGATCCACGATTTTAGACAAGGGTCTGTTAACCTCAAAATTTGCTTATTTGAAGCCGTTTTCTCTTGAAAAATAATCAATAAAGATCAACAATCGTATGGAGAAAGATGACCTGAAAGAGAAAACGGTCTTTGGCATGATGTGGGGTGCCATAGGAAAGGTGGGGACGTTGACCATCAACTTCTTGACCAACCTTGTGCTCGCCCGTCTCCTCATGCCAGAAGATTTCGGCGCCATCGCCATGCTTGCCATCTTTCTCGCTGTCTCCAACATTTTCATACAAGGTGGATTAGGCACCGCTCTAATCCAAAAGAAAAACCCCGACCATATCGACTATTCTACCGTATTTTACTGGAACCTAGTCGTGGCTGCGATTTTCTATCTTATTTTGTATGTTTCCGCACCCTATATCGCCGACTACTATGGATTGCCCTTGGTGAGACCTCTGCTAAGAGTACAAAGTTTGGTGCTTCTTATCCAATCGTTCTCCATTGTACAATACACACAGCTTCAGAAACAGATGAATTTCAAGGCTTTAGCTATCCGAAATATGGCTGCAGCCTTAGCGGGAACCCTCATCGCTATTCCCTTAGCATTGTATGGTTACGGAGCATGGAGTTTAGTTGCCTCCGCCATCCTCGCATCCATCGTTAACGTATTATTACTGTGGAAGATGAGTACCTGGAGACCCACATGGGAGTTCAGTTTCGACTCGCTTAAAACCCTTTTCAGCTTCGGCGGACTGATGTTGCTCTCCTCCTTAGCGGAAACACTCTATACGAACCTGCAAGGACTTATCATCGGTAAACGATTTTCTGCCAGCGACCTAGGATTCTTTTCCCAGGCCAAAAAGTTGGAAGAGATTCCCGTTACGGGCTTGTCCTCCATCGTCAATGATGTCACTTTCCCTGCTTTTGCTTCACTTCAAGACGACCCTGACCGACTATTGGCTGGCGTACGCAAAAGTACCAAATCCCTCTCTTTCCTCAATTTCCCGATGATGATCTTGCTTATTATTGTCGCACATCCCCTGATATGCCTACTTTTCGGCATCAAATGGGAAACTTCGGTTCCTTATTTCCAAATCCTTTGTGTTTCTGGACTAATCTATACTGTAAACACCCTTAACACTAACGTAATCAAATCGTTAGGGGAAGGAAAAATCTATTTCATCATTCAAATCACCAAACGACTTATTGGTATCGCCTTGATATTAATCGGTATGTATTTCGGAATTTATGGATTGCTTTGGGCGGTAGCAATCGTCGCTTATATCAGCTTTGTAATCAATGCATTAGTTAACAAAAAGCTCATCAACTACGGTGTTTTCAGACAGTTGAGCGATATAGGCACCTGCTTAATGCTTGCATTGGTCACTGGAGCACTAACCTACGGAATCGGTCTGATACTGCCATGCCATCCCTATCTCATTATGTTGATTCAAATCATCTTCTACTTATGTCTTTATGTTGGCATCGCTAAAATATTGAAAGTCGAAGAGTTAAAAACGTTTATCAGCATTTTCACCAACATCATCCACAGAAAAAAATAGTTATGGATTTACGTTCTACCCCTAATATATGGTTTCGCTATTTGATGACCACGATTTCGCCGAAATGGACGATCAATCTTCTGTTTCGGCTGTGCCATCATTGCAAACCGAATCTGGATAATCCGCAGACATTGGACGAAAAGATTCAATGGATGAAGTTGCATTATTATAAGGACAATGCCTTGGTGAAGCAGTGCGCCGACAAATGGCAAGTGCGAAACTATGTAAAAGACAATGGGTTAGAAAATATTCTAACAGAAGTTATTGCCACTTACCATAAGCCTGAAGAGATAAATTGGGACGAACTGCCTAACAAGTTTGTACTGAAATGGAACTTCGGGAACGGCGGCAATGTGGTCTGCACGGACAAGGCAAAGCTGGACAAAGCGGCAGCAATGCGCGACCTGAAACGTTTCGGGAAAATCAAATTCCATCTGTTGGCAGCTGAACCGCAATACGACATTGACGAAAAGGTGTTGATTTGCGAGAAATTCATTGAGCCCGAACGCGGCAACTCACCTGTGGATTACAAATTTTACTGCTTCAACGGAGTTGCAAAATACGTGCTGTGCTGCATCGGGCGCGAAGAAGGCCAGAAACCGGCGTTCTACTTTTTCGACCGAGATTGGCAACTGCAACGTCTTAACCGTCAAGGGAAAATGGCCCCTGAAGGATTTACCATTCCAAAGCCCGATGGCATGGACCTGTTGTTCGAGTACGCTGAAAAGCTCTCTAAACCCTTCCCGTACGTGCGCGCCGACTTCTATCTGGAACACGGCAAAGCCTATTTCGGCGAACTAACTTTCTCCCCCAGCGGCGGCTTCGACTACGGCCGCCTCCCCGAAAGCGACCTGCTCTTCGGCAGCATGGTGAAGCTCCCGGGGATTGACTTTGACTAATGACTTTGACTATAAACCCATAAACTCTAAACCTTAAACCATAAACTCTAAACTCTAAACCTTAAACCATAAACTCTAAACTCTAAACCTTAAACCATAAACTCTAAACTCTAAACCTTAAACCTTCTAACCCCCTAACCCTCCCAACATCAATGGACAAACAGAAAATATCTAAAATACTAGTAATCACGGTGCTGTGTCTCTCCACAGTGATGTTTCTGCCGTGGATATACCTGACTCCGATCTACTATATCATGCGATATGTTATCATGGCAATGACGGCAACGGCCTTTGTGCTGACCTTCTCCCTGACTCGGATCCTCTCAATACGTTTCGTGCGACTAATGTTGGTTACGATTGCCTGTATGTTGCTGTTTCTCATATTGATACCCGTACAAGTGAGTGACATTTCCCAGCTGATAACGGCGTTGCTCACGCTATGCATAGGTGCGGGACTGAAGTGGGAAGACCGCGACTGGCTCAATGTCAGCTATTATTACACGGTTTTACTGATTGCGGTCTCGATTTGTAACAGTATCTTTTATGCTGGCGGGCTGTATGTGCCTGAGCATTACATGTTTGATGAAGGTAAGAATCAGTTGGGTGCTATGTTGGCCATCGGGGCGTCTGCTTGTTTCTACTTCGGGATGAAACTCAAAGAAGAGCGCACTCCGTTGTTCGTGGTTAGTTTCCTTGCGCTACTCTGTTTGGTACTGATTCGATCCCGCGCCGACTGCTTCGCTCTGCTCATCTTTATGTTGATTTTCACCATAAAAGAGGCTGATTGGAACCTCAAATGGAATGCGAAGACTGTGCTAACCATCGTGGCATTGGCACTGATTGGTTATATCATCTATAACGGATTCATCAGCGATGAGTTATACACTTTCATGAATGGCGGTAAAAACGATACTGGTTTAGACACGTTAACTACTCGCCGTTGGGAGCGCAACCAACAAGGTCTTGATATTATCATGCACCATCATAGCATAGAAGAGATACGCAATCCGATGAATATTCCGTTTATTCACAATTACCCGTTGTTGCGTTTAGCGCGTTACAGTATCTTCTCCCTTCCGTTGATATTATTCTATATCTATTTCGGTATCAGTGCTTTATTTGAAGTTTTCAAAACGAGAAAATCGCAAACCCGACAAATAGGTTGGTTTGTTTGCTGCGTTCCATTGCTCGTCAGCTTTGCTGAACCCAACTTCCCCTACGGTCCTGGTTTGGTGCAGATGCTCGCTTTCCTCCTGCTTGGGTTCTCGTTGCGACCGGAAGAAGCGCCGTCCCCTCGCCCTGATGCGGAAAAAGCTGATACGGTGCTGCACATCTGTAACGATTTGTACTACAGCAAAGTACATACAAACCTATACCGTAAATTAGATCAAGCAGGCGTAAAGCAGATTGTCTTCTCGCCCGTACATAAGCACACTCCCGAGAATAATACATTTGACGGAGAAAACACCACTTTTCTCTATGCCCATATCCTGAAACGCATCCATCGTCTGTTTTTCTTCCATAAAGTGGAGCGTACGGTCCGGGAAATTGAGAAAAAGGTGGATTTAAGTCAGATTTCGTGCTGTCATGCTACCACTTTGTTCAGCGATGGCATGGTAGCGATGGAATTGTACCGCAAATATGGAATTCCCTACGTAGTGGCAGTGCGCAACTGCGACGTAAATGCGTTCCTGCGCTATATGCCGCATTTGTGGTGGGTGCACCGTGCCGTTCTGCAATTTGCTGGAAGAGTGGTCTTCATTGCACCCGCGTTGCAGCAACGCCTGTTGAAACACCCCACGTTAATGAAAATGCAAGAAGAGGTGGCTCAGAAGGCAATCGTGGTGCCGAATGGTATCAACGAGTTTTGGATTAATAACTTACAAACAGAAAACAACACTGCGAATCCGCATCATCTGCTTTATGCCGGCATCTTCAACCGCAACAAGAATCTGCCTCGATTGTTCCAAGCTGTTCTTGACCTTCGTACGCAATTCCCTGATATTCACTTGGATGTGGCTGGCGATGGAGGCGATGATGAACACCACGTTCTGGCCCTTATGGAAAAACATGCCGACTGTATCAGCTATCATGGCAAAGTTACCGATTTAGAGGTGATGAAGAACCTCTATCGTTCCAACCATATACTGGCTATGCCATCCAAATCTGAAACTTTCGGACTGGTCTATGTGGAGGCCATGTCACAAGGTCTTTCCGTACTGTGGAGTCGCGGCGAAGCCATTGACGGCATGTTCTCCGAGCACATCGGCGAATCGGTCAATCCATTGAATATCAATGATATAAAATCAGCATTAGAGAAAATGCTAAGCCATCCGGAGAATTACCAAAAATTACCCGAAAATACTTTCAATAACTTCCGTTGGGAACATGTCGCCCAACAATACATCACCCTATACTCCCAAATCCTAAATCATAATCCTAAATCATAAATCATACGTCATAAATCACACGTCATACGTCAAAGTCCCACTACAATGATTACGATCATCTGTCCCATATATAACGAGGAACGCCGTATCGAGGCTTGTATCCAGTCCATTATCGAACAAGATTTCCCTCATGAGGAGATGGAGGTGCTGTTTGTTGATGGAATGAGTACCGACCGCACCCACGAAATTGTCGGGACATACAGTCAACAATACCCCTTTATCCGTTTACTGGACAATCCGAAACGCATAGCATCGTCGGCACTGAATATCGGTATTCAGAATGCCCAAGGGGACATTATCATTCGTTTGGATGCGCACGCTCGCTATCCCAACAATTATTTCTCACAATTAGTCAGCAAGTTGCGGGCCACAGATGCGGATAATGTCGGTGGGGTCTGCAATACGTTGCCCGCCAAGGACACGCCCATGTGTCGCGCTATTGCGCACGCTATGAGCAGTCCTTTCGGGATGGGCAATTCCCATTTCCGTATTGGCACCGACCGCGAAATGTGGGTAGATACAGTGCCTTTTGGCTGCTTTCGACGTGATATTTTCGATAAAATCGGACTTTTTGATGAAGAGTTAGTGCGCAATCAAGATGACGAGTTTAATGGCAGAATCATCCGTCACGGTGGCAAAATCCTACTGATGCCGCAAGTGGTTGTCGATTACTTTGCCCGCGACTCAATCAACAAGACCGCCAAAATGTTCTATCAATACGGTCTATTCAAACCTTTGGTAAACAAGAAGTTGCATAAACCAACAACCCTCCGGCAATTCTTCCCGCCGTTGTTTTTGGCAGGAGTCATCTTCGGAGGGCTGCTCAGCTTTTTCAGCTCGACAATAATGTGGTTATACTTCTCAGTATTAATACTTTATATTCTCTTAGGCCTCATTGCGGGACTTCGTTGCACCCGCCGTTGGCCTGACATACTTTTGATGCCCATCGTCTTCGCCGCCATCCATTTCAGCTATGGTTTAGGCTATTTAGATGGCATCATCAAAGTGTTGGCACACGGAAAAATATCCGTGCAATCGAACCATTAGAAGGTGTAACCAATCTTAGCTTCGATACCGCCGTTGAATCCGGGCTGGCTTGGGAAAGTTCTGAAGAAGAAACCGCCAGTAAAAGAGAGGGCTTTCACGCGGAAACCGCCAGAAATGGTGGCATAAAGACCAACACCGTGATTAGGCACTTCCTGGTAATCGTAATAATTGACATAGCCATACGTGTCGTAAATAGGTACGGCTATCTCATCATTCCAGAAATGTAAGCCTATACCTGCAGCCACGTTAATGAGGGGTTTCAGAGTCTTG
>Ga0310786_10004856_pt1 | contig 18518 bp, 18 predicted proteins | sample AusTroGonzalo_MG_FD_203881 | JGI IMG/M metagenome (GOLD analysis project Ga0310786, IMG submission 203881) | Bovine rumen microbial communities from tropical cattle in Woodstock, Queensland, Australia - Gonzalo_03 (v2) (version 2) | ecosystem: Host-associated > Mammals > Digestive system >... | reverse complement strand
CGACGGCGAGGTTTCGAGCATACAGAAGTGGGAATACCTTACGAAGGTGATTGCAAACTACGGGAACTCCATAAAGAACTTCGCAAAGTTCTATCCGGGCCCCGAAATCCTTCTGCGTCTCAAGGAGACGTTCGAGCAGGCTGGTTTCGTGGTACAGTTTAAGCGCTTGCCGCCCGATCCTAAGTCCTGGCCGTTCAAAACGGTGGCGCTCGACCTCAACAAGAAGACGCGCGTTCTGTGCGTGCAGGCGAGAATGCTCAACGAGAGCGACAGGCGTTGCATCCTTTCGATCCTCAAAGGCGAGCAGTGGCTTGCGGTCAACCTTGACGATGACTGGAAGAAGCCGGTGGATGTCCCTGCCGACAAGGCACCGTACATGATAAACCTGCTGAAGGAATTGCACATGGACAAGTCCCCGATCCGCCTTTCCGTTGCCTACATGGCCATTGGAGAGAAGGACGTACGCTCGTTCGGAGACTCTCAGAATCAGGGTCCGGTCCTGGGTGGCGTCTTCCAGACGATCCAGGGGCTTTTGCACGGGCAGGGCAACCACGGAAATGTCGCGACGCTGAATCTGGGGCTTGACGGCGTGATAAGGCTGATGGCAGAGAACGGCATCAACCGTATGTCTGAAAAGGGCTATACCATGTTCGAGAACTGGGACGAGAAGGGTGCCCGATTCAAGAGCGGCGGTAGTGTGTACGTGCGTATCGTCAGTCGAGATGTGGCCGAGATGAAGGAATTGCCGTATGGTTTCGAGGTCAAGACGAAGGGCGGCCTCGTATCGCCTGAATCCGTGTCACTTGATATGGACATCAGTATTTCGAGCATACAGAAGTACGACTCAGGCGAGGATATCGACAAGAAGGAAGATGTGACGCAGCAGAGGATACAGTGCACGCTTGGAAAGACGACCCTCCTCAGCGGTTTCGGCGAACTGGTCGATGATCAGGCGTTGAGGGGCTTCCCGGTACTCCGTAACACACCGATCATAAAGTGGTTCGTGGGTGAGGACGGAAAGAACCTCAGTGATCGTCGTCTGGTGATCATGGTCTGCCCGGAGATCATCGACCCGTCGCAGGAGGGGAACCTCAACGTTGACAACGATATCTCCATTCCCGTGCAGCGGGAAGGCGCAAAAACCACAGATCAGCGTATCGAGGAGCGAAAGCCCTTCAGCGGGTTCTGGTACTGGCTCAACTGGTTCACCTTCTGATGCGACTGAAAATAACATCCGTCGGCTTGGGCGGGGGGCGGTCTGTAGAACTGCCCTCCGCCGGCGGCGTTTTGCAGATCGGGCGGCACAAGGAGAGCGACATCGTGCTTTCCGACTCGTCCGTATCCAGAATCCACGCCCAATTGACCATCAGCCAGGGGAATCTGTTTGTCGAGGATCTTGGTAGCCGTGGCGGGACATTTGTGAACGACGTGCGCACCGCCGGCATGGTCCCATTCCGCAGTGGCGACAGGTTGCGCATCGGAAGCTTCCGCATCGAGATTGAGGCCGAAGAGCCGCGGACCCATACGCAGACCGCCGCGCCGGTGTTTCCGACCTTGTCGGAATCCGCGTTGAGGGACGGAGACTTTGCCTCCGCCTTCAAGGATGCGACGCTCCTGTGCACGGACGAGATGATGGCGTTCAAGTCGCGCATCCACAACCTCGTGTTGTCGCAGATCGATCCGCTGGGCACGAACGCCAACAAGCTGAACGACGAAGCGCTCGCCGCGCAGGCCGAGGCGTGTCTCGATCGCGTGTTGCGCGAAGTGCGCCATGAAATCCCGGATCACATCCCTCTGCATGCGCTCCGTCAGGCGCTTCTTGACGAGCTGACGGGATACGGCCCCATCACGCCGATGTTGCGCATGCCGGAGATCACGGAAGTCATGGTCAATGGTCCGGATCGGATTTTCGTTGAGAGCAAAGGGCGGCTTTACGAGACCGGTGTGAGGTTTTTCAACGAAAACCACCTTGTGCAGATGATACAGCGCATTGTCGAGCCGCTGGGGCGGCATGTGGACGATGCGAGCCCCATGGTCGATGCGCGCCTTCCGGACGGAAGCCGTGTGAACGCTGTCGTGCCGCCGCTTGCGCTTGACGGCGCTTCGGTGACCATCCGCAAGTTCGCCGAAAAGAAGCTTACCACCGACGACCTGATCAAGTTCGGGTCGATGACGCGCGACATGGCGCGTTTTCTGGAAGAGGCCGTAAGAGCTCGCCAGAACATCCTCGTTTCGGGCGGCACGGGCAGCGGCAAGACGACGCTCCTCAATATCCTTTCGCAGTTCATCCCGGAGGGCGAGCGGGTTGTGACCGTGGAAGATTCCGCAGAGCTGAAGCTTTCGCACCGTAACATCGTGAGACTTGAAGCGCGTCCCGCGAACGTCGAAGGGAAAGGTCGCATCACGATACGGGATCTCGTGATCAACTGTCTCCGTATGCGTCCTGACCGGATCATCGTTGGCGAATGCCGCGGGGCGGAGGCGTTGGACATGCTCCAGGCCATGAACACAGGCCATGATGGGTCTCTTACGACCGCGCATGCGAACAACCCCCGGGATGCGCTTTCGCGACTCGAGAATATGGTGATGATGGCCGGATACGATCTGCCGTCAGCTGCCATCCGTGAACAGATCTCGTCGGCCATCGACATTATCGTGCAGCAGTCGCGTCTGGGTGACGGTAGCCGCAAGATCGTGAAAATCGTGGAAATTACGGGACGAGAGGGCGACGTGATCCAGATGCAGGACATCTTCGAGTTCCGCCAGACCGGAATTGGAGAGGATGGCACGGTGCGTGGCGAATATTCGGCGACAGGCAATATTCCGTTCTTTGTCGAAGAACAACGCAAGCGCAATGTCCTGAAACTTGACATGTCGGTTTTTGTCCCGAAAGTGTAGGTGAAGAATGTTTGGGCTTGGTCTAGAGGAACTTTTGGCCTGCGGGCTCGTGTTTGCGGCAGTTGTGGCCATTGTCGTCGTTATGGTGCAGACGATCAAGGCGGCAGACGGCAGCCCTGTTCTCTCGTGGCTGGGGCCACGCTGGATCGCGATGTACCATGATTTCAAGCGCAAGCGCGCGTTCGAGAACCGGATACTGGACTTGACGATGGGGCTTGCGAACGCGATGAAGGCCGGCATGGCTCTTCCGCAGGCGTTGGAGAAGGTGAGCGACCAGCTAGGCGGCGTGATGCGCGAGGAGATCGCCGTGGTGCTTCGCGAATACCGTCTCGGCATGGGCATAACGGATTCCATGGCGAGGTTGGCGGAGCGCATGCCGGGGGAGGATATGTTTCTCTTGACAAGCGCCATTCGCCTTACGACCCAGACGGGCGGCAGCCTTGTGGATGTGCTGGAGCAGCTTGTCAATACGATCCGCAACCGGACGGAGTTCCATCAGAAGCTCAAGTCGCTGACCGCGCAAGGAAAATTCGAGGCGATGGCCATGGCGTCCGCGCCGCTTTTGGCGTTCATCCTGCTGTATTTCTGCCAGCCAGACCTGATGCAGCCTTTAGTCACGACAACGACCGGGTGGATCGCACTCGGCGTGGTCGCCGTCCTCGAGATTACGGGGTTTCTCGTCATCCGGAAAATCTTGGCGATTGAGGTGTGAGACATGGATATGCTGTTGAACAAATGGGTGGTCTGCGGATGCGTATTCCTTGCGTTCGTCCTTCCGGTTCTGTTCTGGCGCCGGGACGATTTTGGTGCCATCCGGGAGCATGGCGCATCCTGGCTCGCGCTGCCGCCGCTTTACAGGATTCTTTGGGGCGTCACCGACGTTTTTGAATATCCGATCGGCTTGCCGCTCACGCGTCTGTTTGAGAGCCGGAGAGTCTGCTATGAGAAGTGGATATTGGCTTCCAATCTTCCTTTGACGCCTGCACGGGTGTTCACCCTTCAGGGTTTGCTGCTGATGGGAGGCGTCGCGGCGGGCGCTCTCCTGCTGTTCGTGCCCGAAATAAAGATTTTCGTGGGTATCGGCTTCATGGCGGCGTTTGGATTTGTTGGATGGATCTATCCTCCGTTGGTGCTTGAGAAGTACGTCGAGTGGCGGCAGACGGAGATCACGAGGGCGCTTCCCTTTGCGATCGATCTCATTGGCAGCGCCATGCGCTCTGGGCTGGAGTTCGGTGCGGCGATGCGCTATTTCGAGGGCCTGAAGATGCCCGGACCGCTCACGGAGGAGTTTGGCAAGGTTCTCCAGCAGATTGAGCTCGGGAAAACCAGGACAGAGGCCATTTCGGATATGGCCCGGAGGGTTCAGGTAGAGGCGTTCACTTCCTTTGCTGGCGTTGTGGCATACGGCGCGGAGATCGGCGCCTCCATTTCGGAGACGTTGCAGATCCATGGCGAGGAGTTGCGTCGTGCCCGCTTCCATCTGGCCGAGCGCAAGGCCGCACGGGCACCGTCGCTGATGATATTGCCAATGGCCGTATTCATCATGCCGGCTGTTTTCATCATCATCATCACGCCGGTCGTCTTGAAGATGAAGGCGTCGGGAATGGGCGGACATTGACGGGAAAGGGGCGGATGCGAGATATGACAGGTAATTGGCGCATAACGGTCATCGGTGGCAGTTCGAACGGGTTGGATTATTCCTTCACGCCTGACCGCGAGGTCTTGATCGGACGGTCTAGCAAGGCGGATGTAAGGTTGTCAGAAGCGGACATCTCCGGCAGGCATCTGCGATTGGTTGTCCGCGAGGGCGTTCCGACGGCGGTCAACCTCAGTAGTCGGCCGCATGCGACGCGCCATAACGAAAGGGAGATGCCGCCTGAAATCGGTGAGGCGACCGTTCTCGCCGGGGATACGATCTCGCTGGGGCACAATGGTGGTGTTCGCATACGATTTGACGCGGTCCCCGTGTCAGATTCCCCCCTCACTGCCGTGGGAACGGATCGCCTTTCCAGTACGGACGCCACGCGATGGACGGATTCGTCGTTCTTGAACGCGCCTACGGCGGTGATGGAGGAGGCTGCGGTGTCGTCCTTGAACGAGGCGGGGACTACATTCGCCACAAAGGTTTCGGAAACCATTGCCACGCGCGTCGCAAGCATGACAAGCGGTATCGCCACCAGCTTGAATGACGAGGAAACAGTTCTGGCAGCGGATGTTGGTGTGCTGTCCGGCGGCGAGACGGATACGAGCGGCATAGACGACGAATCCGGAAAGACGCGCGAGCTGGAGACTCGCCCGGGGGACATGGCCGAGATACTGGCGCTCAAGGCCTCGCTTGAACGCAAGCGCAAGAACAAGTACGTTTTCGTGACCATCGGGTTCCTGACCGTCGTGGTGATCCTCGCAGGGCTGTGGTTCTCGTCTCGGACAACGAAAGAAACCTACACGATGGATCTTCCTGTGAATGTGGCCGGGAAGCCTGATATCGCTTCTTTTGCCATCCGCGACGAAGCGGGCCACGAACTTATTGCCGTGGACTACCCCCGTGACGACAGCATGAGCGTGACCCTGTCGCCAGACTCCAACGGCGTTTCGGTGGTCAGCCGGATGGGGCGCGACAGGGACGTACCGTTTTTCCTGCAGCTCGAGTCGGTCTCTTTGGCGGACGAGCTGGAGAAGGATCTCCTTGCTTCGGCGCGGGACTGGATTACCCGGGCGGAAGAGTCCGGCGCGGGGTATGTGTTCGACATCCGTGTGAAGGATGAGTTGAAGTACTCATTTTTCGAAGATGTGTTTCCGGGCTGCTGCCAGTCCAAGTCGCTCTACGGCGTAAAATTCGTCAGTTTTGACTACAAGCGCACGTGGCCAGACGCAGACAGGACGTTGTGGCACGGGGTGCTGATCTATTTCCGAAAGGGGGATACGGTATTCGTCCATCGTCGGGAGATTCCGGAATTCTATTGGGTGAGAGGCGGCTATCGCATCGAACAGGATCCCAATATCGCCATTTATACCGACTTCATAGACTCGTATTGGGAATCTCCTGGGCTGAAAGATCTTCCCATGGAGCGAAAGCCGGCCGAATTGATGGAATCGATACGTGAAGTCCTTTCAAAGGAGCGGGCGAACGACTGGCGATTCGCGAAAAAGGACATTGATGCCGTCCTTGTTAAGACCTGGCGGGCGGATCCGAAGACGCGCAATCTGGCGATGGGATGCCTTCGGCAGTTCAGGGAAGTCCTCCGTACGTATTATTACGGGAAATACAACGCCTTTGATGCGGCAAAGGAAAACCGTGACGAAAAGAGGATGGCCAGGATCCGGAAAGACGCCGCCATGATATTTGACGATCCGGACGAACGGTATTACCACCTTGTAGGCAATGGGGAGGTTTGGTGATGTCCAAGCCAATTGCATATCTGATCGAACTCCGGTGCGGCGACCGCGTCGTTGGCTCAGTGCGTATGGATGCCGGGTGTACGGAAGTTGTCATCGGACGGTCTCATCAAAGCACCCTGCGGACGCCCGAGGATGACCGTTCCGTCAGCGGGAAGCATCTGCGGCTGTTTTGGCGCGGCAAGACGCTCTTTGCCGAAGATGCCGGAAGCCGAAACGGTGTTTATTTCAAGGGCGTCCGCCTCGCGAAGGCACAGAAGGTCTCCCCCGGCGATATGTTCGCCGTTGGGAACAGCGTCGTTTGCTGCGACAAGGTCGAAATCCGAAACAGCAAGGCCTCCAGTTCCTACCACAAGCTTGAACGGGTGAACGGCGATGAGGCCGGCCGACAGATCACCCTGCGTCCCAAGCAGGGCGAGGAAACTTTTACCATCGGTCTTGATCCGGGCAATGCGTTGGTGCTGTCGGACATGCTTGTTTCGCGCAAACACGCCGAGATTTCCGAACGGGACGGGGAGTGTTGGATCCGGGACTTGGACAGCCGCAACGGAACGTACGTCAACGGTGAGGTTCTGCATGGCAAGGAGCGGCTCCTCAAGGACAATGACACGATTACCATTGCCTATTTCGATTTTCGGTTCCTTGATCGCAATGTGCGGCACACGCACTTCTTTTTGTGGCTCAAGATCGTCGCGGTGGCGGCGACTCTCTGCGTGATGGCCGGCGCGTATGTGACGTGGGTTACGGCGGGCGCCACGGTCGAAGACCATCTTCGGGTCGCGCGCAACCATGCGGCCAACTGTGATTTCGCCGCCGCTGCCGCCTCCTTGGATGCCGCCCGGATTTCGCGTGATGCCGATAAGTATCGGGCGCAGATAAGCACGCTTGATTCGCAGGTGGAGCGCTGGCGAAACACATGGGAGGAGTGGCAGCGGACGCAGAAGTTTCTGGCCGAGGGGCGCCTGAAAAATGCGCAAAAGCTACTGGACCCGTTGACAAGCGGCGTTCTCGACGCTTGGGTTTGGAACGGAACCTCCGCCATTGAGGAGAAGCGAAATGCGGAATTCACGGCGCGTGCGCTACGGTCGCTCTACGACGCGCTTGACGTCATCGATGAGGCCGGCGAGGGGCAACCCGAACAGAAGGCGGACCTGATTCGGGAGAAATCCGCCGTTCTTGCCGGCTTCATTGCGGAATCGAAGTCGCAGTTCGAATCGTTGCCGTATCTCGAGAAACTGTCGCAGGGGATTCAGGAGGCGTCCAGCAAGATGGCCGCTATCCAAGACGGATTTGCCCGTGTGGACGCCTCCATCGCCAAACTCGATGCCATGAACCCCGATTTTGCCCGCCTTGCCCTGCAGCTTGAAGGGATTGTCAAGGATCGGTCGCAGCATGGGGCGGTGCGTTCGTACGCCGACAAGTACCGGCAGCCTTGTGCTGAACTCGCGGAGGCGAAGTTCTTTATCCGAAAGGAGTTTGACGATCTGAATGCGATGCGCTTTTCCGCCGTGAGGAACCGTGCGGAATCCCTCAAGTTGCCGAACAAGGATCTTTGCGCCCGTCATCCGCAGCTCTCCGATCATCGTATCAAGCTTGAAGGGCATCATGCCGACGCACAGAAATACGCGGAGAACCTTGAGTCCATGGTGAATGGTCTCTCTGCCGTCGGCGTGGTGAACGGGGATTGTGGCGCACCGCTGAAGCGGGCGCTTTCCCCTGAATCCTGGAACAAGGCGTTCACGTTCGAATGTTTTGAGGAGAAGCCCCCGACAACCCGCCGCAAGGATCCCAGCGGTTTCTATGATGCATTGCTCGGCGTGGATTTTACATTCCAGTCGTTGCGTTCACTGCCGGACAACTACAACGGATGGTGTTTGCGAATGATAGGATTCTCGCCGGATGTCGTGGAGGCGCGCAAGGCATTGGAATATATTGATGTGTTTGTGAAATATCTTGACGAGCGTCCGAGTTGGCTCCGGCGTGGCGAATTGGGCGCGTTCAGCAAATATTGCAAGGATCTGCAGGGCCAGCGCAATCAGCTGCTTGAATTCCTCCTGAACTATAAGGGCGATGTCCGCGCGCAGCTCATCGCCGGGTTCTATCACGGGTGGTTTTCGCGGCAGTTTGATCTTGCTCAGAGAAAGGCACTTGCCGACAAGTTTCGTGGCATCCAGCGGAATGTGTCAGACTTGTGTGAACGGTATGCCGAGTTGTCCGATCCCGTGGCGCAGATATCGATTCGGGCCAAGATTCTGGGTGTCGGCATTCCTGGCGATGCGCAGATTCATTCCAAATGGGTTCAGAAGTTTGAAGGGGCCGGACGGTGATGTACGGGGAATGGACAGATTCAGACGCCGCGCGTCCGAATGTAGGACAGCTGGATGTTCGAAGACCCTCTGATGCCCCCCTAAAACGGCTCGAAACAAGTTGGCACGCTTTGTGCTTATAGGGAAGTGTGATGAAAAACAAGATCAACATAAACGTGATAGCCAAGCTGGGCGCATCTGATCAGGGATCGGTCCTGATGGAGTATGTGCTTGTGCAGGCGCTCGTTGCGTGTCTGTTGATGCTGGTGATGAACGAGTTGTTCTACAACTGGGGCACGGCGCAGTTCGGTCCTGGAGGGACGGCCGTCAAGTTCTTTTATCAACGGCTTTTGGGCGGGCTTTCGCTTCCCGTTCCGTGAGCCATCACTCAACCAACAAGCGAAAACTAACAAACAACAAACAAAAGAAAGCAGGTAAACAATGAAGCAGAAAATCATGGACAGCAAGTTCGGTAAGATCCTCCGTCGTCTCGTCGGTGAAGAGGCCGGCGCGGTGATGATGGAATACGTTATCGTCGCCGTTCTCGTTGCGGCGGCCGCCGTGGTGGGAATCATCTACTTCTCGCGCACGATGAACGAGCAGGGCGCGGCTGCGTCGGCGGCTATGGCTGGGCAGACGAAAGAGGCTGTGTCCCATGCGGAAGCGGCGAAGGGTGAAGCCTCCACGGGTGCCACCGAATCCAAGACCCACGTTGAGAAGTTCAGCGACATCAAGTGATTGCGTGAAGGGCAACAATGCACACCCTCACCTGGACAATCCTACGCGCAGCGCTGCTGGCCCCATGGCTGGCAGTGCTGTGTTGGAAAGACCTGAAGACCCGCCGTCTGCCTAACGTCTGGACGTTGGGCGGACTGGCGGCCGGATTGCTTGTCCAGTTGGGGTGGGGGGGCGTCGCGGGCCTTGTCGATGGACTTGAGGCGGCGGGCGTATGCGTCCTCTTCCTCTTGATACCGTTCCTTGTCCGTGCCGCCGGCGCCGGCGATCTGAAGATGCTTGCGGCTTGTGGGGCGTTTATAGGGATGCGGCAGGTTTTGCTACTTCTGCTATCCGTCTCGTTCGCCGGTTTCTTTGTGGCCGTTGGCATGCTCGTCGCACGCAAGGTGGGCGCGGCGCGGATGAAGCACGCCTTCCGGACGCTCTTCGACTGGCGATATGACCGCGCGGCAGGTCGTGCCGCCTTGCCGCCCAAGGAGGACGAAGGCAACCGCGTCCCCTTTGGGCTCGCCATCGCCATCGGCACTCTCGCCACCCTTGTCTTGGAGGGCATCGGATGGGTGAGATGAATGGTCTGGCGGCGTGTCCACGCGCCGCCGCAGCTCGTCGAGGCTCGATGCTGATGGAGTTCGTGCTGACGATGCCGATACTCTTCATGCTGATCATGCTCATTCTCCAGTTCGCGCAGATAATGGTCGTGCGGCAGTTTGTTGCGTATGCGGCGTTCTGCTCCACGCGATCTATGTTTTGTTCCAATCCGACGGAGTGGGCGCTGAAAAACTCCAGGAACAATTGCGCTTTTCAGGCTGCCCGCAGAGTACTTGCCTGGGTGAACATCTTTGGAACGCCGGAAACGGCTCATCTGCGCGGTTGGGAGGAAGGATACCTTTCTGTTGGGGCTGGCGATTTCTCCGATGTGCCGGGAGCGAACATTTCTTATACGACTATTGCTTACGGCAGCAAGGAGACGCACGACGTGTTGATTCCGGGTTGGGGACAGATCCCGGAGTCTAATTCGATTGATAGACGGCTTGATGTTTCGCCTGGCGTCAATCCCGGAAAGTGCGCCTGGACAACGGTGAAGTACAAGTTTCCTTTGCTGATACCCGTCGCGGGGCAGATGATTGGCTTTTTCATGCACCATTCGGCGGACGAGAGCCAGTACATGAAAAGCAAGTCGTTGCCGCCGGGTTGGCTTGATTCGCTTGACGACGGTGAAATGCTCGACGGCATGCCGTACATTACGTTAACCGAGACATGTGTCCTGCCTTTGCCGTACTCCACGTCCAACCTGCCGCTCAACGCATTTGACTACACAAGCTATGACTGACGCTTTCCATATCCTTCGTGACAAGATACTTCGTCTTGGCCGCGACGAAGATGGCGCCGCGCTTGTCATTACGCTTGCAATATTCTTCTTGATGTATCTTGGTTGTTGCGGAGTCTTCGCCATCTCGGTTGGCGCAAGGGAACGCATTCATCTTCAGAACGCCTGCGATGCAGCCGCATATTCAGCCGCTGTCATTCAGGCCGATACTCTTTCGCGCATTGCCACCATCAACCGTGCCATGAGCTGGACGTATATCCAGATGACGCGAAGGCAGATGGACTTTGTCACATACAAGTGGCTCGAAGAGACGGTCAAGCATTGGCGCGACGATCGTGCGCGCGCTCAAGACTGGGCTGACAGCACGATTCATCCGACTCCGGCAATCTGCTCTCTTGCAGGGCTGCCGGTCAAAGGTCATTTAAAGACGGATCATTCCTTTGCGCTTCCGCAGATGCCACCGATAACGCTCTACGGGGCGAGAGGCAGCCGTGTCACAACGGAACTGGATATTTCAATTAAAAATGCCAGTTTCGAATTAGGCCACATTGGCGGAGACGACTCGTTTTTTTCGTGCAGAATGCCTGGAATAGGTTCGTTAGCATCCCAAATACGTGCCGATAGGAATGCAATAAAGAATATGGGAAATGCCATTGATAGGCTCAAGGATGAGTACAAGGAAAAGGCCGAGACAGCAGTGAGAGAAGTTTTGAAGTCAAATCTGGTCGACGCCAGCGTGTCTGGTGAGTCTGTGGACACATTGTACTACTGCGAAATACAGGAAATGGATCAGTATGTGGAGGAACTGGAAAATAACAACGACGAGGAGGATCGGTTCCTTTCGTTCGCCGGCGAACGTGTAAGGTCCGCATTCAAGAACAGCGGGGAGGTCTGGTTCAAGCGGTGTTCTTCGACTGGCAGGGGCTTCAGGAGAGGCTATGACTGGAACGGCGATAGGCTGAAGGCGACATGGGAATGGTACTCGAACCAATGGCATTGCTTTATTGACGAGTTCGGAGAGCATCATGTCGGGCCATTCCCTTGCCCGTCGTGCAACCACCATTCGCACGAGCGTTGTTCTTGTTCCGGGTTTGGGATGTTCGTTGCCACCGTGTACGGCGACAACAGCGAGAGCATTTCCGGATGCAGGGACATATATGAGACGCCTGAAGAATATGTGGCGCGGCCGAACAAGGTGCTTGAAAACTATTTCGGCGGCGACGGCTCAATCGTGGTAGGCGTTGTCAGGCGCAATTCAAATGCCTGGGCGCACATGATGGGGGCGTCCGGAATGATTGCGGACGGCATATTCTCCGCATTCAATCCGCATGTGGAGTGGTCGGTCGGGTTCTCGGCTGCAAAGGCGGGATACGTGACGCTCAGCGAGTCTGCGGCAGGCGGGGACATGCCGTACCACGTTGACTGGCAGTCGGGCGGGTGGCAGACGGACAGCGAGAGTTGGAACTTGTGCCAAAGCAACTGGGACGCCATGCTCATTCCCGTGAGGATGGCAACGAATGATGCCAGAGACGGGCGATGGAGCGATTCTGACGATTCCGTGTTTGACAATGCAGTCGGCAACTCCTCGTTATGGAAGCCTCTGTTTGGAAGCGCATCCATGCCTGACATTGAAAGGCTGACCGCGCCAGGGGGCGTTTTGCGCGGCAACGGGCACGACGGAATCATCAAGTGGAGGGAAGTATCACATGTCGCGTATCATTGATATGTATGCCGCCGTCCGCAGCAGACGAGAGGGATCCATCATGATGGAGTTCGTATTGGTTCTGCCTATATACGCGATGCTGATAGGGATGCTGATTCTCTGGGGCGACATGGGGCTGAAGGCAATAGCCCTCGCCTCTGGCGACAGATGCGTTGCATTTGACGGTACAGATCGCGAGGGGCGTTCGTACAGCCAGTTTTCGTCCATTGAGATTATAAAGGACGGGCTTTCCGGAAAGACGAGCAAGGACTATCGGGCAGACAGGAACGTAAAGGGACCGTGGTCTGCGCAGTACGCAGGACGAATCGGCTACAACTACAGGATGTATTCATGGATGAACGGCATGATCGGATATCCTCTTCAGCGGTATGGGAACGCCTCTTCTGGAATTCTTGACACACTGGTTGGCGGCGGTATTGTTCCGCTGGACGGGAAATGTCAGGAGCGAGTGCGCATGTATAACTGCTATACTCTGCGCCGAACGGAACAGGCAAGGGACCCTGCCGTATGCCGAAACTGGGATGCTGATGCGCTTCTTGGGCTTTCCGACGGGAAGCGGGGGTGGGAGTGGAGTCGCGATGAGCTGTACGCAGATTCGAGTGCCGAAAATCTTGAAAGTTCCCATTCGTTGTCTAACGACTCGTTGCCGAATCCTGTGTCGCTGGGACGATACAGGAGGTATGATGCGTATGATGGTTGGACGGAGTGAGATGAGTGTCATGGTTTTGGTCCTTGTTGTTGCATGCATCCTGTCGCCGCTTGCAGGTGCGGCAGGCTCCGGCTTGTCTCGGCCATTCACATTGCCTGTTGCCGCAAAGTCCGCCGAAATATCCCAGGACGGCAAGGGTTGGATAGAGAGCGGCGTTATGGCGGTGCCGTTTGTGCAGACGGAAGGTAGCTTTAAGGCGGCACTTGTGCAGAGTGGCTGGAAATATCTCCATGCGGTTGCGCTTGGAAAAGGCAATGTGCACACGCTTTACACTTGGCGGCGCGGGGGCAACGAATTGACCCTCATGCTACGCCGTATCGATGTCAATCGCACAGCCTTCTCGTGGGGGCTGGCGAAAACAGGAAAATGAATCACAAGGAAAGGAAAACCATGGGAAGGATCGAGTTCAAGTTGCGTTTCGCCGCAGTGGCGGTTGCTACAGCATTCGCCTTGCCGGGACTTGGCGCAGACGGCGCAACCGTAAATGCAGGAGGTGGAGCTGTGGATGTGAAATCGGCAGCGGCAGCAATGGACGCCGCAATGGAAATCAACATGACTGGGCTTAGGCTGCTGTCTGATGGCAAGACGGCGGACGCCATGGTGAAGTTCCGCGAGGCGATCGCCGTTTCCCCAGCATGCGCACCCGCCGCGCACAACCTCGCCAAGCTGAGCATGGCCGTAGGCAACGTCGCTTCCGCGCGCGAAGTGCTCGAGCGATTTGTTTCGGCCTCGCCGGACGACATTCAGGGACGGGCTCTGCTTGCGCAGGCCTATGCACTCGAAGGCCGCGAAGATGATGCGAGGAGCGTTTTGTCGTGGCTGAAATCGAAGGGGTGCGCGAGAGAGCTTTCGGACATCGCCGCATCCTTCGCCACGAGAAGGAACTATTCCATCGCCAACGAGTCTGTGGACTTGGCATTGTCCGTCTCTCCGGAGGATGCCCAGGCGCTTTACAACAAGGCTGCCATAGTGGAGTCCATGGGCGATCTGAAGCTGGCGGAGAAATTCTACCGGAAGGCGCTTGGAGCGCACCGCGACGCCACAACGCTTATCGCACTTGCCGCTCTTATGGAGAAGTCGGGAGACGTGAAATCGGCCAAGGCGCTTTTTGAGGAGGCGTACGCCACCGAGGTTTCGCCGGAGACGCAATACAACCTGGGAAGATTCCTTTTCTTCGTGCAGAACGAGAACGAGCGGGGACTCAAGATGATGATGGATGCCGCCAAGGGCGACGGCTTCGCGGCGCATTCGGCCCGCAAGACGCTTCTTGCCCTGCGTAAACTCGCCAGGAAAGAGGAGGCGTCGAAATGAAAAGCGTCTTTCGCATGACAGTCTTTGCCGCAGTGTCCGTATTGGGCCTTGCGGTCCGTGCCGGCTTCGACGCTCCGGAAATCAAGGTGTTCCGGGATGACAACCCTCTTGATGACAACCCATCGAAGGGGATTGTTCTCGAGTTCACCGACGACAGAGGGGTCAAGAAAGAGGACAGTTACTTTTTCGGCGACAAGAATCGTCCCGACGGTGGGTCCCTTCGCTACCACACGGAGATGGGGGTGGAGAGAGGGATTACCGTGGGGAAGAAAGACGACACCATAGCGCTCCTCGACCACAACACGAAGTTCAAGCGCGTCGATGCAATAGTCGCCGAAACGCCGAAATGGGGCGGGGAATATCTGAACACGCGCCTTGAGTTCGAGGCGGGCCTGCGCGAGGAGGGCGGTTACGAGGTAAGCATACTGACGTTCAAGAACGAGAAGGATAAATCGGGCAAGACGAAGTCAATGGAGGTAAAGGCTATCGGCGTGGGCATCGGGGCTGCGGCTACGCAGTACGTGCGCGGGGAATGGAAAAACACAATCCTGCTGATTCCCATCTCATTGGAGGGAGAGGCGGGCTTTTCCGAGGGCGCGAAGGCCAGCGCCGAAGGGTCGATGAAGATCAATTGGAAAACCGGCGAAATGACCTTCATTTTCGGCGCTTCGGCAGTGGCCGGATACGGCGGAGAGACAAATGTCACGGTAAAGGTTGGTGTCGGAGAGGCTGTATCGAAGGTCGCAGGGAAAGTGATAGAAGGCGTGACCGGCATGAGCGACGAGTACATCAAGAAGCTGAATGAGGCCGATTCGATAGACGACATGCTCAGACTGATGATGGAAAAGGCCGGCATGGACGAGAAGGACAGGAATGAGATTCTGAGTCTTCTGAAGCAAGGTGCACATGTGGCCACGGCGATAAAGGCGATCAATGCAAAAGACGGAGCGCACTGGTGGAATGACGGCGAAGAGCGCTATCAAAAACTGCTTCAGGAGATGCGAGAGCAGGCGAAAAATGCCGCAGAGTCCGCAGATGGAGCCGACGATCCGTTCAATTCCGCTCCGGAGAACGACGGGAACGGACAGATGTGTCCGGTCCCCGGCAATGGCAACACGTCCGGCGGAAGTTCAAATGGAACGGTCAAGCCGAAGCCATCGCCCAATACGCGTGTCCGCCGTGGCGGAGGTGGCGATACATCGGCGAGAATCTGGTGATACGGCTGGCCTTTGGCACGGAATCTGCTACATGTCTGGTGAAAAGGAAATAACCAGATGAACATGAAACAAGAAAACAAGGCAGAAATAAAGCAGAAAAAGGGCTTCGCAATGTGTTTTACCGCCTTGCTGGCTCTTTGTGCCGTGTCCGCCGTGTACGGAAATGAGACAGCGGTGTACGAGTTCCGGCCAGCGGATAATGTGCCCCTTGAAAAGGCGAATAATGATTCTTATGAATCAGATGGGATAGACAAGAGTAATATCGCACTTCTTTTAAATTCATTTCTCTGGACCAGCGAGAAAGGATATAAAGAACTTGCCGATTCTTTATATGATGATGAAGTGATGAAACTGGCAAAAAGCAATTCTGATAATACGTTGGATGTACTAGACCTCAGGAAGGACACTTCCGATAAATCAAGATTGTTGTCGAAGTTGCAGAAATCAATAAGCAAGATTGCATTTGGCATAATGATTGAGGAGGGTACAGGGATTCCCTTTCGCACGATGAGCCATTTAAGCAAAATCCAGACATCTTTGGCCCTCATGACACGCATTCAGATTGTCGCTATCAGGGGCTGAACGAGCTTCATTTAATCGATTAAGACTGATAATTCAACAAGAAAGGAATACTCATGACAACCAGAACAATGATTTGTGCGGTAATTGCCTCTACGGCACTGATGGGCTATGGGCAGCCCTCCAGCGGCGAACCCATGAGCAAGGAGCAGGAATCGCAGTTGCAGGCGATCGCCTACTCCGCCACGTTGGCGAAGTTCGTTTCCACGAATAGTCTGGCGTTTGCCGCCGCACTTGCGCCTGTTGTGCGGGAACGGTGGTTGAAGGAAGAATTGTCCCTGCGGGTTGAGGACGTTCAGCTCTTCCTGCCGGATTTCTTCAAGGTCGCGTACACATACAACGGAAGTATCGCCGAGGACACGTTTTGCTTTGGACTCTACAATCCGTTCTATGACCACATGCTTCTTTGCAAGGCGAAGAATCTCCAGGATACGAAGATCGTAGATTACAAATGGGTCTCCGGCAGTGAGCTTCGGCAGGATCCAACTGTTCCAAAGTACCCGTTGGCGACAGGCACGAGTTCGGTTGAGACTTATTTCCCCGCCTTGCTCAAGACGGCCGGTGACATCCTATCGGCGTTCAATCGTGCTTTCGTGGGGCCAGCCCCCGACAAGGCCTTTTCCTCGATGGCAACGCTTGACAAGGTGGGCCATGACCGGCTCTTGGATATCGCGAAGTTGAGGGCTGCTCAGGCCGTGAAGATGACGGGCGACAAGTCCGCCTACGGTCTCGCTACGCTATCCGCCGCGATTCTTGCTGATGGAAACATGGCAAAAGAATCTTTTGTCGGCAGTGACAAGGTGACGCAGGCTACCGTCAAGACGCTTGACGGTATGCCGTCTGACGTTCGGCGGAAGTTCCGCGCGATTGGCTACTTTGAGGCACAAGACGAGAAGTGTGTACTATTCTACAACATGGAGATGCCGACCTTTCTTACGCTGGCGCATACAGAGGACGGCAATACGGTGAGACTCGGCATGTTTGATATGCGCATTGCCGACGGGTGGGAGAAACAAGTAAACCGTTGAACCAGAAAAGAAAGGACTTGAAAATGAAGAATCTCTTTATGCGTGTTATTGCGTCGGCATTTCTTGCTGTTGCCATCGTTGCACAAGCGGGTTCGACCTCACTGTCGACCTCGACCTCGACCTCGACCTCGACTTCGACCTCGACTTCGACCTCGACTTCGACTTCAACCTCGACCTCAACCTCATCCGCAACCTCACATTCGACTTCAACCTCGACTTCGACCTCAACTTCGACCTCGACGGGTGTTGCCAGTTCGCCGTCTGCGACCTCGCCTGCAATGGCAGATCCGTGGGGAACTGCGGGCGAAGCGGTATGTGACGGAGCAGGGGCAATTTCGCAGTCGACAGATTTGATAAAAAGTCTGTTGATGGACAGGAAGACGGCCGGATCCCTTGTCGACCGTGTTTCGGCAGCATTGGCGAAGATTCCTGGCATGCCGAGCGGGAGGGTTATTCAAGCCCAGATACTTAAGGGGCTGGGCAAGGTCGCCGGGGTTATTGAAGGCGTCGTTCAGACCGCGATGTCGGCGGCTAAGGTTACGGATGCCCTAAAGAGGGGTGACAAGGCCGCATTCCAGAAGGCGGTCACCGATTACATCATCACCATGACGGCGAAGGTCGCGGGGACGATTGTGGGTGATGCCGTATTTGGTGGGCTTACCGCAGCGACCGTTGGGGTCGGCGTCTTGCCTGCGACTGTTGCAGGAATTGCCGCTGGCGCGGGTGCGGAAGCATTGTCTGAATGGCTCCTAAATAAGTTCGCGCGTGCGAAGCTGGAGAAACTAATGGGCGATTATTACGATTGGATGAAAGGAAATAATAAAAATGGTCCGGGCACCGATCCTGGCGGCGACCATCCCGGATTTGATACGCCACCGGAAAGTTCCGGCCCGGGGAACAACGCACCTTCAGACGGGGATAACCGCTATCAGGGGCTCAAACAGCTGAACTTGATCAATTAAGAGGGAGAAACTAAAATGTCAGCCATTGAAGAACTGAATGTTGTCCATCCGGGCAGGAGGAGCAGACGTGGCGCAGCGTTGATGGAGTATGTCATTGTCGCCCTCCTGATCGCCGCCGCCTGCCTTGTTGGCGTGATCGTGTTTGGCCGTGGCATTGTTCGCAACACGGATATTGCGACCAAGACCGCAGCCGGTCGGGGCGTTCGCGCCGGGGAGGCCGCCGAGATCTATCGGGCAGACGCAGATGCGGACATCAAGGAAGCCGAAAAGTTCCCCAAGGAGTTCTCGGATGTCGGGAATTGATCGCGGTGTGGTGCCAACGGGACA
>Ga0310786_10004855_pt1 | contig 18521 bp, 13 predicted proteins | sample AusTroGonzalo_MG_FD_203881 | JGI IMG/M metagenome (GOLD analysis project Ga0310786, IMG submission 203881) | Bovine rumen microbial communities from tropical cattle in Woodstock, Queensland, Australia - Gonzalo_03 (v2) (version 2) | ecosystem: Host-associated > Mammals > Digestive system >... | reverse complement strand
TGCGACAGGCGCAGCTTGCCGGTCTTCTCGTCGATCTCGATGAGCTTCACATCGATTTCGTCGCCTTCCTTCAAGCCAGTCTCTTCCATGGTGTCGAAACGCTTCCAGTCGATCTCCGAGATGTGGAGCAGGCCGTCCTTGTTGGGGATGATCTCCACGAAGGCACCGAAGGCCATGATGGAAACGATCTTGCCGTGGTAGACTTCGCCAACCTCGGGCACTTGCACGATGGCCTTGATCTTGGCCTTGCAGGCTTCGATGTCTTCCTTGTTCTGTGAAGCAATCTCCACGATGCCCTTCTGCTCGTCTTCGGTGATGACGATGACGGTGTTGGTAGCTTTCTGCATCTCTTGGATGACCTTGCCACCAGGGCCGATGACGGCACCGATCATATCCTTCGGGATATAGATGGTCTCGATGCGCGGCACGAATTCCTTATAGTCGGAACGAGGCTCGGTGATGGTCTTGGCCATCTCGTCGAGGATGTGGAGACGACCCTGACGGGCTTGCTCCAGAGCTTCGCTCAGCACCTCATAGGAGAGGCCGTCGACCTTGATGTCCATCTGGCAGGCGGTGATACCGTCGCGGGTACCAGTGACCTTGAAGTCCATGTCGCCGAGGTGGTCTTCATCGCCGAGGATGTCGGTGAGGATGGCGTATTTACCGGTCTCGCTATCGCTGATCATACCCATGGCTACGCCAGCGACGGGCTTGCGCATCGGCACGCCAGCGTCCATCAGGGCGAGGCAGCCACCGCACACGGAGGCCATCGAGGAGGAACCATTGGATTCGAGGATGTCGCTCACGATACGGATGGTGTAAGGCATGCTCTCATCGTGCGGCACCATTGTCTTGAGGGCGCGCTCGGCGAGGTTGCCGTGACCGATCTCGCGGCGGCTGGTGCTGCGTGCTGCCTTGGCCTCGCCAGTGGCAAAGCCTGGGAAGTTGTAGTGCAGCGTGAAGTTCTTGGTGCCTTCCACCACGGCGCCGTCGAGGGTTTGCTCGTCGAGCTTGGTACCAAGGGTGACAGTGACCAAAGCCTGGGTTTCACCACGGGTGAACACAGCCGAGCCGTGGGCCTTGGGCAGCACGTCGACTTCGGTCCAGATGGGACGCACCTCGTTGGTCTTACGGCCGTCGAGACGGATGCGTTCATTGAGGACGGCGTTACGCACAGCCGATCGTTCCACGTCATGGAAGTAACGCTTGGCGAGCGGCTTCACAGTCTCAAGTTCTTCTTCGGTATATTTTTCGAGATATTTATCAAGGATGCCGCTGAAGGTCTCTTCGCGGAGGTGTTTGTCGGCGCAACCGGTGAGGGCGAAATCGTAGCAAGGCTGGTAGCAATTGGCTTCGATTTCGGCACGGAGGTTGTCGTCGTTCACCTCGTGGCAGTATTCGCGCTTGGCCTTGTTGACTTGTTCCATCAGCTCAAGCTGGGCTTGGCATTGGATCTTGATGGCTTCGTGGGCGGCTTTCAAGGCGCCGAGCATCTCTTGTTCGGACACTTCCTTACATTCGCCTTCCACCATGCAGATGTCCTTCATGGAAGCGGCCACCATCAGTTCGAGGCGGGCTTCCTCCATCTGTGCGAAGGTCGGGTTGATGACATATTCGTCGCCGATGAGGGCCACGCGCACTTCCGAAATCGGGCCATGGAAGGGGATGTCGGACACGCAGATGGCGGCAGAGGCGGCCAGGGCTGCCAGTGCATCGGGCGTTTGTTCCTTGTCGTTCGACAAGAGGTTGACTTGTACGATGGTCTCGGCATGATAGTCATCCGGGAACAGCGGACGCAGGGCGCGGTCGATGAGGCGGGAGATGAGCACTTCATAGTCGGAGGGTTTGGCCTCGCGCTTGAAGAAACCGCCGGGGAACTTGCCCGTGGAGTAGTATTTTTCCCTATAGTCGACAGACAGGGGGAAGAAATCGGTTTCGGGGGCTACTTCGGTAGCCGAGCAGACGGTGGCAAGGATGACGGTGTCGCCGCAACGCAGCATGACGGAACCGTCGGCTTGCTTGGCGTAACGGCCAGTGTTGAGCGTAATCTCTTGACCGTTAGGCATGTGAATGGTTTGTGTAAATCCTTGTGGACCCATGATTTTGAATTTTTTTACTGTTTTCTCTACTTCGTTACTTGTGGGTTCGTAAATAGCAAAAAAAGGCAATGTGGAAATTGCCTTTTCTTGCTTTGGCTTGGGCAAGCGAAAGTCTTACTTTCTGATACCCAATTCCTTAATGATGTTACGGTATCTTTCGATGTCGGTTCTCTTCAAATAATCGAGAAGTTTTCTTCTCTTACCTACTAAGCGAACCAGTGCGCGCTTGGCCGCCACATCCTTGTGATGCTCCTTTGTTTGTTCAGTCAAATGCTTGATTCTGTAGGTGAACAAAGCGATTTGGCCTTCTGCTGAACCAGTGTCGGCAGCGCTCTTGCCGAATTGGCTGAAAATCTCTGATTTCTTTTCTGCAGTTAAGTACATAATTTTCTTCTTTTTACGTAAATTTCTTTCTTAAAACGGGCTGCAAAGATACAGCTTTTTTATTAAACAGGTAGGCTTTTTGAAGAAAAATTTTCCAACTAACCTTATTTCAGCTTCTTATAACCATACACTGCTAGGTCGCCGAGCTCTTCCTCGATGCGGAGGAGTTGGTTGTACTTGGCCATACGGTCGGAGCGGCTCAACGAACCGGTCTTGATTTGGCCGCTGTTGGTGGCCACGGCGATGTCGGCGATGGTGGCGTCCTCGGTCTCGCCCGAGCGGTGGCTGGTCACAGTGGTGTAGCCGTGACGGTGGGCCATCTCGATGGCGTCCAAGGTCTCGCTCAACGAACCGATTTGGTTCACCTTAATTAATATAGAGTTGGCGCAACCCTTTTCGATGCCCTTGGAGAGGAACTCCACGTTGGTGACGAAGAGGTCGTCGCCGACGAGCTGGCAGCGGTCGCCGATGCGGTCGGTGAGTTTCTTCCAGCCATCCCAGTCGTTCTCGTCGAGGCCGTCCTCGATGGAGTCGATGGGGTACTTGTTGATGAGTTCTTCCAAATAGTCAATCTGTTGGTCGGAGCTGAAGCACTTGCCGTTCGGGTCTTTTTTCTTGCCGTCTTTGAGTTGGCTGTAATCGTAGAACCACTTTCTGCCTTTGCGGAAAGCGAACTCTGATGCGGCGCAGTCCAAGGCAATCTTCACGTCCTCACCAGGCTTGTAGCCGGCTTCCTTGATGGCGTCGCAAATGATGGTGAGTGCGTCTTCGGTATCGTTAAGGGCAGGGGCAAAGCCGCCTTCATCGCCCACGGCGGTGGAGAGACCACGTTTCTTCAACAGCTTGGCTAAGGTGTGGAACACCTCAGCGCCCATGCGGAGACCTTCACGGAAATTCGGGGCACCCACAGGACGGATCATGAATTCTTGGAAAGCAATGGGGGCATCGCTGTGGGAGCCGCCATTGATGATGTTCATCATCGGGACGGGCAAGGTGAAGGTGTTGGTGCCGCCGATGTAGCGGTAGAGCGGGATGTCAAGGTAGTTGGCAGCGGCTTTGGCGACGGCTAATGACACGCCGAGGATGGCGTTGGCACCGAGCTTCGATTTGGTCTTGGTGCCGTCTAAGGCCAGCATCTTGTGGTCGATGGCGCGCTGGTCGAGGGCCGACATGCCGATAATCTTCGGGGCAATGATCTTGTTGACGTTCTCAACAGCTTTCAAGGTACCCTTGCCGCCGTAACGTTTCTTGTCGCCGTCACGCAGTTCGAGGGCTTCGTTTTCGCCGGTCGAGGCACCTGAAGGCACCGAAGCGCGACCCATGACACCACATTCCAAAGTTACATCCACTTCAACCGTGGGATTTCCGCGAGAATCCAGAATTTCTCGGGCAATGATTTTTTCTATCAGCATAATTTTAATATTTGAAATTTAAAGATTTAAAATTCAAGATTAGATGATTTTAGAGCGCAAAAATAGTAAAATTAGTATTTGTTTCATCTTATGAGTTTCTATTATTTTAATAATCCTCCTTTTCTATGGCAATAATCTGACAAACCTTGTACCATATCCTGAAATGGTAAAGTACGCATTATATTGTAATTCCTTTCAATGAAAGCTACACCGTCGTATCTACTAATGTAACGGTATGCTTGAACGGGTGTCAACTCATAATGCGAGGCGAATAATTTCACCAGCATGATGGTGTAGTCTATTTTGTCTATGGTAATTTGTGTCATAGAATTCATTCTCAAAACAATCATTCTTGTATTGCTGTCAAAACTCCATCGTCAAAATAGAGGTATCGACTTGTGGAATACACCCATTGTTCATGTACTCCGTAGGCGGTAGTTGTTTTGTTGATGCTTTGTGGCTCTCCCCATGCTTCCTTGCACAGTTCTTTGTTCCAACCAATTTTTACCTTACCTTGCCTTGCAAGATCTACATTGCTTTGCCCATATTTGGCAACTAATGCTTGTATATGTTGTTGTTCTTTTTCTTCCTTTTCTTTTGCTTTGGCTTGGTCCGACTCTTTCTTTTGCTTTGCAGCAATGGCATCATTCTTTTGCTTCTTATTATAGTCTTCGCGATACAAAAACTTACCCAAAACATACTCTTTAGAAGCGTTGCCATTTGCCATATCTTGTGATGTTGCATAGCAAAAACAATCTCCTAATTCATCATTGTGTAATACTAGTACAACTCGATCTACAATATTCTTATATGGATTTCCTGTATCAAAAGCACTTCCTTTTTGGTCATCAATTGAAATGCCTGTGCAGAAAAATGAGGTACCTTTTTTTATGGTATTAATACGTTTGTGAGTATTAAGGTTAAATATTCCGTTTTGATAATAATAGGTCTCATTGTTATCATCTTTCACAAACACTAATTCTTTATTTTCATATAGTTGTTTCATTTTCTCAAAATGACCAAGAATAACCATGAAATTATTTAAATTGCCATAATGGTCTTTTTCATAGCAATAGACGATGCTATCGGTATCATCTTGAAAAGCAATGTCAAAGGCATTCTTCCATTTTGTATTGTTTTGGTATCGCTTTCCATCAATAATTGTCATATAATGACCTTCAACATCCCAACCTCTATTTGTAATTTCATTTTTACCCCAAACATAACGTTTTAATTGGCATAAATCAGAGTTGTTGACAACATAGATTTTTTGACCGATAAGATGCTTGTAACTAATTTTTGATGATTTTGAATTTGTAAGAGCTTCAAAATTCTTTAAACTGTCGTATACAACCAACACTTCATTTTGAGTATTTTTAATTGATTTATCATCTTGGATGGGTTTCTCAAGAGTAGTAATTTGGGCAATAGATTGTGTTATAATTGATGTGATAAGCAGCAATAAAATGTATTTTAAATTTATTAAACTCTTAACCCTTTTCAATAACAGTTTTTTGGACTCATTTAATGAATAGCATTTGCTTTTCAACTCAATATGGCTCACAGTGTTTGCAGATACATCGACCATAATAGTTTCTTTTTCAGTTGATTTGTGATTCATAATGCTTTCAATATAAACACTACAATAATTAATTATCAAATAATGTCAAAACAGCAATCCATTTTCTTCTGGAGACCTTTGGACTCCAATCATTGCTTCAAACTCAGCCTCAGTAATGATGGGAACACCCAACGATTCGGCCTTTTTGCGTTTCTCGGGGCCCATCTTATCGCCAGCCAAAACGTAATCGGTCTTACCAGAGATGCTGCCAGAGTTTTTGCCGCCATAGGCTTCTATGGTTTCCTTGATGCCGTCGCGGGAATAATGCTCAAACACGCCACTGACTACAAAGGTCTTTCCAGCCAGCACTTGTTCCTTGTCAGAAACGGCTTGCTCGACCATGGCGAACTGCAAACCATGCTGTTTTAGTCGGTTGACAATGTCTATATTTCGTTCGTCATCGAAGAAGTTCCTGACTGATAGTGCAATTTTTTCTCCAATTTCGTTGATTTCGGTCATTTCCTCGACGCTGGCATTGATGATATGGTCAATGTCGTGCAAGGCTTTAGCCAACAACTTGGCCACCGATTCACCGACGAACTTGATGCCCAATGCAAAAAGCACCCTTTCAAACGGTACCGACTTCGACTTCTCCAAAGCATCCAAAATATTCTGCGCCGTCTTTTCCTTGAAACTGACCTTGCGCGTAGCCACGGGCATCAGGCTGAACTCGTCTTCAATGGTAATGACTTTCTCCAATCCGAAAAGCTTTTCGTAGGTAAGGTCATACAAATCAGCGACATTGCGGACAAGACCTTCCTCATAAAGCAGTTCCACTTTGCCTTCGCCGAGGCTTTCGATGTTCATGGCCTTGCGTCCGATGAAATGCTCAATGCGGCCTCGAATCTGAGGCGAACAACCCGAGCTATTAGGACAATACCAAGCCGCTTCGCCTTCGTTTTGAACCAACGGCGTGCCGCATATCGGGCAGGTTCTGACAAATTCCACTGGTTTTGCACCCGCTTGGCGTTTATCCAAATTCACGCCGATGATTTTCGGAATGATCTCGCCGCCTTTCACCACGGTGACAGTGTCGTCATAGTGCAAATCAAACTGGCGGATGAAGTCTTCATTATTTAAGGTAGCACGTTTCACGGTCGTGCCAGCCAACTGCACAGGCGCAAGGTTGGCGACAGGAGTAATCGTTCCGTGCCGTCCCACTTGGAAATCAACGCTTTGTAGCTCGGTTTCCACTTCCTCTGCCTTGAACTTGTAGGCGATAGCCCATTTCGGCGACTTAGCCGTATAGCCCAAGGCTTGTTGTTGCGCATAGCTGTTGACTTTTAGCACAATGCCATCGATGGCGAAGGGTAGCTCATGGCGTTTCACATCCCAATAGTCGATAAACTCAAAGATTTCGTCGATGGTTTTGCAGAGGGCCATGAAGTTGGAGACATTGAAGCCCCATTTCTTTGCGGCTTGCAGGCTTTGGTAGTGAGTCTGGTAACGGCTCTCGAGGCCGTCCATCATCATGTAGTAGCAGTAGTTGTCTAGTCGGCGGCGGGCTACTTCCTTGGAATCCTGTAACTTCAGCGTTCCAGCAGCAGCATTGCGTGGGTTGGCAAACAAATCGTCGCCAGCCTCAGCACGGGCTTCGTTCAATCGGTTGAAACTCTCGAATGGCATCACAATCTCGCCCCGCATCTCGAAAAATTCTGGATAGTCGCCGTGAAGCTTCAACGGCACAGTGCGGATGGTCTTCACGTTGATGGTCACGTCGTCGCCTTGGGTGCCGTCGCCACGGGTCACGGCGCGGACGAGCACACCGTTTTCATATTGCAGGCTGATGCTGAGACCGTCAAACTTCAACTCGCAGCAAAACTCCACTTCCTCATCGATGGTCTTTTTAATGCGGCTGATGAAGTCCGCAATCTCCTCGCGGCTGTATGAATTGGCCAACGAAAGCATGGGATAGCGGTGTTGCACGCTCTTGAATTCTTTCGTGATGCCACCTCCGACACGTTGCGTGGGTGATGTAGGCGATAGAAACTCAGGAAAATCCTTCTCCAATCGCGCCAACTCCTCGAGTTTCATGTCAAACTCATAGTCGCTGATAGTGGGCTTGGCGAGGATGTAATAGTTGTAGTTGTGCTGCTCCAGTTCATCGCTCAAAGCGGCGATGCGCTGACGGGCTTCGTCTTTGTTCATAATTGGATGTATTTCAGTGGATTGACATTGAGAATCCACAACAAAAGTCCTACTGCGACAATCGAGATAATGGCGCCGATAAGGGTCATGAGTGCGCCTTTATAATTGCGTTTTGAAACGAGAATCACCAGGATGCTGAACACAACGAAGGCACTCTCATACCAGATACAAATGCCCAAACCGAGCATGATGCCTGCGATAAAAAACGAGGTGCGGTGGACGTTTTCTGTGAGGTTGTTTAGCCGCAACACTTCTTGTCGCAGCACCACATTGGAACCATAGAGCAACAGCGGCAGTCCGAGGAAAGCGCTGGCGTTTTCAATGATGCCGAACGAAGGCATGATGATGCTGAAAGTAGGAATGAGGGCCAGCAGCCAGGCGTTTTGCTTGTTGGAAGTAAGGTCGCAGATGCGGTAAATCATCGATACGGTGAACAGCGACACGGCTGCGTACAAGGTGCGGCTGAGCAGCATAAGTCCTCGTCCTGATGATTCCCCAATGCCGAAGATGGATTTCATCTTTTCCAAAAAGCCTATGAAAAGGGTGGGATGTTGCAACTCGCGATTGGAGCCGAAGCCTGGAACGCATAAGACTACGATGACGCGCACCACAATGGCGATGAGCATCAATGAGGTGAAGGGGTGCCGTTCCTTGAATTGTTTGAGTTTCTGGAGCATGGTTTCTTTTTATGCTAAATTTGCGCAAAAATAGCAAAAAAGCGACAAATGAAGTGTCATAAGCCCAAAAAGCATTATTTTTGCGGAGAAAACAAATCGTATGGATAAGATGAAAACTTTTGATGCAAAGCAAGTTAAAGACCAAGTGGTTCAGTGGATTAGGGACTGGTTTGAGGAAAACGGCAAAGGCTGCAACGCCGTCATCGGTATCTCGGGTGGCAAGGACAGCAGCGTCGTGGCTGGACTATGTGTCGAGGCGCTTGGCGTGGACCGTGTCATCGGCGTGACTATGCCCAACGATGTGCAGCCCGACATTGACGATAGCATGAAACTCATCAACCATCTCGGTATCCGCCATTGTTGTGTCAATATTGGCGACACCTATAATGCGTTAATGGCTGCTGTGAAAGAGCAACTTGGTACTTTGGATGTTGAGGTCGCCCGCCAAACGATTATCAACCTGCCGCCGCGCTTGAGAATGAGCACGTTGTACGCCATTTCGCAGTCGATGAACGGCCGCGTGGCCAACACCTGCAACCTCTCCGAGGACTGGGTGGGCTACTCGACCCGCTATGGTGATGCCGCCGGTGACTTCTCGCCCTTGGGTGGACTCACCGTGCAGGAAGTCAAGGCGATAGGGAAGGAATTGGGCTTGCCGATTGAGTTGGTGGAGAAGACCCCGTCCGATGGCCTCACCAACAAGAGCGACGAGGACAACCTTGGATTTACCTACATTGTCTTGGACAAATACATTCGCACGGGCATCTGTGACGACCCCGATACCAAGGCCCGCATCGACGACAAGCACGCGAAGAATTTGTTCAAATTGCTGCCTATTCCGCATTTTGAGATGAAGTGACTGTTCCTATGAATCTTCTAGACTTCCTTTCCAACCGTATTGACATGAACGACATAGAAGCGATTTGTGTCTATACGCAAGGCAAGGAAAACGATGCCCGCAAGGAGGAGCTGTACCGTGTGATGATGGACGACGAAGGCCGCGCGGGTGGCAACGCTGCTTGGATTTTTTCACATTTCGCTTTGGCGGAAAATGAATGGCTTTTCAGCAAGCAACAAGAACTGATTGATGCCGTCATGCGCACCAAGAGCAGCACCAAACGCCGCCTTATGATGGTGCTTTTGGAACGGCAGCCGTGTACTGAAAAGGGTTTTCGCGCCGATTACCTCGACTTCTGCCTTGAGCACATGGCCATGTTGGAAGAGCCTTACGGTATCCGTGCTATGTGCATGAAACAAGCTTTCGCCCAATGCAGCCTTGTCCCCGAACTATTGCCTGAACTGGAGGCTACCTTGCAGCTGATGGACGACAATTTCCTTTCCTCGGGACTGCGCACTGCAAAAAGGAATATCCTGAAAAAGATGAAGAGGATAAGGAAAAACTTGTAACTTTGCAGGGTTAATACCAAGCATTATGTTCTCCTGTCCCATCCAAATCCGCATGAGCGACCTCGACCCATACAACCACGTCAACAACGGGGCGCAGTGCAACTTCTTCGACATGGGTCGAAGCCGCTATTTCGAACATGTCTTCCAAACCCGAATCGACTGGCTGACTTTCAAATATGTCCTCGTCCACGTGGACTTGGACTTTCGCAAGCCCGTGCATTTCCACGACCCGATTGTCTGTGAAAGCCGCGTCATTGAGATGGGCAACTCCAGTTTCAAGATGGAGCAATGCCTCAAGGATGCCGAAACGGGCGAGGTCAAGACGCTGTGTCACGCTGTGGTGGTGTATTTCGACCGTGAGGCAAACAAGTCGGAGCGGATACCAGATGAAGAACGCAAACTATTGGAAAGTGAAAAACTATGACACGCTTCGCGTCATTGCGAGGAGGAACGACGAAGCAATCTAGAGAACAAGTTTGCGGTCTGGACTGCTTCGTGCCTCGCAGTGACGCAAAGCGACAGAAAGAGTTAGCAACAATAAAAAAATAACCACATGAAAAAACTTACATTTACCCTAATCTGCCTCATTGCAGCAATGATCCTCCAAGCCCAAACCGAAGCCGAGTTGAATGCCTGGAACGATGTCAACATCTACGAAATCAACCGTGAGCTTCCTCGGACGAATGTCATCCCCATGGGCGAGCAATGGTCGCAATGTCTCAATGGCGACTGGAAATTCAAATGGGTGGACTCGCCTTCAAAAGCTCCTGCCGATTTCTACAAAGCGGATTATGATGTTTCCTCGTGGAGAACTATTCCAGTGCCGGCCAACTGGGAATTGAACGGTTATGGCACGCCCATCTATGTCAATGTGGACAACGAGTTCCGCCCCAATGAGCCGCCTTTTGCACCGACGGTCGATAATCCCGTGGGATGCTATGTGACGGAGTTCGACATCCCCGAAACCTGGAAGGACCGCCTAACTTTCATCAACTTCGGTGCGGTGAAGTCAGCCTACTATGTCTGGGTGAACGGACAGTTTGTGGGTTTCACGGAAGATGCCAAGACCAACGCGGAGTTTGACCTTACGCCATATGTCAAGGTGGGGAAGAATACATTGGCGCTGAAGGTATATCGTTTTTCCAACGGTTCCTACTTCGAGTGTCAGGACTTTTGGCGTCTCAGCGGTATCGAGCGTGACGTGGTGCTGTATTCCAAGCCGAAACTGAATATTGAAGATTATGAGGTGTTTGCTCGTTTGGATGATACCTATCGCAATGGACTATTTTCTATTCGCTTGGTGTATGCCAACTATACGGGCAAGACCTTGAAAAAAGAAAAAGTGGTTGTGACGATATATGATGGCGATCAGGAGGTGGCTTGTATGGAGCAACTGATGAAGAATGCGGAATTAGGTATAATAGCAACCCTTGGTACAGATAAACCTATACCCTACATCAAGCCCTGGTCGGCAGAACATCCCAACCTTTATCGCTTGGAAATTAAGGTTTTGGACAAAAAAGGTAGAGAAATAGAGCGTTTGGAGAACCATATCGGATTCAGAACTGTGGAAATCAAGAATGGTAAGCTTTTGGTCAACGGACAATATGTATTAATAAAAGGTGTGAACCGCCATGAGCACGACCCCTACACGGGTCATGTCGTTTCGCGCGAGTCGATGGAACGCGACATTGCCTTGATGAAACAAATGAACATCAACACGGTGCGCACCTGCCATTATCCCGACGACCCGTATTGGTACGAACTCTGCGACCGCTACGGACTCTATGTTTGGGACGAAGCCAACTGCGAGTCGCACGCCCAAGGCTATGGCGAAAAGAGCCTCGCCAAAGACCCGCAATACAAGCAGATGATTTGGTCGCGCAACCGCAACATGCTGGAACGCGACAAGAACCATCCTTCGGTGATTATGTGGTCGATGGGCAATGAGTGCGGCAATGGTGTGAATTTCGAATACACCTACGACTGGATGAAAGAGCGTGACCCTTATCGCCCCGTGACCTACGAAAGAGCCATCTACGACCGCAACACCGATGTCATCGGCTTGATGTACGCCAGCCCGAAGTACCTGCAAAAGTTTGTGGATGAAGGGCTTGATAAAGAAGGCAGACCTTTCATCATGGTGGAATACTGTCACGCGATGGGCAACAGCATGGGTGGCATACAGGATTATTGGGATGTCATCGAAGCCAACGAGCAGCTGCAAGGCGGTTGCATCTGGGACTGGGTGGACCAGAGTTTCATTGTCCCCGACGTGGATGGCAGATATTGGCACGCGGTTGGCGGCGATTTCGGCCATGCCTACGGCGTGGGTGATGATGATGCTTTTTGCGCAAACGGAGTGCTCAGATCTGACAGATTACCTCACCATCACGCTGATGAGGTGATGAAGGTTTATCAGCCCATCAAGTTTAAAGCCATTGATTTACAGGCTGGCGAATTTGAAGTAAAGAATTGGAATGCCTTCACAGATGCTTCTGTATACGAATGTGATTACACGATTTTCTCTGCTGAAAGGGAGTTGCTGAAAGAGAAGTTTGATCTCAATCTTAAGCCCTACGAATCGACGCATATCAACATCCAGCGTTTGCGCATTTACGGCAACCCCGGCGAGGAGTTCTTTGTGCGTTTTTCGGTGAAACTGAAAGAAGACCAGCCGTTTATGCCTGCTGGAATGGAAGTAGCCTACGACGAGTTCAAGTTGGATTGGCCTTCGGCACCGTTGGAACCTTTAGTAAAGGGGAAGCCAGTTCAGTTTGATGCTGATAAGTGCGAGGTTTTCAACGAGGACTTCAGGGTCTCTTTTGAACCGATGTCGGGAGGCATCGACTGCTATGTATATAAAGATGAGGTTATTCTGTTAGATAAACATGGGATATTGGACAATTTTTGGCGCGCTCCCACTTTGAATGATGAGGTGGATGGCTGGGCTTTGCCACGTTGGAAGAAAGCGGGCTTGCAGCACCTGATTCCCGTTAATGGTGGGTATCTGGACGGAAAGAGAGAAGCGCTAAAAAGAATGAGTTTTGAGCGATTGGACGACAATATAGTGGCTGTTCATGCCGCTGTGGAGTGTAATGATAGCAGTGGTCATTTGCAATTTGTGGTCAACAAATTGTATATTATCGATGGCAACGGCAATATCAATATCACTAACCGTGTTGAGCCGATGGAAACGGTGACTTCCTTGCCAAAAGTCGGATTGCAATTCCCTATGCCGTTGGATTACAAGAATTTGACCTATTTCGGCAAGGACACGGAAAACTATCCCGACCGCAATGCCTCGGGCAAGATGGGCGTGTACAATGTGAACGCTTTGGATTTGTTTGAGCAACATGTTGTACCACAGGATAATAGCAATCATTCCGACACGCGCTGGATGGCCTTGACGAGCGACAAGAGCAAGATTGGTTTGTTTGTTACCATGGCCGAGCCGTTCAATTTCAGTATTTACAACTACAGTGACGACAACCTTACCGCCGCCCACCGTATCAACCAACTGGACCCCAAAGACTTCTTGACGGTGAACATCGACTACAAGGTGGCACCCATCGGTACGGCTACGTGCGGCCCAGGCGTGGATGAGAAGTATGTGCTTAAGAATCAGGTGTATGAATACACGGTATTGCTTCGCGCTTTCGACAAGACCCAAGACCCGATAGAGCTGACTCGTTTCCAACTGCCAGATGCCACAGCCATGATGATTCCGACACCTGAAATCCATTCTTCGATGCTGGGCGATGAGAACTATCGTATCTATAACCGCCCGATTTCAGTTTACATTAAATGTAACGACCCCGATGCGGAAATCTGTTACACCACCGATGGCTCGGAACCGACGGCAAAATCACAAAAATACACCAAATCCTTCATTATCAACAATTCGTGCACGGTAAAAGCCAAGGCTTTCAAGAAAGGCATGATTCCTTCGTTTGTGGCTTTGTGTCAGTTCAACCGCCTGAACATCAAGAACACGACCTTCGTCAACCCACCCGTGGAACGTTACGGCAAGGACGCCGACATCGCCCTGATGGACGGCAAGAAAGGTGTGTCTGGCGATTATTACAACGATTGGCTCGGCTTCCAAGGTGTCGACATGGAGGCCACCATTGAGTTGGCTGTCCCGACCGACATCAGCACGGTGAAGGTGGGCATTTGCCACGAACCCAACGATTGGGTGGTGTGGCCCAAGTCAGTATGGGTCAGTTTCTCGAAAAATGGCAATGATTTTACCGAGTGGCAGATGGCCGAGTTGCCCGTCTTCGACCGCCCCGACAAGCTGCAGGGTTTCGGACGCATTGAAGCCCGCGCCCGCGTGAATGAAAGACAGGCCAAGTTCGTCCGTGTCAAGGTGGAGAACCAGGGCGTGTTGCCCGAATGGCACCCCTATGCGGGCGAGAAGGCATGGATTATGGTGGATGAAGTGACGATAGAATAAGATTATTTTGTATGTTTGCAGTGGTAGTAGCAACAATAGAGTTTAGAATATGATTACAAAGCAAGCTTTGGGAAATATGCTTTTTGGCATGGCCGATATTCTCCGCGACAAAGTGGAGGATTACAAGTCATATATTCTTTCCCTGCTGTTTTTCAAGCGATTGTCAGACAATTACCAATGGGAGATTGAAAATGCGAAAAAACAATTTGTGGTGAAAGAAGCACGTGAGCCTTCTCCAAGGGAATTGGATATCATCGCCAAGAAAAAGCATGATTTTCTCATTCCTGAGGGCTGTTTTTGGGAAGATGTGCGGAAAGCATCTATTGACAAAAAGAATGCCATATTGGATGCTTCGGTAAATGCCATCGCCGACCAAAATGTGGATCAAAGCGGCAAATATATTCTAAAAGGCATTATCAATACTGTTCGTTGGAATGAGCCCGCTCCCGATGGCTCTGGTGGCAAGAAACTGGACCCCGAAGTGCTGACCAATCTGATTAATTATTTGAGTGCCGTTGACTTGAGCAACAGGAATGTTACCGTTGACGTGTTGGGTGATGCATACGAGTACCTAATTAAGCGTTTTGCCGATGAAAACAAGGGTGGTACTATGGCTGGACAATTCTACACACCACAGGAGGTGGTTGATATCGTTGTGCGCTATCTGAAACCGCAAAAAGGCGATACGGTGTATGATCCTACTTGTGGTTCTGGCGGTTTCTTGTTGAATGCTGCCAAATATGCCCGTGAGAGCTACGATACGCCAAAGAGCATACGCCTGTTTGGACAAGAATTGGTATGGAACACTTGGGCTATTTGCAACATCAACATGATTTTGCATGGCTTGGATGCCCGAATTGAGCAGGGCGATACTATCCGTGACCCGAAGTTCAAGGACGAGGCGAACGAACTGGAATTGCGCACTTTCGACAAAGTAATGGCCAATTTCCCCTTCTCGATGGAGAACTGGGCGCAAAACGGCGAACCAAAGAAAGACAAGAAAGGTAATACCATCAACAAGAAAGACGGTACACCACAGATTGAATACAAGAAAGAGTTTACAGATTCGTATAATCGACTCATCTATGGTATTCCGCCCTACAGCAATGGCGATTTTGCTTTTTTGCAGCACATCATTGCATCTTTGGACGAGAAAGGCAAGGCGGGTGTAGTGTGTCCGCAGGGTGTTTTGTTCCGTGGGCAGCCCGAAAAGACCGAGGAGGAAGACGGACAGAACCGCAAGGCTGATGTGGAATACTTGATACGGCGCGGTTTCTTGCAAGGCGTTGATTTTGCACAGCATGTCAATATCATTGATTCCATTGTGGTGTTGCCAGGCAATCTGTTTTACGGCACGACCATCCCTGGAGCCATTATGTTCTTTGACAAGGACAAGCCTCAGGAACGCAAGAACAAGGTGCTGATGGTGTATGCCGCCAAGAAGGGCTGGTATCGCGAAGATGCCAATATGAGTGTATTGGAACCACAAGATGTGTTGCGCATTTCCACCATTCTGGAAAGTTGGGGCGATGTTGCAAAGGCTGAAGAGTGGATTGGGCTTCAGAAGCACAGATTGCATAATCAGATTGACGAGGAATTGGATTTCCAACTTTCTGAAATTGAAAATGATACAAAGGATGAGATAGCCAAGCAGACAGCCAAATTGGATAAAGCCAAGCAGGTGGTGCAAGCCAAAACGAATAATGGCAAGAAACCGACCGCCAGCGAACAAAAGGCTGTGGAAACCGCGCAGAAATCTTTGGACAAACTGTTGGCCGACAAAACGGCAAAAGTGAACGCCGCCAACGAAAAAGCCGATAAGCAACGCAAGGCCATTGCCGATGTGGAAACGGAACTGATGCAGATGTTTGGTGACCCCGAACTGCGCAAACGCTATTTCTCCATCGTGGATATGGACGAGATCGAGGAAAATGAGTTCAACCTCAACATTCCGCGTTATGTGGATACCTTTGAACCGGAAGAACAGATTGACCTCAAGCAAGCCATTGCCGATTTCAAGAAGGCGATGCAAACTGAGACTACAATAGAAAAGGAGTTGGAGGATTTGCTGAAAACAATTGACAATGAACAATAAACAATGATGGGAGAATTTGACATACAAACTTTGCGGCATCAGCCCGAAGGGCAACAGTTCGACCGTAAGAGTTTTCGGATAGATGCGAAATCGCTGGCGGTGATACTGGTCGCTTTTGCCAATGCCGATGGTGGCGATGTGGTGATAGGCATAGAGGATGACGGTCGCATTATGGGCATCAATGGGAACGAAGACCATCTGAATGAGTTGCTCAGAACCCCTTTCGATTTTTGTGTCCCCTCGGTGAATGTTGAGGTGCATTTTGTGGATTGCACGGATGTAAACGGACTTCCCAACCGAGTGTTGGTGATGCACGTTGAACCCAGCATGCAGGTACATGCCAACCAAGCCGATGATGCTTTCTATCGGGTAGGCGACAAGTCGAAGAAACTGAATTTTGAGATGCGTATGCAGTTGTTCTATGCCAAGGGCGGTCGCTATTACGAGGATGAACCTGTGTATGGCGCAACGATGGATGATTTAGATCTTGATTTTGTAAAGCAGTATTGCGAAAATATAGGTTATACTAAAGATGCTGAGACTTACCTGCGCACCAACAAAGGATATGTCACTACGGTTAATGGAATAGAGAAGGTTTCAGGGGCAGCTATTCTGCTGTTCGGAAAAGATCCACAGAAGTTCTTCCAACGTGCCCGAATCCGCATTGTGCGTTATGATGGTGATGAGGAACGATTTGGCCGTGAGATGAATGTGGTGAAAGATGTGTTGTTTGAAGGGCGCATTGTGGAGATGACGCAAAAGGCCATTGATTTTGTGGATACGCAGATCAAGGAATATAGCTTTTTGGGTGAGGATGCCCGATTTGTCACCATTCCCCAATATCCACCATTCTGCTGGACAGAATTGATTGTGAATGCCGTTGCCCATCGCGATTACAGCATCTTAGGCACGGACATCATAGTAAAAATTTTCGACCACCATTATGTGGTGGAAAGTCCGGGCATATTGCCAGGCATGGTGCGCATCGACAATATCCGCCAGATGCACTTCTCGCGCAATCCGAAGATTGTTCAGTTTATGCAGCAGCACAAGCTGGTGAAGGAGTTCGGCGAGGGTGTTGACCGTATGTTCCGCGAAATGGCTGAAGCTGGCAACCCTGCGCCGGAGTATAAACAGATAGATTTTATGCTGAAGGTGAAACTCACTTCGGCAATGAGGGACGAGAAAGATGTTACGGAAAAAAGTAACATGAAAAGTAACATGATACTTGGAAAAAGTAACATGAAAAGTAACATGAAAGGCGAAAAAAGCAGCATCAAGAACGAGCAGCTTATCATAGAGACCATCAAGGCAAATCCTTCTGTGCCAATTCCTATATTTCAGAAAATCACTGGATTGTCAAGAAGTGGTATATGGAAGATTCTCAATAGGTTGCGCGAGAATGGGGTTGTTCGTCGCATCGGTTCCGACAAAGACGGCTACTGGGAAATTGTGGAGGAAGTTGCTCAGGAAACTTCCCTGAAAACCGAAGGCAATGGAGTTGATAAAAAGGTTAATGAAAAGGTTAATGAAAAGGTTAATGAAAGGGAAAGGTTAATCATCTCGGCTGTAATAAATAATCCACACATAACCCAGACTGAACTTGCCAAAATGCTTGAAATTTCACTTGTTCATGTCAATAAGAACATGAAGAAACTACAAGAAAAGGGCCTCATTCGCCGCATCGGCCCCGACAAAGGCGGCCATTGGGAAGTGGTTGGGAATGAATGAACAATTGACAATGAACAATGATGGAAGGTTGGGAAACAGATAAGTTGATGAATCTCGTTTCATCTATAACGACGGGAAAATTGGATGCTAATGCCATGGTGCCCAATGGTCAATATCGTTTTTATACCTGCGCGAAGGAGTATTATTATATTGATAAATATGCGTTTGATGATGAGGCATTGTTGATTTCTGGAAATGGTGAGTATGTTGGATACATTCATCATTATAAAGGGAAGTTTAATGCTTACCAGCGAGTATATGTTATTACAGGATTTAAGATTGATGTGAAGTATTTACAGAACTATTTGAATAGGTATTTGCCAATACGCATCAATAAAGAAGTGAGCCAAAATAACATTCCAACCCGTTGGCGGAATTAGAAAAGAGGAATAGAGATAGCGAGATAAATGGATAAAAAGTTGCACATATTATTGATTTTCAGTAATTTTGTGGTTGAAATCAAAAGTAAATCACAAGAAAATCACATG
>Ga0310786_10004852_pt1 | contig 18526 bp, 24 predicted proteins | sample AusTroGonzalo_MG_FD_203881 | JGI IMG/M metagenome (GOLD analysis project Ga0310786, IMG submission 203881) | Bovine rumen microbial communities from tropical cattle in Woodstock, Queensland, Australia - Gonzalo_03 (v2) (version 2) | ecosystem: Host-associated > Mammals > Digestive system >... | reverse complement strand
AAGCTCCAGCTGGAAGGCATGCATAAGTATCAGCACGCATTGGAGATCAGGCTCGCCTATGCAAAGGTCGACTGGCGAGATCTGGTGTCGCTGGTTCACAAGCACAGGGCTATCGATTAACCAACTCCCTGAGAGTCCTGAGCAACCGTGGCCCGGAGTCTGAGAAGGCTTCGGGCCTTCTTTCAAGAGGAGGTGAAAGATGGAGCAGGAACTCATCCAGGTTCCCAGATACTACAGGCCGTACCCGTACCAGCAGCATTCATGGGCATGGCGGTCTGATCCCGAGATAGTCTATGACTTCAAGCTGTGGGCGCGCCAGCTCGGGAAGGACACCGACGACATCCAGCATTGCCTCTACACGGCATGGGAGAATCCGGGAACGCAGTCCGCCTACATAGGCTTGGACAATATCTGGATAACCAACAACATCTTCAAGAAGTACATAGACGGCAGGACGCATTGGGAGGATTATCCCGAGGAGTACATCAAGGTGGCCGACACCGCCAAAGAGGTGTACATGAAGAACAATCCCGAAGGCATGGCGCCGGCAAGGATAAAGTTTATAGGCTTCCTTAACGACCAGGCGATCATCGGCTCGTCGTATGACCAGTTCTATATTTCCGAGGCGAGCCTGTATCCGCGCAACGCGTTCCAGTTCATCGAGCCGATATGGGACAGGAAGCTACAGACAGGGGCGCCGCTCGGCGTCCATTTCAACGGCACGCCCAGAGGCATGAAGAACGTGCTCTACGATCTCTTGCGCGTGTATACCGGATGCGACGATCCCGACGACTTCCCCGGCAAGCATGGCAACTGCTACGTGGACAAGGTGACCATAGCCGATGCCATGGTGCCCGACGGCCACGGAGGATTCAAGCATCTTTACACGGAGGAGGAGATCGAGGTCCTGAGGGCCAGGTACATCAGGGCCTATGGCAACGATGCCCTGTTTCGCCAGGAGCACTTCTGCGATTTCACGGTGGTCAATGCCGGCCTGGTGTACCGCGCCATCGAGCAGCTCGTGAACGAGAAGCGGTACTGTCCGCTGAATCTGGACACAAGGAAGCCGGTGTATATAGCGTTCGACATTGCGTCGAAGGGCAAGGAGTCGGACAGCACGGCGGCCATCATCTTCCAGTACTACAACGGCCGCATGCTCATCTACGACATCTACGAGGCAAGGGGCATCAGCCTCGTGGAGGCCGTGTCCGACATAGCGAAGAGGGATTACTTCCACCTCGTCAGATGGGGGATCCTGCCGTGGGACTCCGAGAGGTCGGCATCCAGCGAGACGCCGATCGAGGAGGCCAGGAAGATGTTCCCCAACGTGAACTGGCATTCGCTCGAGAAGGAGAGGGTCGACAGGGGAATCCAGCTCGTCAGGGAGCAGCTGCCCAACATGGTCATAAACTCCAACAGGTGCGAGTGGCTGCTGGAGTGCTTCAACAACTACGAGTACAAGAGGCTCGAGAGGGCGGACGACTGGAGCGCCAAGCCGGCACATGGCAAGTGGTCGCATATGATGGACGCCCTGCGCTACGCCGCCATGGGCGTGAGCGAGATGGCGTACTTCAAGCTGAACGACGACGGCAGCGAGGACCTCGACTGGAACCAGAGGTATGCGGGCTTCTACGACGAGCCCGAGAAGGTATGGGACAAGCCCTATCCCGAGCATTGGGTGAGGAAGGAGAAGGACGATGGAGAGGGATTTCTTTTCTACAGATGATTGGACGTTCGACCTGAGCGGGGAGAAGCAGGAGAAGCCTGTTCTCGGCATGCCTGCGAACGACCTGCCATGGCTCCAGCAGAACGGGGCATGGGAGCAGTACCAGAACGAGATGATCTATGAGATAGACAGCCTCGTGCGCCAATGGATCGAGGCCCTGTGCCAGAACAAGAAATGGGTCAGGACCATCAGGTTGCGCAGGTACACGATGCGCATGATAATCGAGCAGATATACGGCAGGCCGTATGACCAGTCGATTGACAAGAAGCGCACGCAGCCGATGTCCAGGGTGCTTGCATACTACAGCTCCCGCATACAGAGGGGTGGGGACATCCATGGCAAGCACTACTCGAAGACCATCTACACGATATCGCCGAAGATATTCCATCAGAAGCCGCCGTACTCGCTGAAGCTGAGGCTTGAATGGCTGGCCGAGAAGGGCGAGATCCCCACGGTCTACAACATGAGGATGCCGAAGGACGACCTGAAGCCGGGCCATGCGAGGAATCCCAAGACGGATGCCAACATGGAAAGGCGCCGGGAGGAAGGAAGGGCCAGGTACAATGAGCTCTACAAAGATAGAAATCATTAAGGCCGAGTACGGCCCGGCCACCGTCGACAGCTACCTCACAGACGTCTGCATCGCCAAGACGCTCGGGCAGCTCGTGTACACGAGGGAGCATGCGAACAACATGCGGGCGTACACGGTGGCCAGCATGGTGTTCAACGCGATCTTCGAGCAGGACATAGACCTCATCAAGACGATCGTCAGGCGCGTCGACGGCCTGGTGCCCGATGAAGATAAAAGAGGGGGGTATGCCAATATACTGGGTGATGCGCTCGAAGATGTGCTATCATATGAATCGAAGGAGCAGATGGTGCTGACGCCGGACGACCCGGTCATCATAGGCATAGCCAAGGTGCTTGTCTACAAATCGACGGCGATGGTCGGAAGCAACCAGATGCTCAGGCGGGAACGCAATTCTGCGGCGGAGATGATATTGGAGCGGGTCGGCGGACGCAAGACCGGACCGACCAAGCCGTTGCTCGACAAGCAATACATCAAGCCGGCATGGATGCTTGGAGGCGAGGATGACGGAGAAGGAGATACAGGCGTGGTATGACATCTGCCGGATGTGCAAGAAGCAGAAGCCGAACATGCCCAAGGCGAGATGCCAGCTATACCATGCGATATGCGTCGCCAAGTCGCCCACCGCAATCGAGAATGCAACGTTGTTTGTCAACGAGGCAGGCGTGTGCAAGGAGTTCGAGGCGAAAGGAGACAGCGATGGCGGCAATCGTTAGGTATGCGAGTCACCCAGGAGGCAAGACGCTTCGCACTGGGGACAAGGTGAAGATATTCGGCTTCGACGCGGAGTTCGTATGCAGGTACCGGGGGCAGAACATCTTCTATTTCGAGGACGCGGCATGCGTCGAGTCGCTGGAGGACATGAGCAAGGTGCTCGTGTACGATGCGAGGAAGCCGGAAGACATCGCCGGGAAGCTTTTCGAGACCGTATAGTAGGAGGAACAATGAGTGAGAAAAGGCTTTTCAGGACATTGGAAGCGTTCGACGAAGACCTGAAAGACAACGAGGGATTCCGGAAGGTGCAGGAGCATATGTTCGCCGAGAGGATCGCCTCGAAGGTCCGGGAAATCCTGCTGGACGGCAAGACTCACGCATTCGCACTTTACGTCGATGAGGAACGAGACGAGCGCTGCGGCCTGTTAATCCATCGGGAGACGATCAGCGACGAGGAGATTGTCCGCTGCCGGGATTGCAGGAAATGGCACTTCTTCGACATCGAGGACGGAGTCCGGTATGGCCGGTGCGACGAATGGTCCCGAGTAGACTCGTATTACTCGAACTCGACGCTCGAGGACGGGTTCTGCTTCTGGGGAGAGAGGAAGGAATCATGACCGAGAGAGACAGACTGCGTTCGATGCTTGACGAGCGCGGGGTGGAATACCGAGTAGATGACGCAAGCTATACGTTTGCAACGCATTGGACTGACAGCCTTGATAGAGGGTGCTTGTTCGTTGAAGAGGTGTACGACGGCGAGAGCAAGACCATATTCGTCAGCGAGCCATCAGCACTCAACATCACCCCCGAGCAGGCCATCGCCGCGACGCTGGGCGATGAATACAAACGCGGTTACGAGGATGGCTTACACGCGAACACAAAGGCAGCATTTGCCGCTGCTAAGCAGGCAATAGCCGTAACGCTGGATGACAAGACGGAGCTAAACGAGCTGCTGGCATGCAACGCATCTGTCGAGCGCCATAACGCAGCGCTTGGAAAGCGTATCGCCGAGCTGGAAGATGAAAGCAAGCCTGTCGAGATGTGCCGTATGGAGCCAATGAGCGATAGCGTCGATCATCCGGAGCACTACCCTGCCGGATCCATCGAGATCATAGAGCAGGTAATCGACGGCCTCGATGCCAAGAGCGCATACTTCCTCGGCAATGTCTTGAAGTATGTGATCAGGGCCGGCAAGAAGAACGACGACGATCTGGACAAGGCGAACAACTACGCCCATCGTCTTTGCACAGGCAGGTGGCGCTGGGAGGAAGGCGTCGAGACGTATCCCTATGTTTTTCCCGACGCCACCGAGATGGCCGAGGACTGGCTGTCGCAGGCATACAAGATCAAGGAGGAATGCGACGAGGTCATGGAGCTTGTCGAGAACATCAAGCATGCCGGCGCCGCATTCGTTGGACCCTTCCATGAAATGCTCATGGAGGTCCTCGATGTGGTCCACGCCTGCGAGACGCTGCTTCGCCTCATGGACTGGAATGAAGGCTCGACATACTATTATGATATGGCGCAGCTCAGGAACGAGGTCATCGAGAAGAACAGAAAGCGTGGTTACTATGGGAAAGATGCAAAGGAATAAAGGCAAGAAGGGAGAAAGGGAGGTTGCGAGAATCCTGAGGGACCATGGATACACCGATGCAAGGCGAGGCCAGCAGTTTCAAGGATCTCCCGATTCCCCTGACGTGGTGGGCCTTCCAGGCTTTCATATCGAGGTGAAGCGCACCGAGCAATGCAGGCTGTACGATTACATGGAGCAGGCCGAAAGCGATGCCGGAGAGGCCGAGATACCGGTCGTGTTCCATAGGCAGAATAGGAAGAAATGGGTGGCGATCCTCGATCTCGATCATTTCCTCATGGTCGCCCACATGTACTCGGAGTATCAAGACAGGCTTCTCGAAGCGATAGAGAAGGATGGCGATGCAGGATGAAAATAACAATAGGAGACTATGTAATCAGGCCTTATCAAAACGGTCTGTGCTGGACGATTGATGTATGGGCCGAGGTTAGAAAGCTCGATGGCAGCTCGCAGAAGGAGCTCTTGTCGACCAAGCGCTTCCCGACGTCGCTTAAGGGTGCGATCGAGATGGTGGCCGACATGTCGCTGCTTGAGTCGAGCAAAGACGTCAAGGCCATCGAGGATATCTCCGCAGCGATAAGGGAGCTGAAGGACGAGCTGCTCGGAAAGATAACCGTATCGACGGCATCGAAGTAACCGAAATGTGACAAAGGCGACGAATAGCGGGCGGGGGTCTCCTGGGAACCGGGAAAACAGGAGACCCCCGCTGCAAGGCGTAGGACCGAGGTAAAAGGAGAACATCGGTCCCGTATATTGTATCACGTGACTATGGCTCGTCTCAAGTTGTTATAGCTATCGATGTAATGATGCTCGTCGGCGGCGCCGCCATGGCGGTTGCGGTAATCGGACCCGGCATCGAATCCGTAGGGCATGCCGATCCTGTTGGATTGCGTGTAGACCTTGGCGTTGATGGACATCAGGCGGAAGCGCGCCTGCCCCTCTATCCTTATCCTGTATGTCTCGACCAGCTTGCTCACGTTGATGTATTCCGTGTACGAGCGCATCTCCTGCGGCTTGTCCTCCCTGTTCACCAGCTTGCTTATCTTGAAGGGCCGGCCGTAGTAGTCGACGCCTTCGACGTACACGTAGCATTGGCCGATGAAATAGTCGAAGCGCAGCTCGAGCTGATGGAGCCATTGATGCGATTGGACAGGCTGCCTGACGGCAAGCTCGCCTGTTTCGAGGATGACGTTGAATATGGGTCGCCTGTCGGGAATCCGGCCGCTTATGGGATCGGGCCTGGGAACGAGGGTCCCCGAATCCACGCCTGCCGTGGGATACAGCCTTATCTGCCTATCGGTTATGACCCCGAGACCTTCGTAGTAGGTATCCGAATCGATCGACATGATATGGTGTATCTGCTCGTTCGGCTCCCCGTCGTATCCGATGCCCCTTGCATTCGGAAGCTCGTCGTGTGTGAACGTGTACCATGCCTTCGTGTCCATGTCGTAGCACAGCATGACCTGGTCGAGGTTGTGGCTGGTCTCATCGGACAGGGCTATGTATATCACGTCATCGATATACACCATGCGGCAATTCTTCAGGCGATCGCCTGTCAGCTCCGTGAACACCGGATCGATGACTTCGGACACCTTCGTCGTGCGCATCTGGCTGTTGTATTCCATCGCCATCGTGGTGAGCATGAGGCCGTATCTAGTCACGGAGTACAGGCCGTCTGCGAATACGCCGTAACCCCAGCGAGAGTTGCAGCCGACGACATTGGAGACCTCCTCGTACATCCAGCTTTTGCTGCTTATCTCGTTGGTCGTGGTCATGTTGGTCTCGACAAGGTTGAACCTTTTTACCATGCCCGTGTTCGGATTGCCGCACATCATGGTGACGATGCTCGCGCCGCCGGCGGTTTTCCATTTGGCGGTTCCCTTTATCTCGATGCCGGTGCCAGGCTCGATGTCTATGAATCCTCCTCCGTATCCGCGGGCGACGGAAAGCTCGTTGCCGGGGTTGCCGCCTATGGACAGGCGGTACGGCTGCGACGGGTTGCCCCAGAAATACAGGCGGCTGTCATGCGCTGCGAAATGCGCCGCGTTGACGCCCTTGGTCGTGTTCTCCTCGGGTGCGAACGTCATGTTGTTGCCGTAGATCGACACGTCATCCATGCCGCCGAACCAGGCAACCGTCCATTGCTTGTTTGTGGTGCCATCGGTAGGAGACGAGAACTCGATATGGCCGACAAGGGCCTTCTCCTGCTTTTCCATGACGCTAAGCCATACGTCGACACCCGTGACACCGACGACGCCGGTCGGTATGAAGCTGGATATCTTGAGGTATTTCCTTGACGAGAATTCTACAGGCTCGCAGTTGAGATAGCATGTGGTCACGTCGGAAAGCATCGTCGATCCGACCTCGTTGAGCCATGCGAAGCAGACATCATACCTGAACGGGTTGTCGTCGCTTGCAGTTGTCGGCGGTATGCCGTCTGCATAGCCCATCCTGACGGCACGGAGCAACGGGGCGTTGGATTCCCATGTTGGGCCGCCTGGGTCAGGGACTATGGTGTGCGCCTCGTCATGCGGGTTCGGTATGAACGCTGGGGACGACACCCTGTAGTTGGCGCCGCTGAGGCTTTTCACGCTCAGCGTCTCGTTGATCGTCTTTATGCCTGTCGTCGCATACGGCTCGAGATACTTCTTGTGGATCAGGTTGCCGACGAACATCTCGCCCTCGTACCTTGACGAAGGGTCTTCGGTTTCCGATCCGTCGTCGTTATCCTGCTTATGCAGGGTCATCACGATGATCTTGCCCTCGTAGAACCCGATCTCGGTTATCTCGTAGTTCTCGGGGTTGTCGACATAGCCGTCCTGGGCATCGGATCTCAGGTCGCGGAGACGGATAGATTTCCAATTGGATGTATGGTAGATGGGGTTCTCGTCAGGCTCGCTGATCTCCTTCCAGATTATCCTGTCGACGAAGCTGGTGTTCGGGTCAAGACCGGTCCCGACGGCCTGGCGCACGGCGGCGAATATCCACCTGTCGTACATGGCGGCGACGCCGGTGAAGAACCAGCCGTCAGGCGGCTCTCCTATCAAAAAGCTCGGGAACCTTGTCGACACGGACAGCGAATCGTCCGTGACGAGGTTGTTCTGCAATGTCAGGAAATTCGGCTTCAGGTCTACCTGGTTGTGGTCATGCGGCCCGGTCTCCCGAGGCTCCCAGCCGAGCGGGGCGTCCTTGATGTTGATGCCCTGCCAGCCCTTGAACACCTGGATCCTCGGCTCGGATGCCGAGATAGATTTCTCCGTCGCCGTCTTGCTTGAGTTCTTCTTTGCCATAGGGCGGCTCCTACACTATCTCGATGTATCCGGGGACGTCCCATTCAAGGTAGTCGGAATCCGTGGCCGAGGCGTCGTTCTGGCGCATGGCCGACAGTATCTTCTGCGATGCGTCCACGAGCGTCTGGATACGGGCCTGCGCCGGCGGGCTTCCTTCCGCGTGCCTGGCCGCCGTGGCGATGACGACGTAGTTCGGATCGGGTATCTCGGTGAACACGCGGTCCTCGATCCTGGCGCACGGGTTCTTCCATGAGCCGTCGGAATTCAGCGTGTAGTCGACCGCGTTCCCGTCGGCGCCCTTGCAGAAGTCGTCGCATACATGGAGCTGCCGTATCCTGCGCTGCACGTCCACGACGGCGATCCTGTGCGCCTCGTTCGGCGTGAGCTGCCTGTTGAACGTGAGGACGTCCCCGATGACGGCGGCCCGCAGCTTCCTGTCGGGAACATGGATGCGGCCGTTGATGTCGAACTGAAGCTCCTTGCGCCACTGGTTGTCGCCGGCCGAGGCTATGGGAACCTGGATGTAGTCGCCGAGGCTGTAATGCCCGTCCTCGTACCACATGTGCATCGGGTGGCTGCAATGGCAATGCGGGTGCATGCGGTACAGTTTCACGCTGTCATGGTTGAGGGTGCTCACCTTGTACACCCATTCCGGGAGATGGAACTCGGGTATCTGGCCGAACGGTGCCGTGCAGGGGCCAAGCTCGAGACGGTCGCGGAGCCATGTCCAATCCTCCGCGTTCTGAAGCTCCTGGAGCACGAGGTTCGCCTCGACGATGACCTCCTTGTATTTGTCATCCGAAGGCCAGAAATCGAGCAGGACCTTCTCCTGCATGTAGTAGACCTGCCTCACGAACTCATAAGGCGTCATTCCTGCCGACATGCCTATGCCCTCCTGTTCCCGTAATCCCTGGTCAAGGACGACCAGTAGTTCCTGTTGGCCGATCCGGACGTGCGCTGGCGGCTCGCCTTCCTGTTCGCCGAATAGGCCTTCTGCCTTGCCGCATCGGGCCTGATGAGATGCATGTATGCGTTCTTGTAGCTTACAGGCCCCTTGTAGTTCTCATCGAACAGCGACGTCTTGAGCCAGTCCGGCGCGTTCAGCTTGCGGCCGTTGATATCGACGACGTTGGGCCATTTCTCGCCCTCGTCGTTGTTCTCCGCCGTGCCCGTGTATTCTCCGGTGGCAATGTCCGGATGGATGTTGACGAGCTGGGCGGCGTAGTCTGCGAAGCCTTCCCTTTGCTTCGCCTCGGTGTCCATCATGAACTCGTTGCGGCCGTTGCGGGATTGCTGGAGCGAGTCGTAGTAATCGTTCCAGATGTTCGCGAGATTCGCCTCGTAGGTCTCGAGAACCTCGGTCGAATCGCGGTCATGCTGCATCTGCGAATCCGTGAGCCAGTCAAGGTATGCGGAGCCATAGGCGGCATTGCCCATCTTGTCACGGTTCGACCCCATGACGCCTTGCAGCTTGAGGCGTCTGGAGAACCATTCGTTGAGGGCCTGGATACGGGCATTGGCAACCTGCGCCTGCATGCTCCGCTTGTTCGCCTTGTCCTGATCGTTGTATATCCTGTTGGCCTGGTCGGCCTTGTTGGTCAAGGTCTCGTTGCCATAGGCCACGATCGGCGCAAGGGCCTTGGCGGCCTTCACCTGGCTCTCGGTCGGGCCGCTGGAGCCCGCGTCGCCGGAGCTGCCGTTTCCGCCGTAGCCGTAACCGGAGTAGCCGCCATAGCCGTATGGATCGTAGCCATAGCCGGAATCATAGGCCGTGCCGGATTGGTTGCCGGCATTGCCGTTATTGGGAATATTGGCGCCGAGCTGCTGGCTGCTGCCGCTAGTGCCTATATGTGCTGGCAGCGATGAATTACTGCCACCGGATTGATTATCATTGTTCCAAAACGACAGCCATGAATTATTGACGCCGGTGTTTTTTTTACCTAAAAGGCCTGTGTTGGATATTCCCATTGTCCGCCCCTTTCAAGGTTTATGCCTAAAGTTTATCCGCAGACATGGTACAATGGCAAGCGTTAAGCCGCCCAAGATGGTTAGCAAGACGGGAAACGATAAGCTCACCGACTGTGGCTGAGATGGCTACCTTGGGCGCAGGCCGCCATAGCTCAGTCGGTAGAGCGGGAGTTTTGTAAACTTCGAGTCATGGGTTCGAATCCTATTGGCGGCTCCAAGGGCCTTTGGCGCAATGGCAGCGCAGGCGACTCATAATCGCACGGTTGCAGGTTCGAGTCCTGCATGGCCCACCAAGGGAGAGTTGGCTGAGAGGCTGAAGGCGCTCGCCTGCTAAGCGAGTAAAGATCGGATGAATCTTTCCAGGGTTCGAATCCCTGACTCTCCGCCAATGCCGGTGTGATGGAACAGGCAGACATGGCGGACTTAAAATCCGCTGCCACATAGAGGCGTCAGGGTTCGAATCCCTGCTCCGGCACCAGAAAGATAAAAGGCCAGTCGGACGTATCCGGCTGGCCTAGCTCTTTCGGCCGAAGCACTCAGAGCAACCCGACTGCATTGTATCACTTGACGCGGTTGAGCTTCGGGTTCTTTCGCTTGGCGGCAGGGCTGGCGTTCCTGCTCGCATTGGCCACGATGGCAGCGGCGGACTTCTTGTCGTACTTGCCGCCCTTCATAACGTTCTTCACTGCTTGCTTGAATGACATGGGTTGGCTCCTTTTTAGGAAGGTAGATATTCGGTTACGTATGGCCAGTAAATATAATAATTAATTGTAGCCGATTCGCCTGCTGGAATTGTAATAGGTGAATCAAGAACAGTATGATCGATAAGGAATCTTACACCGGTGCCGCTAGGGGTATCTGTTGTATTGTGTATATAGAATGCATCTCTTGGTATATTCAAAACATAATATAATTGAGACACTGTTATATCTGAACCTGATGTATTTGTAAGACCAAATTTTAAGTCTAATTTAATTTTTCCATTCACAAAATTTTGTGATTGAACTGTTACAGACGTTGGATTAAGCCCAGATGTAATATTATCAGTTATATCATAATCATTTATTGTAGGTGATGATGGCGTTGGAGATGAACCCAGTATAATTGCACCATTGTAGTTTGTTGTGGTCGCCTGTTTTGGGTCATTAAGTTTTACAGGAGGAGTGCTAAATCCTTTAAGATGTTTATAAGCAACTTCAAATCCACTAGAACCTCCTATTGTGCTGGTATATTTGGGATAAACAATTTGATTATTTAATGTATGAAGCAAAAAGTCTTGAATATCAAGAACTTGATTTGATGCAATGAGATTACTTGTACCACTAAGACATTCAAGAATATAAAAATTTTTAGTAAGCATTTTTCACCTAGCCTAATTGTTATTTAATACACCTTCAGCGGATGCGGTTGTTGTATTTGGAATAACTTCTATATCTAACAAATTCGCATCCCCATGCCCGTTGCGTATAACCATGGTGCCATCAAGTGAATAGAATTTCAAGGTGACATCAGATTCATAGCTTGCGCTTACATGCGGGCATATAAGAGGCTGAAATCCAGTATCGTCGGGATCGCCGCTCAACACCTTTAATCCTTTGCGAACATATATGACGGCGTGCGTCTCGGTTGTTTCAGTGATGTCATTGTTCCCAAAATGATAATGCGTATTGAGATCACCGATGCCAAAACCGACCAGATCACTTCCGACTATACGGATACCATCTTTCCTGTTTACAAACGGAGCATAGCTGTCGATATCGAAAATCAAGTATCCATCTGCAGGGAATGTATAGTCAATCACGGCATAATCAATCGATCCATTGGCTTCCCATGTAACCGGGATATCGATCACGTTGAAGAATGGATTCTCAATATCGTAGCCGGGAGCGCCTGCCGGGCCTCGTGCACCGGTTGCACCGGTCTCGCCTTGGACACCCTTGAGGTTGTGGAAAGCAAGGGCGAATGTCCTCTCTGACGGCGTTCCACCCGTGGTCACATCGACGCTCGGGGTTCCCACATTGGCATCAACCGTGGCAGTCATGCCGGTGATGGTGGCATTGGTGCCGTCCTGACCGTCCTGACCATCTTGTCCATCGCGGCCGTCGCGCCCGATGACGCCGTCCTCGCCCTTGAGGTTGTGGAACTTGAAGTCGAGGTTGTGGTCGTCGTCGACCAGGACCTCCACGCTCGGCGTTCCGACGTTGGCGTCCACCGACGCACTGGCATCCGGAGCGATCACGGTCGTCCTGACCACATGCTTCTCGTCCTCCGGGATATAGATCTGCATAGCCCTGAAGTGGACTTTGGTGCCCGGGTGCGTGATAGGCTGGGTGAGCTGAATCCTATCTCCGTTGACGGTGTAGTCCGATCCCTCGCGAAGGTCGAGGCCGTTCACGTCGACGAACAGGATGTCGAAGTCGTCATAGTCCTCGATGGGGATCGGGATCACGGAAGTGCTCGCGAGGCTTGTGGTGAACTCCCCGTCGACCATCTTGTTGAACAGGTAGCCGACGCGCTGATAGATGCTGTTGAGCTGGGCATCGGTAAGGTCCTGGAACGTGAGGTCTTTCCCAGGGTTGCCTTTCGCGCCCTTGACACCTCTTGGACCTGTTGCTCCCTGGATGCCTTGGGCGCCCTTGTCGCCCTTGTCTCCCTTGTCGCCCTTGTCTCCCTTCGGACCCTTGCCGACGGTGGAGAACAGCGGACCCATGGCGCGCTGGACCTCGTCTCCATACACGGCAGGATCGAACATGGGAGCCATGGGCGGATCGTATTTAGGCATCATCATCACCATCCTCATCTATAATCACAGGCTCCGGAACCTCGTCGCCGTTGAACGGCATGGTCGGCGTGAACGGGGTATCGAATGTCCAGAAAGTGAACGTGTCTCCATTGATCGTTATATCGCAGGTGTACTCGATCCAGTATCCGATCATGTTGATGCCATCGATTTCCTGCACGCCTTCGTACATGACGTAATGAAGCTTCGGAACTAGATCCATCACTGGAAGCGTGAAGTCCACGCTTGCATCGCCGCTGAGAATATCGACATGATAGCCGACGATGTCAGGAGGGTTGTTTGACGTATCGATGGCCAGGTAGGACGGGTCGCCGCGTAGGCCGCGCCCGACGTTTGAATACAGAGGCATCTGCCTCTTTGTCAACGGAGCCATCTTGTTGAAGATGGCATCTTCGCATTTCTTGGGTATAGGCATGATGCCCCCTTTCTAACCGGGCAACACCACGAGCTTGCCTCGCGTGATAAGCGTCTTGTCATCGATGGATGGCTCGCCTCCCCCTATCTGGACATAGCGGATCAGATAGGCGTTGAAGATGAATTCCTTGGGATCGCCGACGAACTTGGAGATATTTACCCCGAAATCCAGGTCGATGATGTGATCCTCTGGAGCATTCCTGATGTAGCCGTTCGCTTCGATTCCAGCAGTGCTGACAGGATTGCCATCCCTATCGACGGTATCGAACTCTATGGATACAGGCAGGTAATACTGATGGTTGTATTCGAGCTGGTTCACGTATCCCTCGTACTCGGAGAGCAGGTGTATCTTGACCGCCTCGCTCATGTCGATGTAGTTGTAGATGTTCGAGACGAACGGGTAGTCCTTCCACCATTGGGGATTCTGGCAAGACATGTCGGGCTTGTCGGGACCGGGCCAACCCCTGTGGTCGTGCTCGTGGTAATCATGGTAATCGAGCGGCTTCTCGATGTTGAAATAGAAGCATGGGATCGACCAGATCTTCTTCTCGCCGTTCGTAAGATCGAACACCGGAAGCACGTCATCTGGCTCCGGCGGCATCGGCGGGTCCATTGTTCTATATCCCATGGCGATTCTCCTAACCAGCCTCGATGCATCTGCCACGTATGCATAGCGGCCTTCCCAATGATTCAGAGGCCAGCGTCATAGCCTCGATGCTGTAGGTCTCGAGAAGCTGGACCGACCATTCCTCCACAAGTACCCACAGCTCCCTTGGAATTATAACCCTTAAAGGCTCGAGCAATCCATAGGACATCGTGACAGCGTGCGCAACTTCATGCAAAAGGACTCTATCGAGCTGCGGAGGGACGATATCCATGGCGATAGATATGGTCATCGATGCCTGGTCGGTCGTCGCGATCCTCGGATTCCCGGTCCTGTCGACAAGCGAAGGGTGGCCCGCAGGAACGCGAACCACCCTCCACGCATCGCCGTTGACGATGATCGGCCTCATGTCACACGAGGGCCTTTAGCTCGTTGATGATGTGCTCCCGCTCCTCCGGGGAAGCGGTGCGCAGGGCCTCCTTCAGAGGCTTCATCAGCTCGGTGTGCCCGGACGGGCGCATGTATCCCATGCGGGCGTTCTGATACCCGCTGGGCTGCTGGTATCCCATGGAGCCTTGGCTGTACCCGGAGGACTGCTCCATCGCCGAGGCTACCGACTTGTAGTACTCGGCCTCCCAGCACTTCTCCTCGGCCTCTGCCAGGTCCTTGACCATATCGACGAGCATGCCCATCTCCTGCACGTCGATTCGCTCGATGCCGCGATCGGAAATCTTCTTTCCGATAAGCTCGATGAAATTGTTCTTGAGGCCATAGATTCTATCTACCATAAGGCATCACCTATGCGCCTGTGGCCGCAGCGGCAGGCTTGAGCTCTGCGATGAGCTGCGCCGTCTGCGCCGTCTGAGACGCGGCAAGGTTCGCCATGGCAAGCTGCTGGCGCAGCTGGTCGTTCTCGCGTCGCTCGGCGAAGAGGTCCTGGGCATCGAGCTTGTTGAGGATCGCCTGGATGCCGACGTTCTGGTTGGCGAGCAGGTCGCGGGCGGCATCGCTGACAGCCTGCCTGTCGGCGCAGTTCTCGGCGGCGATTGTGGCCTGGAGGTTCGCGGTTGCAAGGCGGTTGTCGCAGCAGCACTGGGCCATCTGGGCCTGCTGGTTGGTGAAGCCCTGCATCATGGCCGTCTGAAGCCCGAACATCTGGTTCATGTCGGCCATCTGGCGTGCGGTGGCAGCGGTCTCGGCATTGGCGAATCCGCCGCAGAGGGCCTGCTGGATGCCGTTGAAGCCGTTCATCTGGGTCTGCTGCATCTCCATCCAGGGATACAGCTCGTTGCCGCCGACGTTGCCGGCGCCCTCGCCGCCGCCATAGCCGAAGCCGCGATTGCCCCAGCCGAGGAACATGAACAGCAGGATGATCCACCACCCGTTTCCATTTCCGAATCCGCCGTCGCCATCATTGGCAGCACGGACAAGCTCGACAGGATTGATGTCGTTCATGGTCGTTCCTTTCTAATAAGGTTGTCTTGATTGCATCTATAAAAAAATCCCCTATGCGCACTCGGGAATTTTTTTACCATCGGTAGCCTTTGAATTGATTGAAGTCCAGGCCGTTCTCCTGGAACGCCTGCTCGGGCGTCTTGCCCTGCATGGAATCCGCGAACTGCTTGAACTGCGGGTTCGTGCGATACATGCGGTCGAACACCGCGTTAGACGGTCCCTGGGTTCTGATGTGGTTGAGCAGCTGCAGGATCGAGTTCTTGCCCGGGTTGTCCTTGAACAGTATGTTTCCCATTGATAGCCTCCATGATCTTGCTCGCCCAGTCGTCGAAGTATTCCTTCGTCACATAGCCGGAATCGTCTTTCACGGGTTCCTTGGCTTCCTCGAACACGTACTTCTTGATGGTCGCCGCCCCGCCTCCATCCGTGGTCTTGATGTAGAACGCGTTCTCGCTTCCGAGGAACAGCGGAGGGCTTACGGAGTTGGGAGGCAGCTGGTACATCTGCGCGCCCTCTATGCCCTCTATCCTCACAAGCCCGTTGACGGGAGGCTGGAACATTCCATATCTTCCGTTGCCCTGGTTGTAGACCATCGGATCGTATGCCATCCGGCTCTCCTTTCCGTTGATGCAAGGCCGATGTTAATCGTTTGACGATTGGTATTGCAATACATGATTTGTGGAGAATCTATAAATTATCATCCACGCTGAGGACGCCGTCGTCATCTATGACCAATCCGTCTCCGACTATCACGAGTCCGGGTTCCTGGTCGTCTGCGATGCGAATGTGTCCCTCGATGTCCTGAAGGATCTTCAGGATGGCATTGAAGTTGCTGTTGAGCTTGCGCACGGCGATAGGTATCATGCCGTCCGTGCTGTTGAATTCCACGATCTCGTTCGCCATCTTTGTTCCTTTCATGCGGGGACCGGGCGAACGCCGGGAACGTTTGCATGTTTCGAAAACGCGCCCGGTCCCCTAGCTGAGGATGACCCATCGGCATCCTACCGATGGCTTATTTGCCGCCGGCCCGCGCGTCCAATGCGAGCGACGGCATGCCGCAATTGACCAGCGTGACGTATCCGTTCATGTGGTCGAGTATGCCGAATGCCTGGGCGAGCGAATAGTTGCGGGGCCACAGCTGCAGCCTCGTCTCGTTCTTTGTGGCGCCGTTCACGCAATCCACGCGCATGTCCACGGCTATCTTGGGAACGAGCACCCACGGCCTTGCGGCAGGAGGGTCGAACGTGATGGTGCCTTTCTTGCCGTAAGGCATGACCGTCTTGGGGATCTGCTTCAAGAGGAAGTCTTGCGCATCCGTGTTGTTCTTCGGGTACAGCTGGACGATGGTTCCCTTGGTCTTTCCCCCGCCCCGGACATCGAGGGCCAGCCCGCATGCCCTGTTGATCAGGGTGTACGAGGCGTCCTTGTTCTTCATGAGGTGCCAATCCTGCGCCGCCGTTCCGTTGATCGCATAAAGCTGGACGACGCGGCTCTTGTCCTGCTCGCCTTCCCACACCAGCCAGTCCGTCCACGGGTAGTTGTAATAAGGCCGCGTGTTGACCTCGTTGCCGGTCTGGTCGCCGGCCCTGCCGCCTGAGATGCCGCTGTTCTCATCGATGCTCGCCTGACCGAGGTTTCCATCATGAAGCTGGAGGGCAACATGCCCGTTCCCGACAAGCACCGTGCCGTCTTTAGGAATTCCTCCGGTGGGGGCGATCCTTTTCCAGCCTTTCTTCACCAGGCTCGATACGGTGTTTCCGGAGTAGCTCATATCCCCGGTGTCGAATCCGGCATACTCAAGGCATTTCTTGACGAGCCAGGAGCAATCGCTGTTGTACAGCCCAGGCCCCTTGATGACGATGTTGTACCGGTCTGATTGGGAATAGCCGACCTGGTCGGAGTCGGCCGCCCAGTACATCGCCTGAATTGCGGTCTCGAGATTAGGCATTGCCACCATCCTCCTTGTCCTCATCGTCATGGATCACATGCACGCTCTTGAGCAGCTTGAACACGGGCGACTCAGCGAGGTTCGGGTTCATCAGAGCGAACGTCTCCAGCAGCGACCCGATCTCCATCACGCACAGGTACAGGGCGATCGTGGTGAGGATGGGGCCGGAGAAGCCTATGTTCAGGCCGCTGGCTATCATGGCGTCCACGAGGATGCCGACGACCACGAAGCCCAGCTCGGTACACTTGTGGCCTATGCCCTGCCTCATCTTGGAGCTGGAGAACTGGTGCTGGTTGAGCGCGTTGCCGATGCCGAACACCCAGTCCAGCAGGATCAGGATCAGCAGGGCGACGATGGCGACCTGGGCAGGGAAGCAGTCTCGGACGGGGGTTAGGAAAACTTCTAACAGGTTCATGCGGTGGCTCCTTTCTTAGATGGTTACATTAGACGCATTTACGATAGTGACATTGCTCGTAACAGGTACAGCCGTTCCCTTGTTATCTGTAAGACAATTAATCAATCGCATGCTTGTGCCGCTTCCATATCCAGCATTGTAATATCCATACAGGTTTCCTATTGAGACACATTCAACAAGCTCGCATTTATTATGGTCGCTATCAACTCGGAAACCTGAATTTGAATTATTTTCTGCAAGGCAATTAAAGCATTCGAGCTGGCCATATTTTCCGCCTTCTTCAACGGCGGCTGCACCGGTATAGAAGAAACCATTGATGTTGCGGCGAGAAGTAACATTGTAGCATGTGCAATGCGAACCATATGAAGGAGTTATACCGCCTTTTTGATTGTATTCAAATAATCCGCCAATTATTGTTATTTCACTGCGTTCATGATCACTGTACCCATCATCTCTATTATCATGACTCCAGCAATCGATTAACGTGCATGTGGTCTGTTTTGCATACGGGTCACCAGAGTTCGCCGAATGCGCGTTGAATCCGTCACCGTTCGGACCATTAAAGCATCTCGATGCCTCACATCTCTTGAACGTGGTTCCTATTGATCTGTCATAAGTGAACGCTCCCCCACCGAATACATTGGACGCCCTGCAATCTATTGCTTCTGAATTACAGGTTCCATCAAGAGAGAACATCATGTACTTGACTTCAATATCATACAGATGCAGTGTTTTGCTTTTGCCGGTGTTTATAAATGCCTTGTTACCGCGAGAACAGCAAATCGGATTCTGGCTTGTTACTTGTTCAGGGCAAGATAGATATACCGTTCCATCATCGTAGTACCATCTATAGTCTGACGATGATTCTATTTCAGATAATGCATCAGATAATGTTTCAGAAGAACATCTTCTTATAACTGTATCCAAACATCTGTAGGCAACGCCGCGTTGCAATGGATGTCTTTCGACATCCTGTATTTCAGTATCGGAATCTGCAACGCCATCCTGGAAT